>Ga0209018_1001236_pt1 | contig 21150 bp, 18 predicted proteins | sample YNPBryBLVA2012_FD_185814 | JGI IMG/M metagenome (GOLD analysis project Ga0209018, IMG submission 185814) | Anoxygenic and chlorotrophic microbial mat microbial communities from Yellowstone National Park, USA - YNP Bryant BLVA 2012 (SPAdes)... ...
GGGGGTCACAGACCCCCGCCGAGCAGGAGATGCCCCACGTCGGCGTTCTGCTACGAACACCCCGAATATCCGACCTTTGCCCTCCTGGCCCACCTGCGCTATAATGAGAGCAGGAACGTCAGGGACATAGCCAGGGAGGGCTTATGATCGAGCTGCTGTCCATCATCATTCTGACCTTTGCCCTGACCCTGATCCTGCTCGGCCTGATCACGGTCTGGCTGGAGCGAGGGGCAGGACGCTGGCAGGGTGTCGTCGTCAGCCTGTTGGGGTTGCTGGTGGGCGCGGCCTACATGCTCCTGGGCAGCCGTTTCTCGCTGGCCCTCTTTGGCCGGCTCATCGTGCGCGTCAATCTGCCGGCGCTGATGTGGACCGCTTTGACCTACACCGTCGGCGTGCTCGGCGGCGCGCTCGCTGCCACGGGCCTCTTTCTATGGGTCACCGGCCGCTATCAGACCTGGCAGATCCGCCGGCGGGTGATCGCCCTCATTTTGGCCGCCGTTGCCCTGACCGTCGTGGTCACCTTCATCGCTGTCTGGCTCAGCCGTCTCCCTTGAGCTATTGCCCCAGCCGCGTCCGCAGCCAGCCCAGGATCAGGTCGTTCAGGTCCGGCTGGCGCTGCAGCATCTCGATGCCGTGCCCGGCCTGGGCGTAGAGCGCCAGCGCATGCTCGCCCTGGGCCAACTGATCCAGCGTCTGCGCTGAAGAGTAGGCGTAGGCATCGTCCTGGCTGGCGGCGATGAGCACGGCGCGGTTGCCGTAGGCGAGCATGGCTTCCTCCGTGCGCACGCCGCGATAGTCGAGGCCGGGCGAGAGGAGCACCACCGCGCGCACCCATGGCAGCGCAGCGCCGGCGACCAGGGCCAGGTTGGCGCCGATGCTGGCGCCGACGATGGCCGTGCGTTCGGCATCGACTTCGGGCTGAGCGGTCAGCGCTTCCCAGGCGCGGGCGACGTCGTCGGCCATGGCCGCCCATTCCGCCTCGCCGCCGCTCTCGCCGTGCCCGCGCAGGTCGAGGGCCAGCACGGCATAGCCCGCCGCCTGCAGGCGCGTGGCAAATTGTGCCCAGTCCTCTTTCTGCCCGCCGACCTGGTGCAGCAGCAGCACCGCCGGCGCCGGGCTGCTGGCCGGCGGATAGAAGGCGCCGCTCAGGATCACGTCCCCGCCGACGGGAACGGTCAGCAGCCGAAAGTTGCTCGACGGGCGCGGCGTCGCCGTGGGTTGAGAGGGCACCCAGGTCGCGCCGGGCGCGGCTGTCGCCGCTCCTGGCAGGGCATTGCTGTCGCAGGCCGTCAGCACGATCAAGATCATCAAAAGCCAACACAGGCGTTTCATCTTTTTTCCCCTCCGAGAGAGCTGCTCCCAGTGTATCACAGGCGGGCATCTGTGACCAGGGGCTTGGAAGCAAGAGGGTAGAGCGCCCCGCCCGCCCTGCTCCCGCCGGGGCTGTGACCTGGCGGCCCCCCACCGGCGGGGGTCACAGATCCCCGCCGGGCAAGGGATGCCTCACGTCGGCGTTCTGCTGCTTCGAACACCCGACCAGTTCCCAGCTTGCCCCTCGCTCTATCTTGGGGTAGAATGGAACGGTAGCCAGGAGGTGCTGTATGCGAGGCGTACGCTGTCAACGGTGTGGACACATGTTCAGCCTGTCCAGAGAACTGGTCGCCACCGCCCTGGAAGAGATGACTCAAAAGGAAGAAGAGCACTACTCCGTCGAGTGCCCCCGCTGTCGCCACGCGGTCAAGGTGCAGCGGCGCGACCTGGAGCGCATGCGCCCCCAAGAAGGGTAGTCTGCCAACATTCCCCATTACGAATGTCAGGAGGAAGACGGAGAGATGACACTCAACGCCTGCTTCCCAGGCTGCTATACTGGGTCGCGGTTTGGGAAGCATGACGCGAGTATTGATCATCGACGAGCACAAAGCCGTGCGCCAGGCATTGCAAGAGCGGCTCGCTGCGGCTGGCGACCTGGAAGTGGTCGGCTGCACCGGCTGCTGGCAGGAGGGCCTGCGCCTGGCCGCTCGCCTGGCCCCTGAGGTCGTCCTCCTGGAGACCAAGCGCTCCGATGGCAATGGGCTGGCGGTCATCTCTCGACTGAGGGCGGCCTGCCCCGCCACGTGCATCGTCGTCCTGACCTCCTATCCCGAACCCGAAGAGCAGCGGCAGGCGTTGCAGGGCGGCGCGACGCGCTACCTGCTCAAAGAGATCGGCTCTGAATCGCTGGTGCAGGAAATCCGTCGCCTGGTCCACCCCGGCGCGCCCATCTAGTCGTCCCCGGCGCAGGCCCCTGCCCCGCCATCTTCCTCCTCCGCAACCAGGGTCAGCCCCTCCGGTTCCAACGTGAAGGCGACCGTCTCGCCCACGGCAGGCATCCCCCAGATCGCCGGCCACTCAAAGACCAGCCGCTCGTCCCCGCAGCGCAGGGTCAAGCGGCAGGCGCTGCCGCGAAAGGCCCGCTCGACAACGGTGCCCTGCAGGCGATTGGGGCCGTCGCTGGCCGGGCGGGCCGCGTCGGGGCGGATCAGCAGGCTGAGGGGGGGCGGTGGGGCGTCCTGCGGCGCGGCCAGGGTCAGGCGGCCCAGCGCCGTCTCGACGACCCCCGGACCGACGACGCGGGCATCGAGCAGGTTGCTCAGCCCCAGGAAGCGGGCCACCCACGTCGAGGCTGGCCGGCGGTAGACCTCCGCTGGCGCGCCCTGCTGCACCACCCGCCCCTGGCGCATCACCAGCAGCCGGTCGGCGATGGCGAACGCCTCCTCCTGGTCGTGCGTCACGGTGATGCTGGTCACGCCGACCTGCCTGAGGATGGCCGGCAACTCGGAGAGGAGGCGCTCGCGCAGCGAGCGGTCCAGCGCGCCCAGCGGCTCGTCGAGCATCAAGAGGCGCGGGTTGGGGGCCAGGCTGCGCGCCAGCGCCACCCGCTGCCGCTCCCCGCCGGAAAGGCGGTTCACGTCCCGCCGCTCAAAGCCGGCCAACCCCACCAGCGCCAGCACTTCGCCCACCCGCTGGCGGATCGCCGTCCGTTCCCAGCCAGCCATGCGCAGGCCAAAGGCTACATTGCCCAGCACGTCCTTGTGCGGGAAGAGGGCATACTCCTGGAACATCAGCCCAAAGCCACGGCGATGGGGCGGCAGATGGGTCACGTCGACGCCGTCCACGATCACCTGGCCTCCTTCGGGCAGCTCAAGCCCGGCGATCAGGCGCAGCAGCGTCGTCTTGCCGCAGCCGGAAGGGCCCAACAGGCAGAGCGTCTCCCCCTCGGCCACGCAAAAGCTGACCCGCTCCAGCGTCCAGCCATCGGGGTAGCTCTTGCGCAGTTCGCGGACGATCAGAAAAGGCGCCACTTCAGAACTCACCGACCCCTCCCACGCGGAAACGTTCGATGGCCAGAAAGCCCAGCGTGCAGACGCCCATCAAGAGCGCCGACATGGCCAGGGCCTGGCCGTAGTTGGTTGCGCCGGGCTGGCCCAGCAGGCGGTAGATGGCGACGGGCATGGTCGGCAGGGTTGGCCGGGCGATCAGCGCCGTCGCGCCGAACTCGCCCATGGAGATGGTGAAGGCGAACACCGCGCCCACCGCCACCGCCCGCGCGATGATCGGCAGGTCGACCTCGCGCCCGACCTGCCAGGGCGAAGCGCCCAGCACGGCGGCCGCCTCGCGCAGGTGGGCTGGCACCGCTCGCAGCGCCGGCAGCGCGGCGCGGACGACAAAGGGCAGCGCCACCAGCGTGTGCGCCAGCACCACCAGCAGCGGCGAGGTGCGCAGGTTGAGCGGCGGCCTGTCCAGGGCGACGATGTAGCCCAGCCCCAGCGTCACCGCCGACGTGCCCAGCGGCAGCATGAACAGCGGGTCGAGCAGGCGGGCCAGGAAGGAGGGGCGGCGCTGTTGGCCGGCGATCGCCGTCGCCACGATCAGCCCCAGGAGCAACGAGAGGGCCACTGTTGCCAGAGCAAAGAGCAGCGAGTTGCGCACCGCGTCGATGGGCGGCGTGTAAAAGACCGAACCGCGCGGGTTGGTAAAGAGTGCCCGGTAGTGGGCCAGTCCAGCGGCGCCGCCCAGGGTCAGCGAGCGCTCTACCAGCGCCGCCGGAGGAGCCAGCAGCAGCGCCGTCAGCGGCAGCAGGCTGGCTGTCAGCATGGCCCAATCGGCCGCGCGGCGCGGCCGCCGCGCGGTCACCTGGCGCGGGCGCAGCGTCTGCGGGGCGGCGGCGCGCGCCTGCAGGCGCGTGTAGACCGTCATCAGCAGGAAGGTGAACAGAATCTGCACCAGCGCCAGCGCCGCCGCCAGCGGCAGGTTGGGCAGATAGACCGTGCGATAAAAGATCTCGACTTCCAGCGTGGCATAGCGACCGCCGCCCAGGATGAGCACCACGCCAAAGCTGGTGAAGCAAAAGATGAACGTCAGCAGCGCTGCCGAGCCGAGGGCGGGCATCAGCAGCGGCAGGGTGACCTGGCAGAAGGCCTGCCAGCGGCTGGCGCCCAGCACCCGCGCCGCCTCGGGCAGCGCCGGGTCCAGGTTTGCCCAGTGTGTGCCGACCATGCGCACCACCAGCACGGCGTTGTAAAAGACATGGGCCAGCAGGATGGCGGCCAGCGTCCCCTGCAGGTTCAGCGGCGGCTGCTCCAGGGCAAAGGCGGCCATCAGCGCCTGATTGAGCCAGCCACGCGGGCCCAGGAGGGCGGTAAAGGCTACCGCCACCACCACCGTTGGCAGGACAAAGGGGACGGTCATCAGCGCGGTCAGCAGCGACTTGCCGGGGAAGGCATAGCGGGCGAAGGCATAGGCCCCCGGCAGGCCGGCGAGCACCGTCAACAGCGTCGAGAGCCCCGCCTGCCAGGTCGTGAACCAGAGGATCTCCAGGTAGCGCGTGCTGCCCACCAGGCGCCCCAGCGCGCCCAGGTCGAGCTGTCCCTGCGGCGCCAGCGAGAGCGCGATGATCGAGGCGAGGGGGTAAAAGTAGAAGAGGAGCAAAAAGGCGAGGGGGAGGAGGGGAGACAAGGAGAGGGGGTGAGGGGGAGAGGGGGAGAGGGAGAGACGAGAGAATCCCCTTGTCCCCCTGTCCCCTTGTCCCCTGGTCTCCTTGTCCCCCGCTCCTCCTGTCACCTGAGCACCGCCTCTCTCCACTGTTCGATCCATCGCTCCAGATTGGCCTGAATCCTGGCCGGTTCGAGCGAGGCGGGGCGGGCGGGGATCAGGGCGAAGCGGGCAAAGACATCCGGCAGCGCGGCGTTCTCGTTGGCGGGAAAGACGAACATGTGCAGGGGGATGTCCTCCTGGAAGGTCACGTCCAGCATGAAATCGACCCACGCCTCGGCCAGGTCGCGGTTGGGCGTGCCGCGCAGGATGCCGACGAACTCGACCTGGCGAAAGCAGGCGCCGTCGGAGACGACCACGCCCGTGGGGGCCTCCTCGAAATCCTCGCCGGAGAAATAGACCTCCACCGGCGGGCTGCTGGCGTAGCTGACGACGATGGGGCGGTCGCCGTCGGAGGCGTAGGTAAAGTGGCCCCAGTAGGCATCTTCCCAACCGTCGGTCACCAGGACATCGTTCTCGCGCAGCGCCTGCCAGTAATCGAGCCAGGTATAGTCGCCCTCCTCGCCAAAGGTAGCGATGGTCGCCAGCATAAAGGCCAGCCCCGGCGAAGAGGAGGCGGGATTCTCCACCACTGTCAGCCCGCGGTACGCTGGCTGCACCAGATCGAGCAGGTCATCCGGCGGCTGCAGGTTGCGCCCGGCGAACCAGGCTTTGTCATAGTTGAGGCAGACGTCGCCATAGTCGACCGGCAGGAGGCGGTGGCGGGGGTCCAGTTCCAGGTCGTCGGGGATGGCGTCCAGCAGGAGCGAGTGGTACGGCTCGAAGATGTCCGCCTCCAGGGCGCGGCTCATCAGCGTATTGTCGACGCCGTAGAGGACATCGGCCAGGGGATTGCCGGCGCTGAGGATGGCCTGGTTGAGCATCAGCCCGGCGTCGCCGGATTTCAAGATCACCACCTCGGCGTTGTAGGCCGCCTCGAAAGCGGCGATCGTCTCCTCGCTGATGTCAAAGCTATCGTGAGTCATGACCGTCAGTTGGCGCGGCGGGGCAGGTGTGGGCGTCACGGCCGCTGGCGTCTCAGCCGCCGTTGTCCCCGTCGTCGGCGCGACCGTACCCGGCCCCGCGCACCCCACCAACACCAAAACCAGCCCTGCGAACAATAACCTCCTTTTCATCTTTTCCCTCCTTGCCTACTTGCATACTTGCATACTTGCTACTTGCTTGCCACCACGCACAACAGCACCCCCTCCTCCACCGTCACGCGCGCCTGCTCTTGCAGCAACACGTTCGAGACCCCGCGCGTCGCGCCCAGGCGCAGCGTCTCGCCGTGCAGCGGCCAGCGCAGCCCCTCGGCCGTGACGCCGCGCGCGTCGCCGCCCAGGGGGATAAGCGAGACTGTATCGCCGGGCTGCCCCTCGATCAGCGCCTGCTGGCGGATGAGGAAGGCCGTCTGCGCCCCTTCGACCAGTCGCACGTCGACGCCGGCCAGGGCGGGATGGGCCAGCAGGAACAGATTGGCCAGCGTCTGGTCGAGCCGCCCGCCGAGCGCGCCGAGGATCAGCACCTCGGCAGCCCCCAGCTCGACCGCGCGCAGCAGCGCCAGCTCCAGGTCGGTCTCGTCCTTGTCTGCCGGGTAGGTGTGGAAGCGCGTGCCGGCAGCCTGCAGCGTCGCGCGCAGGGCTGCTGGCAGCGAGTCCATGTCGCCGATGACTTCGTGGGGCAGTACGCCCATCGCCTGGGCGTGGGCCGCGCCGCCGTCGACAGCGATGACCCAGTCATCGGCCCGCAGCAGGCGGCTGTGCGCCGCCGGGTCGGGCAGCAGTCCATTGGCAATGATGATTGTGCGCATCAGCAAACGAGCCGTCCTGCCAGCGGGACGGCTCCACCCTCCTCATGGATTCCCTCTCGCTTCCCTCCGCTGGCATGACCCAGATCAGGTTCCAGGGGTATGCGTCGGTGGCAACGGCCGTGGACGCCTTCTCAGCCCGGCTCGCCCGGACTCCCCCGCAAAGGGCACTATGCAGTTGTTTCTCAGCGCGTGCGCCGGCGCCACTCCTCTTTCAATTCGAGCGCTTCCAGGTCGTCCTTGACCTCCAGGAACTGGCGCAGCAGGCGGTTGAACTTGTTCATCTCATCCAACATCGGAAAGTGGCGCGACTCGTCGAGATAGATTGCCCGCGTACTGTCCTCGTACTCTTCCAGCTCTTCCTCGGCGGGCGGCACGACCAGCGGGTCGTTGCGCCCATAGACCAGCAGTACGGGCGCTTCGATCACCTCCAGCGCCTTGCGCAGGTTCATCTGCATCACCGCCCGCACGCTGCTGACGATGGCCGCCACATCGGTCTTGTTGGCCTCCAACTGGACTTCGGGATAGGCGGCAATCTGTCGCCGCCCCAGGATGCGCCCGGCGATGTCGTTGTCGTCGCCGGAAAAAGTGGTCAGCGAACGCGCCAGGGACGAGCCGAGCAGGGGGGTGCTGACCGCCATCACCTGCTCCACCCGCTGGGGCATCGTCGCCGCAAAGACGAGCGCCACTATCCCGCCCAGGGCGTGTCCCACCAGCGGCGCGCGTGCGATACCCATTTCGTCCATGAAGCGCTGTAGCAGCGTCACATACGAGGCCAGGGTGTACCCTTCGCTGCGCCGGTCGGAATCGCCAAAGCCCCACAGGTCGAGCGCATAGGCGCGGTAGCGGTCCGACACGTCGTCCATCGTCGGCACCCAGTAGCGCCATGACCCCAACCAGCCGTGGAGCAGGATCACTGGCCGACCCCGCCCAATGGCCTCGTAGTGAGCCAGCCCGTTCTCGATGATGATCGCACTCATAGCCCAGCCACCACTGCCATTATTTTGACTCTTTCGCCTGCTGCAAGATCGCGTTCACCTGTCGCGTCAACTCGTCGGGAGCAAAGGGCTTGAGGATGTACTGCGCGGCGCCCGACTGAAGCCCTTGCTCGATCTCCGACTCCTGGCCCTTGGCCGAGAGAAAGACCACGGGGATATTCCTGGTTACTTCCTGCTCCTTCAGCTTTTCACACGCCTGGTAGCCGGTCATCTTGGGCATGCGCACGTCCATCAGGATCAGGTCTGGCAGGCTCTCCGTGGCAACCTCGACCGCTTCCAGGCCGTTGGTCGCCGTGATCACATCAAAGCCGGCAAAGCGCAGGGTGAAAGCAACCAGCTCACGAATGTCTTTTTCGTCCTCGGCGATAAGAATCTTGGCCATATCTCTTTCCTTAACTAGAAGATTCGGCCTGCTCTGCCCGAGGGCGGTGGAGCAAAGCCAGCATCTCTTCGATCAGCTCGTCGATCTCGAAAGGCCGCGTCAGGAAACGGCCTGCCCCCAGGAATGGCACTTTTCTCTCCAGACCCGCCATCATCAAAACGACGGGGATATCCCAGGTGCGCTCGTCGGACTTGAGCTCGTGGAGCACCCCCTGGCCGTCCGCGGCGGCGAAGCGGGCGTCGAGCAGGATCAGCGCCGGCTGAGCCTCGCGGGCAACCCGCGCCACCCGCTGCGCCTGGGTCGTCGTCCGCACCTGATAACCGTGCTGGCGCAGGATCGTGCGCAGCGTCGAGACGTTTTCTGCATCGTCATCGGCCACCAGGATCAGCCCTTCGCGGCCTGCGGTTTTCAGCGCTTCCAGCAGCGCCTGTTCCTCGACCGGCTTGGCGACATAGTCGAGCATCGCCAGCCGCAACGTCTCCTCTTCGTCCATCACCACCGAAAGGAGCGCCACGGGGATGGACGCTGCCTGCGGGTCACTCTGCAGCCGCGCCAGCGCCTCGAAGCCAGCGCCTTTCGGCTGGCAGACGTCGAGGACGATCAGCGTCGGCTGGGCCTGGCGGACAGCGGCCAGGAGGTCGGCGCCGCGCGGCACGGCGGTGGCGCGATACCCCTCCTCTTCCAGCGCAGCGACGATCCATTCGGCGAACTCGTCCTCGCACTGGGCCACCAGCACGTGCGCCTCCGTGACCTGGGGCTCTTCCAGCGCCAGCACATGGCTGGCCAGCGGCAGGGTAAAGCTGAACGTGCTGCCCTTGCCCAGTTCGCTCTCTACCCAGATCTCGCCGCCGTGCATGGCAACCAGCGAGGCCGTGATGGGCAGCCCCAGGCCGGTGCCGGCCGTCTCCTGCACCAGGGGGTCGTCGGCGCGGAAGAAGCGGCTAAAGATCTTGGTCTTGTTCTCCTCCGAGATACCGATGCCCGTGTCGGCCACGTCGACCTGGAGCATGTCCCCCGCCAGAGATGCCGAAACGTGAACTTTGCCGCCCGACGGCGTGTAATAGATGGCGTTCCCCACCAGGTTGGTCAGAATCTGGACGATGCGCGCATCGTCGCCCCACACAGCCGGCAGGTCCGGCGACACGTCTTCGGTCAGCGTGATCTGCCGGCCCTGCGCGCGCCCGCTCAGCATGCCGACCACCTGATCGACCAGGTCGTGCATGTGCACCGCTTTCAGGTTCAGCTCGACGCGGCCACTCTCGATGCGCGAGATGTCGAGCAGGTCGTTGACCAGGTTGGTCAGCCGGTCGGCGTTGTTGCGGATGATCTCCATAAAATGGCGCTGCTGCTCGGTCAGGGTGCCGACGGCCCCCATCAGCACCAGGTCGGCATAGCCCTTGATCGAGGTCATGGGCGTGCGCAGCTCGTGCGAGACGGTGGAGACAAACTCGCTCTTGGCGCGGTCGGCCTCGACCATGGCCGTAATGTCGTGAAAGACCGAGACCGTGCCCAAATAGTCCGTGCCGCCGCGCAGGACGGGGGAAGCGTGGACGCTGACCACGCGCTGGCCCAATTCCAGCCGCTCGGCCAGAAAATCTTCGGGGGCGTGTTCGCGCGCCTGCTGCGCCCATTCCTCCATCGCCGCCAGCCATGCGCGCCCTTCGACGCCGTAGAGGCCGAGCATCTCGCGGATGCTGCGCCCGATGGCCTGCTCGCGCGGCAGTTCCAGGATGCGCTCGGCGGCGGCGTTGAAGAGGATGATCTGGCCGTTGGCATCGGCGACAACGACGCCGTCGGCGACGCCTTCCAGGATGGCCTGGCTCTTGGCCGCCTCGACCTGCTGCTGCTTGAGCATCACGCCCAGCCGTTCGGCCTGCTCGCGGATCAGGTTGTAGAGGGCGGCGTTGCCCACGGCGTTGGCCACCTGGGTCGCTGCCGCTTCCGCCAGCCGCAGGTGATCCTCGGTAAAGGTGCCTGGCTGCGACGAAAAGAGCAGCATCGCGCCCAGCACTTCGCCAGCGCGCACCAACGGCACTGCCAGGCAGGCGCGTTGGGCCACATCGCGCTGTGCGTCCTTCTGCCAGAGCACTTCCTCTTCCAGGTCGGCAATGCGCAGGGCCTGGTTGTTGGCAATCACCCAGCCGCCCAGCCCTTCGCCGCGGCGGAGACGGGTCGCCTTGCCGCCGGGCGGGATGCGCTCGCCCGTTCCGACCGCTGCCCGCAGGATCAACTGTGCCGATTCGGGCTGGTCGAGCAGCACGATTCCCTGCTCTGCCCCAACCGCTTCGACCACCAGTTCCAGCGTGCGGTTGAGCACCTGGTCCAGGTCGAGGCTGGCCGAGACTTCGGCGGTGATGCGGTAGAGCGTCTCGATGCGGTCGCGCTCCACCGTCAGGTCTTGCAGCGCCTGGGCTAACTCGCGGGTGCGTTCTTCGACCCGCTGCTCCAATTCCTCGCTAAAGCGGCGGATTTCCTCGTACAGGCGGGCATTGGCCATGGCGACGGCGGCCTGGCTGGCCAGTGATTCGGCCATGCGCACGATATCGGCGGTGAAGGGACGCTGTGCCTGGCGTTGCTCCAGCTCGACCAGCCCCACGGTTTGCCCCCGCGCGACCATGGGCAGGATCAGCACCGACTCGGCCTGGCGCATCTCCAGATAAGCGCGCAGGTCGGGATCGTCGCCAGCCTCCTCCCGCGAGAGGAGCAGCGGCTCCTGGATCAACAGCACCTCCATCGCCTGGGGGCGCTCGCTGGCCGCATAGGTCGTGCCCAGCAACGGCCGCACGTGGGAGGGGCCCATCTCCCAGATCACGCTGACCATGTTCCTGTCGCGGTCCCACTCGGAGATGAGGCAGCTATTGGCGCCCGTGATGCGCAGCAGGCGGTCGCCCAGCGCCTGCAGCACCCAGTTGAGGTCCAGCGTCGACGACAGCGCCCCGCCGGCCTCCAGCAGCAGCGACAGTTCCTCGCTGCGGCGGAGCGTTTCGTCGAAGAGATTGGCATTCTGCACCGCCAGGGCTACCTGGTCGGCGATGGTGGAGAGCAACTGCTGGTCGTTCTCGTCGTAGGCGTAGGGGCGGTAAGCCTGGACCGAGATCATGCCCAGGACGCGGTCGCCGCTGCGCATGGGCACGCCCAGCCATGACTCGGCAGAACGTCCCCAGACCACGGGCACCGGCAGGTCACCGGCCTGCAGGCGGGCGCTCATCTTGTCGATCAGCAACGGCGCCTTGTGCTCGATGACGTAGGAGGTCAGGCCAGGCCCCAGCGGCTGTTTCGTCGGCGGCAAAATCTCGCCCTCGTCGACGCGCAGGCGGAAATCGAGCTCGTTCGTGGCCTCGTCGTAGAGGACGATCAAGAAGGCATCTGCCTGAAAGATAGGGGCGACCTGCTCATAGACGGTGCGGATCAGGTCGTCCAGGTGGATCGTTGCGCTGACGGCGGTGGCGATGCGGTTGACCAGCGCCAGCCGTTCGGCCTGGATGTTGGCGCGCGCCAGCAGGCGGGCGTTCTCCACCGCCACCGCCACCTGGTCGGCCAGCGCGGTGACCGTGGCCACGTCGGCGGGGGTAAACGGCTCGTTGTACGAGCGGTCAGCCGTCAGCACGCCGACCACCCGCCCGGCGATGCTGAGGGGGACGATCACCGCCGCGCCCTGCTGAATGTAATCCGGCTGGCCGCCGGTCTCCTCTTCTACGTTGACCACGGAGAGGGGCATGCCGCTGCGAACGACGGAGCCGATCAATCCCTCGCCGCGGGCAAAGGAGCGCGTCGCCAGGACGCTCAGGTCATGTCCTTTGGTCGCCTGCGCCACATAGCGGCCCGTCAGCGGGTCCTCCAGGAAAATGACGCTGCCCTGGCAGTTGACCAGTTGGGTTGTCGCTTCGACCACCGAGCGCAGCACCTGGTCCAGGTCGCGTTGCTCCGCCACCGAGCGGCTGATCTCGTTGAACACGGATAGCGTTTCCAACTGACCCTGGAGCGCTTCGAGCAGGCGGGCGTTCTCGATGGCGACGGCGGCCTGCATGGCGAAAATCTCGAGCGCCTCGACAGTCGCATAGTCCGGCACTTTGCCGTCGCGCGGCTCGTCGACGGAGAGGATGCCCTGCACCGCGCCGCTGGGGTTGAGCAACGGCACCAGCAGCAGGTCCTGCGGGTGCCAGCGGCCCGGCTCGCGCTGCACCTCGGCCAGCGTGGAGTCGTAGACGTGCAGCACGTCGCGCCAGCGGAACTGTTCTTCGGCCGGGACGTAATAACTCTGGCTGATGCGGAACTCGTCGCGCAAGACCGCTTCCATCGAGGACCATGGCTGATGGATGCGCTTCATCTGCTCCAGGACAGAGACGGGGATACCTGCACCGGCAACCCGCCGCAGGTGGGGTGGATCGCCCTCCATCACGCTGATCAGCACCAGGTTGAAGCCGACGCTTTCCTGGATGGCGTGGACGATCTCGGTCAGGATGTCCTCGAGCGGCTCGTCGGAGCGCACGGCCTGGCTGACCTCGAGGACGTGGCTCAACTGATCGGCGCGCCGCCGCAGCAGGGCCGAGTGGTCCAACTGCTCCTGGTAGCGCTGGGCGTTGCTGAGGGCGATGGCGGCCTGGGTGGAGAGCATTTCGACGAACTGGCAGCTTTCGGCGTCGAAGGCGTTGACGCGGCGGCTGATGAGGACGATGGCGCCCATCAGGTCGACGCCGGCGCGGATGGGCACCACCATCGCCGAGCGGGCGCGGGGCTGTCCGGCCACTTCGCGGCCCTCGCCCGCTGCGTCAGGCAGGCAGATCAGCTTGCCGTCTCGTTCCAGATCGAACAACACGTCCTGTTTGTCCAGCGCCGCCAGGCGCTGGCGCATGGCGGCCTGCTCTTCCTCCAGATAACCAGCGCAGAGGCTCAGCGTCCAGGTGCCCTCTTCTGGCTGACGGAAGAGGATGGCGCACTGGTTGGTATCGCCCAGGCGCATGGCCTCTTCCAGCAGCAGGCGCAGGATGCGCTCGCGGTCGAAGGTTGCGCTCAGCTCCTCAGCCACGCGCTGCAGGCCAGCCAGAGCCTCGGCGCGCCGCTGACGATCCTGGTCGGCGCGGGCGTAGAGGCGGGCGTTCTCGATGGCCACGGCGGCCTGGTCGGCAAAAGAAGTCAACAGGTCGCGCTCGAGCGCGGTAAAGTGATGGGGATGGTCGAAAGAGACGGTGAGCATGCCGATGACGCGCTCGCCCACGCGCAGCGGCACATCGGCAAAGGCGGCCACGCCTTCCTGCTGGGCCAGAGAGGCTACTTTGGGCGCGGCGGCGTCGGCGGCGACGTTCTCCACGATCAGCAGCTCGCCGACGGCGGCGGCGTGGGTGCGCCCGCCGACCCTGAGCGGCAGCTCTTGCGAGGCAGCGATGAACGCCTCGCTCAGGCCGTCCGTCGTCGCCAGCCGCAGCACGTTGGCCTGCTCGTCCAGCACAAAGATCGCCGACTGGTGGCAGTCGAAAACCTCCCGCACGGAGGCAGAGACCATCCGCAGCACCTGCTCCAGGTCCAGTGTCGAGCTGACCGCTGCCGCGACGCGGGAGAGGGAACTCAGGGCCAGGGCGCGGTGACGGGTTTCTTCATAGAGGCGGGCATGGTCGACGGCCGTCGCCGCATAGGCCCCGATGGCCTGCAAGAGTTCGCAGTCGTGCTCGGAAAAGGCCTCCGTCTGGAAGCTGATCATTTCCACCGTGCCGACGAACTCACCACGGCTCTCCAGCGGGATGCCCAGGTAGGAGCGGAAGGGGGAATCCTCGCGGTCGAGCTTGGGCCGCACGTCATGCCGTTTGCTGATGTCCGGGATCAGCAGCGGGCGGCGGTTGCGGGCCAGCCAGCCGGAATAGCTCTCGTCCAGCTCATAGACCGTGCCGGCGGCGGCGTGGTAGGCTTCGGCGTCCAGCGAGCCACGGCTGACCAGGCACATGCGGGCGGGGTCGAACAGCGTCACTTCGGCCAGGTCGAAGGCGATGAGCCGCCGGGTGGAGACGAGGATGGCGCGCAGGGTGGCTTCCAGTTCGAGGCTGGCGCCGATGGTGCGGGCGATCTCTTCCAGGACGACCAGTTCTTCCAGGCTGCGGGCAGCGGGCGGGCCACCGGCCAGAGTGACCTGGCCCTCGGCGGCTTCTTCCGTGCCCATGCGGGCGCGCACCGAACGCAGCGCTTCGTCGAGGGGAGAGCGATCGGCGCTGGGGGGGCGCCAGCGTCGCATGCCGGGGAAGGCGGCCTTTTGCATGCGGCTCAGGTCGCCCAGCGGAGGCAGCAGCAGCCCTGCTGCCGCGCAACAGAGCCCACAGGCTCCTGCTGCCACCAGGTCGAGCAGCGCAAGGCGCTGGAAGGCAAACAGCAGCAGCGAGAGGAGGGCGACCGCCAGCGCGGCCAGCACGGCTGGCGTCGCTGCCCAGAGGGCCAGGGCTGCGATGACCGAGGGCAGCGCCAGGTAAAAGAGTGGCGCCCATTCGGGCGGCGCCAGGTTGAGGCCGAGGCCCAGGCAGAGGGCGAGAACAGCCGCCGCCACCGTCACAGCGGCGCTCCCTCTGTGCAACCGCCCTCTCGCCTGTGCGGACATTTCTGTGCTTACCTTAAAGGGTGCGGCTCTGCTCCCGCCGCGCTGCGGCTGCGGCCTCGGTGATCTCGCGGATGTCGGTGAACGGCCCGTCCGTGTCGAGCAGGATGCCGATGGCCAGCTCCATCAGGCCAACCTTTTCCTCTTTGCCTTCGTCACCTTTGACGACGATATAGCCCTGCTGGCGGGCCTTGAAATCATAGTGCGTGCCGACGCCGGCGGAAAAGCGGCGCGTCAGGTCATCGGCCATCGGCTTGACCAGGTCGCGGCTGGTGATGATGATGAAATCGTCGCCGCCGATGTGGCCGATGAAATCGTTGGGTGTGCCGATCGAGTCCACGGTCTCGCCCAGGGTCATGGCCGTGTAGCGGAGCACCTCGTCGGCGGCCACAAAGCCATAGACTTCGCTGAACGCTTCCAGGCGGGCGATGCCGATGTAGAGGATACCCCAGTTCTGCCGGCGCATCAGATCGCGCAGTTGCTCTTCGATGAGCTTGGAACTGGGCAGGCCGGTGGTGGGGTTGGTGAGGCTTTCATAGGCCGCGCGCGCCATGGCGTTCTTGACCCGCAGCTTGAGCTCTTCGACATCGAATGGCTTGGTGATGTAATCGTCGGCGCCCAGTTCCAGGCCGTGGATCTTGTCGGAGCGTTCGTCTTTCTGGGTCAAAAAGAGGATGGGAATGTGCTTGGTGCGCAGGTTGCCGCGCAACTGGCGGCACACATCATAGCCATCCATGTCCGGCAGCATGATGTCGAGCACGACAATGTTGGGCAGTTGCTGCCGGCACATCTCCAAGGCATCCCCGCCACGTGGGGCTACCGTCACCTCGTAGCCCTGGCTTTGAAAGTAGATGCGAAGCATGTTCGAGATGTCGAAATCGTCCTCTACGACCAGGATTCTCCCTTCGCTCATACCGTAGCCTCCCGATTAGACTGCGCCGCCAGCGCTGCGCGGCGGCGGACTGACTGGATCTCTTCCTCTGTAAGCGCGCGTTCGAAAGAGCGCAGGCCGGCCAGGCGGAAGCCGTGGCGGCTGGCGATTTCTTCGATCTCTACAATCTGTTCGATGCGCAAATCCTTGCCCACGGTGTAATCCTCGAAGCGGCCCTCCAGGGCCAGGGCCATCGTCTCGGCCATGCAGCCGAAGGTCAGCCCGGGCGGCAGGCCGTAGTCGAAGCCAAAGTCGACGCCGGGCGGCGCTTCGGCCAGGCCGCCGTCGATCACCAGGACGTCGTCCCGCTCGCGCCGGACCTGGGCAGCGACGTCGCGCGGACGGGCCACGTCGCAGATCACCGCGCCCGGCTTCAGGTGTGCGGCGCGGATCACCGCCGCTCCCGCGCTGGTGGCGCTGATGACCAGGTCTGCCTGCCGGATTTCCGCGATGTCCAACGTCACCTCCGCCTGGCCGCCCAATTCAGCGACCTGGGCCGCCACCTCTTGCAGGCGTTCCATGCGACGGCCCACCAGAATCTGCCGCCCCACCCGCCGCGCCAGCAGCCGCGCGCAGGCCGAGCCAATGGCTCCGCTGGCGCCGACCACCGCAGCGACCGCCCCCTCCGGCGCGATCCCCATCTGGCGGCCGCCCTCCATCAGCGCGGCGACGGCCAGCACCACCGTGTAGCTGTCGCCAGTGGTCACCGGAATATCCAGCGCGCGGGCCACGGTGATCCCGCCGTCTCCGACCACCGACGTATAGGCGCCCAGGCCCAGGATGCGCGCGCCCAGCCGTTCGGCCAGTCGCCCGGTCTGGATGATCTTGCGATAGGCTACTTGCGGCGGCACGCTGAGCAGGCGCCGGGCGGTCAAAGGGCAGGCCAGCAGCCAGCCTTCTACCTGGCGCCCCGTCGCGACAGAGCGCACGCCGCGCACGCGGGAGAGGACCACGGGCGGCCAGTAGCGCGAGAGAAAGTGGATCAGCGGCACGGGCACAATGCGCGCCAGAAAGGGGTACTTGCGCGCCACGTCTGCCTTGGGGTCCAACGGATGAATGATAAAGGCAAAGGTGTCCATAGCTACCGCCAGCTTTTCTGCCCGTCAACAGGCCACTCCTCCTCTTGCTCATCTTCCCCGGCCGTGGCGCGGGTAGAGGCGCGGATGGACCTTTTCGGCGTTTTCGATCTTGTGAATGTCGCTGGTCTCGTAGGTAACATCTTTGTCGATCACCCGTCGCTCGGCGGAGGCCACCAGCACGCTGTCGGACTCGATAGTGCGGGCGGGGTAGACGATCATTCCCGAGCCGATGCGGCAGTGGTGGCCGATGCAGCCGCCCAGCACCGTCATCTCGGTCGGCTCCAGCCTGTCGCCGTGGACCGCCCGCAGCGGCTTGGGGATCAGGTTAAAGTCGGTAAACGTGCTCCCCGCACCGATGAAACTGGTGCGTCCGACGCAGGCAAGCTGGAGGCACGTGTTCTGCGCCACCATCGAGTCTTCCATCAAGACCGTCTCGAACAGCGCAGCGCGGAAGGGCAGAAAGCAGCGGTCGCCGACCACGCTGAGCATCAGGTGGCAGCTATCCGAGATGGTCACGTTATTGCCGATGATGCAGATGTCGATCACCACCCCCGGCCCGATGTCCACATTGTCGCCGATCGTCGTCGGCCCGCGGATCACCGCGCTGGGGTCAATGGAGCAGTTCTGCCCGATCTTGACCAGGGGGGAGGTGGAGAGGACCTGCTTTTGCTCCAGCAGCCCGCGCCAGAAGAGCTTGAGCTGCATGCCCACGCTCCGTTCGACCAGTTGGTCCATGCGCGCCGCTTCGGCAAAGACGCCAAAGAGCACGTTCGCCAGCAGGACGTGGACCCACGACTCGACGGCCATGAACGCCCTGGTCGGCACGTAATAGACCAGGTCGCCCATCGCGTCAGACATGTGGGTGGGCACACGGTAGTAGCCCATCTCGCGGCAGTCGGTGCTGATCACCAGCGGGCGCACGGTCTCCTCGAGGCCATAGGGAAAGTACCACATGTCGGCGACGTAATAGTTGCCGCGCCGGCAGATGGTCTGCTGGAGCGGCAGGGCGTGGTTGACGATAGCGCGGTCGTCGAGCGGAAAGGCCACCTGACAGGCTTTGCCTTGCTTGCGGGCCTTGTCCAGAAAAGCCTCGATAAAGCAGGCATCGAAAAAGAGGTTTTCGCGGTAGACCAGCGTCTCGACGCGGTCGTGCGGGATTTCCTCAAAGTTATCGACCTCGCGCTCCTGAGTGACAAAGGGCGCCAGCGTGTCGCGCTGCAGGAGCCAGAGCGGCTTGTTCAGAAAGCGCAGCTCTCTGGCTGGCTCGTTGAACGGGTAGATGAGCCTTCGGTCTCTCAGGACAATCTTGCGCATGTCGCGTGATCCATTCGCCGTCAATACGGCTCTTTATCGATCTGGATGGTACAGGATGAATCGCCTGTGGCCTGGCAGGCAATTTCCTGCACCTGGAAGCTCGCGCCGCCGCTGACCCAATAGAGGGCCTCTTGCAAGATGCCGACCGCCAGGTGGCAGGCTGGCGCGGGGGCTCTCCTTCCCCAACAGACGCCGCACTGATCAATCACCCATAGAAAGTGGTCGTGATCCTCCTCCACATGGACGCGGTGGTCGCTGAACTTGTTGAACACCTGGGCAAAGACATCAAAGCCGATGCGCAGCTTGGCCGTCATGGGCATGACGCGGAACGCCAGGTCGGCGACGCCCAGCATCGGTCCCATGTCCTTGATCCCCAGGCGGAAGCATGTCTGTCCGATGCGCAGGGCCAGCCCCCGCGCTCCGCGCAGACCGTACATCTCATCCAGTCCTGCCAGCAGGCGCGACGACTCGGCGAAGGAAAAGCCCATCTCGAAATCGTTCGGCGGGTAGCGCTCCAGGAAATGGCGCAGGTTGACCAGGTTGAGGAGCGCAGTGACGCCGTTGCGGCCCATCGCCTCCTCCATCGCCAGCAGGAGGATACGCCCCATTTTGTTTGGAAAGTACAACGAGCGTTCTGCTTCGCTGCTCGCCCTCGGCTCCTCCACAGGTGTCTCCACTCCTGCCTGCCGCTAGCGGTCCAGAAATTCGTGCAGGGTGCGATGGAAACGTTCTTGCTCGTCCAGCATCGGAAAGTGACCCGACTCTTCGAAATAAGCGACCTGCGCCAGGCCGAGGTGATTGACCAACAACTCTCCCTGTCGCGGATCGACGATGCGATCCTTGCGCCCATAGATGCCCAGCGCCGGCACGCGAATCTCGCGCAGCCGCGGTCTCAGGTCCGTCTTGCGCAGCGAGGCGATGCTGTAGTGGAACGACTCTACCGTCGTGCGCGAGAGGTCCTGCTCGAACATGGCGTACCACGTCCGCCAGTCCCGCGCCCAAAAGGGCGAGATGAGGCGGATGCCGATGGGCAGCACGCCCGGCACGTTGTAGGCCAGCATCGCCAGCGGCCGCCTGGCCGCCAGTTTGAGCAGCAGCGCCAGGCCGTCGCCGCAGATCGGCGAACCGACGACGGCGACCTTTTGCACCCGTTCGGGGTGCGTCAGCGCCAGGCTCAGCGAGACCGTGCCGCCCATCGAGTGCCCCATCACCGGCGCCCTCTCCAGTCCCAGCCGCTCCATAAACTGGGCCACCATCTCGACATAGTCGGGGACGTTGTAGTGACCGCTGGTCTTGGCCGAGTCACCAAAGCCCCAAAAGTCGAGCGCGTACGTCTTGTAGCGATCGCTGAGCGCCTCCATCGTGCTCAGCCAATAGCTCCACGAACCCAGCCAGCAGTGAAGGAGGATGACGGGCCGCCCGCGACCGTATGCCTCGTAATGGACAACTCCGCGGTCGGTGACAATCGAACTCATAACACACCCCTGAGCTGGACGTTCCTGCTGTGCGCTCAGTTAACTCTCTTCTTCGTCCATCAACTCAAGAATCGAATAGAGCAGTTCCAGCAGCACGCGCTTGACGCTCTCCTTGTCCGTGGCAACACAGGGCAGCACCTTGACATCCGGATCGATGCGCAGGGCGATGCGCAGGTCTTCGGGCGACCAGGCGTCCTCGTGGTCCTGCTTGTTGGAGGCGACGACGTAGGGCGTGGGGGCGTAGGAGCGGAAGGTGTCCAGGATGCTGCGCGCTTCGCGGAAGGTCTCGGGGCGGACGCTATCGACAATGACAATAAAGCCTAACATACCCTCCGAGAGAATCTCCCACATAAAATCGAAGCGGCGCTGGCCCGGCGTGCCGAAGAGATAGAGCACCAGGTCGTCGTCGATGGTGATGCGCCCAAAGTCCATGGCGACCGTGGTCTGGTCCTTGATGCGCTCCTCTTCCCGCGTGAGCTTGCGCTCTGTCGACACCACGTCGATCTCGCTGATCGTCTGGATGAACTGTGTCTTGCCCGCTGCAAAGGGGCCTGTTACAACCATCTTGAGGGTCTGCATTGAACTATAACTCCCGAATACGATCAATCAGACGCTGCACAACGCTGCGTTTGACGGCTGGACGCTGGACGGCGGGGGGCCGGGCGGGTTCGCCGGCGGCGCGGCCTGCAGGCCTTGCTTCTGCACCCTCCGGCTGGACAATCTCGACCAGCCCAGCCTGGAGCAGCCCATAGACGATCCGCCGGATCTGAAAGTCGCTCATGTTGTTGTATTGAGCGATCTGGCGGATGGTATTGCGCGGGTTGATAAAGGAGACTGCCCGCCATTCCTCGACCGTCAGGTTGATCGTGCGCAACTGCACGTCGGGGCGGTCGGTGAAGCGCAGGGCGATGTCCAGACTGGGCAGCTCCTCCTGCAGCCGTTCCCACTCCTTGAGGCGGCGGCTGCCCTCCATGATCACGTTCTCCAGGTCGATGGGGACAGTGACCCGTCCCTTGATGGGCTCCAGGGTCGGCTCGAAGCGGAACATCCCTTCCGGCCAGGTGAACAGCCTGTAGACCGTCTCGAGCGTGAACTTGCGCACGCTGTCGATGATGTCCTGCTGGCTGACATAGCCCGCATTGGTCAACAACAACCCCAGCTCGCGGTCGTCTTTGATATCCGACCGGGCGCGGATGGTGCGGGCCAGCTCTTCGCTGATCTTGTTGGCCCGGCGGAGGATCGATGCCAGTCGGTCGTCCTGCCCATCCGTCGCAAAGATCAGCTTGCCCTCTTTGAAACACAACTGGACGTGATCCTGACGGTTCTCGATGGTCAGAGTACCCGTTTTACGCGCCAGGTTGATGAGATTGAGTAACTGCGTTGTGCTGAAATCCCGCAAGTTGCCTTTTAGTGCCATACGTCGCCTGCCTTTGCAACGAACGTAGAGACCGACGGGGGTCTCTGTGCCAGTCGATCACGCTGATTATACCTGTTCTTGCAGCGCAAGTCAAACTATCGAC
>Ga0209018_1001237_pt1 | contig 21142 bp, 9 predicted proteins | sample YNPBryBLVA2012_FD_185814 | JGI IMG/M metagenome (GOLD analysis project Ga0209018, IMG submission 185814) | Anoxygenic and chlorotrophic microbial mat microbial communities from Yellowstone National Park, USA - YNP Bryant BLVA 2012 (SPAdes)... ...
CACTTCTTTCAACGCCTCTTCCTGGACTTGAATGGCTACCGATTGTTTTGCATCAGACCACCATATCTGGCTTAACCACGGCGATTCCCAATGAACCGTAATTTTTCTTGACGTTAAAACCAAATTAGAGTAGGATTGTTTTAGGGTTAAGTGATAAGAAATTTGTGGCGTACAGATAATTTATGTTTGCTGTCCAGGCGCTGGACTTGCGCTTTTTAGTCAAATACATTGCTTGCAAATCGTGAGTTTTTATTAGGCGATCTGGAAGATTGAAGCAGGAGTTATGCACCCAATGAAAACAGGCTTGAGAGGGAATTTTTTCGTTGCATAAACCATAAAAAGCAAACCCCGTCTTAAGGAGATTAAGAATGCTGCCCAAAACCTTGCGATATTTTATCTCTTTCTTCCTTGTATCTATTTCGATTCTAAGTTTTGGTCATGTAGATGCTTTAAGCATACCCGCTACTGTTTCCACTGTTCAACCGACAGCACAAGCACTATTATCTTGTGCTAATTTGGATGTTGTTTTTATTGTGGACCAATCAGACAGCATGAGTCTTCCTGGTGTGGGATCAGATCCGCTCGAGAATCGTACGAATGCTATCAAAGCAATGATTGATTTGCTGGTAGACCTGGCAGTAGATCAATGCCCGGATAGTTCTTATCGCGTTGCGGTGGTATCCTTTGGTGGCAAAGGTAAGGCGCGCGTTGACTTGCCTTTGAGCAATATCAGCCCGGATGATTTTCAACAAGGACGAAAATTACGCGATGAACTTGTGAAAAAAATAAACGCAGACCAACTGGGGCAAACGTATCCTCTCGAGGGCTTTGAGAAGGCTTATCGTATCTTTCGCGATGCCAGCAAATATGGAGATGAACCGCGCAAAAAAGTCATTCTTTTCTTGACAGACGGGATTCCATGCACCGGCAACAACGCCGCTTGTCTGGGTACAGGAGACCCGATTGCGGCCGCAAACGAAGTCTCTAATTCTGTGAACAACTGGTTTCCTTTTCGACCCGAGTTACTTAAAGCCGAAAACTGCCTTGCTGGTTTACGTACCCAGTATCCAGATGGTAACTATCCGCCGGAAAAGGTCAACCAGTGTTTGAAAGATATTCCAGAGGATAAACGGGCAGCATATTACGACCAAAGCACTTACATCTATACAATATTGCTTAAATCAGACTTGAGTTACCCTGCCGGCCTCCTGGAAATATTCGAAAAAATGTCCCAAGACCATGCCGGGCGGATGGTGGAATTGAAGCGCAATCTTAGCGAAATTCCCTCAACCATGCGTCAAATTCTTTCGGAGTTGGTAGGAGTTCGTCCCAATCTTTTGAATTGCGGGAACCCCTTTGCGGTCAATCCCTATCTCAAAAGATTGAAGGTGACTGCCTACAACATTTCGCCAGAGAACAAGATCGTGTTGTCTTATGTTGATGCCGAGGGACGTTCGCATCAAATCCAAGGCGGTGTTGGGGATTCTGGTTTTACTCTGGCAGAGCCTTATTACACTTATGGTGTTAATGAGCGCTATGTCTTTGAATATCCCTACCCTGGTCAATGGCAGGTCAGCGCAGAAAATTGTGAAGGCGTTGACATTTATGTTGAACCAATTGCATTAAACGATCTCCAGAACTACCAGCCTAACCTGCCAGATGAGTTGCCAGAGTATGATATTCCACCATATTATTCAGTGGATGAGCCATATTACCTGGAATACCAGATGAAAGTAGGAAATCGCATCATTGAACAGGCGCCGCAAGCTATTTTTGCCATCAATGCCCAGGTACAAGTCACCACGCCCAATGGGCAGCAATATACTATTCCAATGCGTTACGATCCTGCGAGGAAGAAACTCGTTGCTACCCAGCCGCTTCAACTGCCCGTTGAGGGTACTTATAAAATGGTGCTGACTGGCACGACCAAACGGCATGAGGGCAACATTGTTGTGCCGCCCAATCAGAGTGATTCACAAATATTTACTTCTACGTATGAATTGTTTCACTTTGAAAATGAATTCAAAGTATTCTCGGTAACTCCATTCGTGTTACAGGCAGTTTCGCCGACCCCGAATGCCAGAGTCTATCACGTTCACCAAACGATACTCCATGGGTGGCCATTAAAAGTTGCGCCTCTGCCTGTGCGGGTACGACTTGCCACTCGCGATGGACAGCCATTCTCCTCCTGGCAGGAAGTCTTTATAGATGATAACAATGCCATTACCGCAGTTTTATCAACTGAGTCAGGACAGACCAGCCAGGTGATAACACTTCAGCCAGATCCCAACGCGCCGGGGGAATATATTGGCGAGATCCCAGGGTTCGAGGTATTGGGACCGCAGACCTTAACTTACCGGGTGAATATGCAAACCGTCGCCAGAACCTATCGTCCGGACCGGCAAATTCTGGAAGTACCCATTGAGCGGGCTGATGGCCTGTTCCACGCAAAAGGTTTCTATATCGCCCTCTTCTGGCTAATCATAGCGTCTATTATTACTCTGATAGTGTATAATATTCTTATCCGCACCAACAAAGTGACAGGCTCATTAATCTTTGTGGATGGTTCTGAGATTCTTGCTGAATTCGGACTATACAATGGTACGAATTTCCGCGTCATAAAAGGCAAGGAACTGGCTCCATATCCACAGTTTGGTTTGAAGCGTATGAAAGTCTACAATCTCAGTAAAAAGACACGCGGTGGAAAAACAGATGAAGTGCTTGAACTCGGCGAACCGCAAGGAGTACGCGTTGAATGCGTTGGTGTGGATGGAAATCGCTTCAATGTTGATTTGTATCCAAAGACTCCCACAATCTATAGTGATCAGGGCGTAGGGATGATGATCTACGAACCTGTTGAAGAATAATCATTTCCAAAAAAAGGAGAAATGCTATGACTCGTCCTGCGATTGTGATCGGATTGGGTGGCACAGGCCAGTGGGTGCTGACCTTCCTCAAAAAAGATCTGCTGGAGATCGGTGGCGGTGTCATGCCACCCGGTGTGAAATTGCTCTCTTTTGACACAACCAGTACCACTACAGCCAAGACAGGTCAGGCGGGGAAGCGAGAGGAGGAAGAAGACATTAGAGCCGGCTCAGTTCGTCTGGTGGAAGGAAAAGAATTCATTCCGATTGGCGACAACGTCGGCGCTTTAGCCAGCGAAATTGCTGCCGGCAAACACTCGCATTTGCAATGGTTCCCGGCCAGATCTTTCATCTCAAAACTGCCTCCTGCCGCGTTCAATACGAAAGAAGGCAGCGGCCAGATCCGCCACATGGGGCGGATTACCGTCTTCCGTGACCTGGCTGCTATCAATCAATCCAAGGTGCTTTCCCATTTGCGCGCAGCCATGCTGGATCTGCAAGGTAAAGTCTCGCGGGATATGCAACTGGAGATCATTATTGTCAGCTCACTGGCGGGAGGTACAGGCGCAGGGATGCTGGTTGATATAGCGCTGCTCGTACGCGCCCAGGCCGCCAAACTGGTTGCCAATAATTATGTGGTACGTGGATTCTTCATTCTGCCGCGCGCTTTTGCTGTTGGCGGACTGGGGGAAGGACGCGACATGCTTGCCCGTTCATTTGCGGCCTGGCGCGAACTCGACCGCTTCATGATCATCAGCGAGCGTTTTGGATTGCGCCAAATTAACTACCACGAAACCAACCTGGATTTGCGTCTGCGTCTGGATCGGCGCGCATATGATGTGAGTTACATGATCGATCCGGCGCGTCAGACCGTCAATTCGCTGGATAATATCCGTCCAGAAGAAGGCCTCTTCCCTGCGGTGGCCCATATCGTTTCATCTATCCTTGATGAACAGGCAGGGAAGGCCTATACAGAGTTTGTAACCACCAACCTGGCAGGCAAACTGGCGCAATTGCCACGCAAACCTTATCATTCGGCAATTGGCTCCTATACCCTCAAAGTTCCGGTCTACTATGCGGAAGAAAAGTTTTCTCATCAATTAGCCCTGGACGTGCTGAAGTATTTCCTGGCTCCTGAAATGAACGAGAAAGGGCGAGTCACAGGAGTTTCGGAACTGCGCAACCGGGAAGTGCCCGAAGGCCAGGTGGGTGTGCAGGCGGCGCTCAAGTTCATGTTTGCCAGTAGTGTAAACATTAACGGGGAGGAAATTCCCAATACCAAATTCCTCCCACTTGTAGCAGAAGTGCGCGAAAAAGAAGGCGTGCGCAACAATCCGCTTATTCAGCAAATTGCTCGTGGCGGCCTCACCACAGGCGCCAGCCGCTATCTCCAGGCGCTTACTGACATCAGCCAGGATGAGGAAGGCAAACTGATTTTGCGCGATATTCAAGATGAACTCAATCATCCGATCTGGCGCGATGTAGCCCCCAGCCGCCAGGCTGGCGATACGCCGGAAGCAGCTTTTACTCGCATCAAAAACCGCGTCCCGGCTGTGCGCCAGGAGCACTACGGGGTTGACACTGCCAGCGGCGAGCGGTTGCGAGGCAAATATGGCAAAGCCCTGGAAAGAGCAAAAGATGCCCAGGTAGCCCGGTTTCGGCGGTTGTTGCGCAGTTATACCCTCTATCTCCTCAATGGAGATTCTTCTGACCCGCGCATCGCCCGAGGAGGCAAGATTGGCTATGTCCGCTCGTTCTACCGCGGATTGATTGATAACTTCGATTACTTTATTCAGTTTCTCAATGCTGTTCGTCAAACGCGAAATGAAGAATTACGGCTGGCTGCTCGTACGCGCCAGGCTGCCGATGCAGCCCTGCGCGAGTACCAGCGTTTATGTGGCAAGAAATGCTGGCTCACCTTTTGGGATGATTTCACTCACCCGGATGCACACCGTGCGCAGCGCAACTATTTGATGGCTGAACAACGCGACATTGACGTGCGGAAAGACGATATCTTGCTCGATGTGCTGGCCGAAACCACATTGGAAATGCGTGCCATCGCCGAGAAAGGTCTGAACGAGATCGAAAACTGGATCAGGCATCTGGCGACAGGGGAGGCCAACCTGGGTATCAACGGCCTTTACCCTGAAGCGCTTGAGTCCTTAGCAAATGTCAACGCCAACCACGAACTGGATAAACGCCTGAGAAAAATCAGCGAATTGATCGGTGAACATGAGTACAAAACCGAGGATGCTTTTGTGAATGACATATTGAGTCGCTTGCGCTGGACGGTGGAAGAAGCGCCAGATGGCGGCTTACGGATAAATTGCGGTATTGATTTCCCTGCCGATGATCCTGACCGGCCGCCGACGTTTGTCCCCTTCCGGCGAGAGGGAGAAAATCCCTCTGCGTATAATTTGGATCTGATGCTGAAAATTTCTCAGCGACATTTCCGCTCTATTTACAAAGAACGCCCTCTCGCCAGAGAGATAATGAAGGTGTACCCGACCGGCGCCAAACTGGCCGAAGCGGTGGATAAGCTGGCCGAACCGCTTTACATGCCTGCTACAACGGTGCGAGGGCCGGAGGTGGTTGCCTGTTACATTCGAGTCCATTCCAACATAGATGATGAGACAACGCGATACTTCAGGGAATTTGAAACGGAAATGAAGGCTCGTAATCCACAAATCAAAGGGGCCAGTCTGACGCTGGTAGATTCAGAAGACCCTCATAAAATGACCATCGTTCGTTCTGACGATCTGATTGCGAGCGAGGATTTCCAAATGTGGCACGCGTGCCGCGAGGCATATATTCAGCAAGTCACGGATCCGCATCGTGGCATTCCCGCTTCTGAGTTGCACATTTTCCCAGCCGAAATCAATGCTTGCGAATACGAGGCTGAAATCCCGCGCTTGCTTGGGAAAAATTATCGTACCTTGCACCCAGAAGTGGTCGCATTGCTTGAAGACAAAGAACGCTTTGAGATGTTCCTGCGCGCCTATGCATTAGGGTTTATTAAAGTCGTCGAAAGCGATAGCGGCGCCTATTGGGCTTATCAATTGCCCGGTGATAAAGAGCCTCTTTATTTGAGCATTCCGGCCAAGTCAATGTATGGTGCAGTCAAGGAGGATATTTTCCAGGTCATTCACAACTTTGTGATGGAAGGTGTAGACCAGCGTCCTGGCATGAATCAGCAGCGTTATGTAGATTGGGAAAAACTGCTGGATGCGATTCTCAAGGCTCAACGCGACCTCGGGAAAGCAGAAGCGGCAAAAGCCTATCGCGACCAGATCGAATCACCGAAAGGCCTGGTGAGAACCATCGAAGCGGAAATTGAGCAACGCCGCGCTGCCATCAGTGATGAGGTTTTGCGCAAAACGGTTGGTCAGGAATATCTCGATCTGGCCGACCTGGCACGTGTGATTTACATGAAAGCCATTCAATCCCTGGAAAATCTCCGTCAGTAGTGAGTATTGCCTGTCGCTGCTTTCCTCAGCAGTGACAGGCAACTCCTATCCAGTTTCATCAAAGAGACAGGCAACGCTCCTGAAAAATCACCAGGGAGCGATCATTGTCAATAAATTTCTGCTCACTGACATCAGCAGGACAGAACTGGACAAATGAATATGAACCAGGCATAATTTTGTTATATTCTTAATTTTTGGGAATTTTATATGCCATTGGGCGACATTCTCCCTTTTCGTCGTATCGAAAATCCTTATACTTCCTGGCCCCCTCCACCGTTGATCAAACCTCTACGTTCTCGTGCAGAGAATTTAACCCCGGCATCGAACACGCTTATAGAAGACAGTGAAGAAATTCCCTATCCACCCACACTCGTGATCGCACTGGGCAAGACTGGTGAGCAGGTTCTGCGTTTGATTGCCCAAAAAATATCACAGAACACAACCTCGGGCAGCGCAGCAATTCGTGCTCTTTTGATCAGTGATGGGCTCGTTTCCGACTTTCCTTCCAGTGGGAGGCAAATTCGCGTCCTGGAATTAAAACAACCAGATACACTCTATATCCCTCAAAACACGCCCACCTGTGAACGGGCAAAACCTGTTGTGCTCTTTCAGCAAGTCTACAATTACAAACGGTATCAGGACTGGTTGCAGGAAAATCTACTCGATCTGGGCACCGGGATCCAGGTTTTTTTTACAGGCAGTCTGGCCGATCCCACCACAGGAATCATTGGAGATGCCCTTCAAATTTTGCGTCATTTCCCGCAAAATTTAGGGCGTGCTAATCTCTTCAACCGTGTGTGTGTCTTTCTAACGACGGATTCCACAAATACGGTCACTTTGCCAGAAGAAGAACGGTTTGCAGCAGCACGGGAAATTGGCCGTTTTACCTTTAGCGGGCCGCATCGCATGAACACCACGTTTGGTTATTCCAACGTTGTTGAAAGTGCGTTACTGGATTATTTCTTCCTCGTAGATAACACCTTGCCGTCCGGATTCTCTCGGCAAGGAAAAATTGACCCTGCTCAATTACTGGCCGAGGCCCTTTTCTCGATGATTCACCCATCAGCAGCTTCGCTGTGGGAAAACTTGCTCAACGATTTGCGCTTTTCGGCCTCCATTCGTGAAGAATCTCATCAGGCGGTCGTTCATAGTGTGGGAGTCGCTACCCTGTACATCCCCTTGCAGCAGATCCGCCGCTATCTGGCAGCCCGATTGGGGTATGCGGCTCTCTTCGGAGAACGAAAATCGAAAGACGAAGGCTTGCTTTCTTTGAAAGATTCCATAGAACAGCCCGAACGTATAGCCAGACAATGGCTCTTGCAGGGCGGCTCGCACCATCCAGTTTTTGAGTGGCTGCTGGGCCTCAGCAGCTCTGCAGACTTCAACCAGATCCCCGATCTCGATCAAGAATATGATATGGCGTTTGCGTCGCAAATGGCGCATGGGTTGCACACCTGGCTTAACCGGGACGGAACCAGCCTCCCTTTGACGCTGCAAGGCCTTAAGTGGCTTAATGCGCATCTTGCCAGGTGTCAGGAATGGCTTGAGAAGGGAAAGACATCGCATACGGACGCGGCTAAAAAACTGCAAACTCGTCTTAAAAACTGGCAGCAAACTGTTCAGGCATTTTCTGCTGAATTAGAAAAGTGGAAAGATGCTTTGTTAGCCTCTTCACCAAAAGATATTCCTGCTACCACGGAAGTCGGTTCCTCTGATTGGCGCAACTGGCGCACTTCTTCAACCCACAAACTTACGGATACCTCATCTTCCACTTCCACAAACTGGCGAAACTGGCGTTCTTCAGAAAATGCGGTTTCATCTCAAGAAACTCCTACAGTACCCACAACCGCGAGCAGTGTTTTGATGATGCTTCATCAAAGACGTGCTGAAGCCGAGGCAGATCTTCGCGCCGCTTCGAATGACCGTATTTACCGCTCTGCCCTGATTGAAAAAGAAGAGGATCTTGCTGAACTGGAGAAGTATTACAGCGATACGGTTCGTCCTGAATTGTCAAGTGCAGATCGAGAACCCTCGCCGGTTTTCACTCGCGTTCGGCAGCGGTTAGAATGGTGGATCCGTCTGCCAGACCCGCATTCTCCGGAAATCTTGCTGGTCTGTTGGCCGGCATCGGCATATGGACAGGCATTTCCCCCCGAAAACTATTGCTTTCGGCCTGAGCAAAAACAGGCTCTTGTGGATGCTATTTTACAACTTTCCTTATCCCAAACCAACTCTTTGGAAGCAGATCTGACCACCAAATGGTTTGGCAGCCGTGTTCGTTCCCAGATCGATTTCCTGCGCCGCGCTGAAGATGCTTACCTTCGCTACGACCATAATATCGCCAGCAAGTATAAAGATGCGGCGACCCGTCGCTCTTATCTCATTTCCCACGACAAAACGTTAAGCCTTGCTCTTCTACACGACGTCTTTCCTGAAACGCCACGCTTTGCGCTAAATGTACTCGAAAACGGGAGCCGCTCACGGTTTACGGCGTTGACCTTTCGCATGAATATTCCTTTCGACGCAGTACTTAAACTACAAGAGTACAAACAGACTTACAAACAAAGCGCGCCCGAAACGCTTCACCTCTATCCTCAAGAACGCGCTGCGGCAGGGTATGAAAAACGGTGGTGGAAACTGCGCCGCGAAGAGCTCTTCATTCCACCGGAAATTACCGTTTTGCTGGCAGAACCAAATCTGGTTTCGCTATTCTGGCAATCCTTGTTCTCTGGCCTGATTCAAAGCATACGGAATGAATTAACCGGCGAAGCATGGTGGCAAGTCAGCGCTCTCCAGGTTGAATTGCCTCCAAACGCTTCCCCCGAATTTCCTCCTTTACCACTGGCTCCTGTTCAACCCAATGGTTTACTCCTCGCTTTGCGCCGTTTTGCGCTGGAACTTCCCAATGCTGCGGATGTGACGCATAACCCGCAAAATCACTTTCACCCCCAAAGGCGCGATCGCTATATCAGCCTGCTCACCGAAGAGACGCGCTCCCGCCTCTTTACTTCCCAGGCAATACAAGCGCGCGAGTCCCTTAAACCCAAAATAGAGAGCTGGAAACAACAAGCCCTACGCGATCCTCTCGCCAATGCCTTTTCTGCCATTCTGGAATGCGAGTGGGAAGAACCAGTGTGGCTAAAATGGTAATTCGTGATGGCATCAAAGAAGAGGATATTCCCGGCATGATCATGGGACTAAATCGGTCTTTTTGTAGATAGATTGGGAGAATCCTATGCCTGCAAACACTATTTTTGAAGAAAATTCCTGGATTGACCATGATGGACATCCGCTTTTCATCGAAAAATTACTTTCTTCGGGCCTCACCGGCGAAGTCTATCGGGGACGTTTGACCCTGCCGGAGGCGGATCAACCACTGCTCGTGGCCGTCAAGGTAATGAAGGCACTCGATTTTCCGTTGGCGCGTCAGCTCTTCTACAAAGAAGGAGAAACCCTCTCCTTCCTCATGCATCTGGAAGAAGAAACAAGCGACGCCTTACTGGAAACGCCTCTCAAAATTGCACCGCGCTATTATGGATTGAGTGAATATCGTCCCAATCCTGAGAGCGCCGGGATTCCCTACATCGTCATGGAATTTATCCAGGGCAGGCAAGTGCCAGAACTGATTCGGGAGAACGGCGCCTTTTCGGAAAAAGAGGCACTGGTGATGGGCTGGCATCTGTACCGGATGCTTGACATTTTGCATACCCGGCTGAACAAAACCTTTATTGACTTGAAATTTGAGAACTTATGGTGGGTGACAACCCAGGATAAATGGGGTGGCCAGTTGCGCCTGACCGATTTTGGTACGTTGGAAGATTTTAAACCGGGGCAACAACGCGGCGTCTCTCGTGACCTGCTCCTGGGTGGTGTTTACCTCCTGGCAATGCTGACCACCAAAATCCTGGCTTACAGTCTGGGAGAATTGCGTGAACCCGCCGAGCCGGTTATCAAACACTATGCGGATCGGATGACCTGGGGGACGCGCCGCTTGCTCTTTAAATTGCTGCACCGCAACCCGGATATACGACCAAAATCTGCTGCAGAAGTTGTCAATGAATTGCGCCTTCTGGCCAGCTTTTGGAGCCAGGCGGAGGAGCAATTACAAAAACGTGCGCTGCGCGATTTGACGATTGCTGAAGCCGAAATGGAGAAAGCGCGTGAGCAACGCGCAGCCCTCAGCCAGGCCGGAGTGGATGCCGCGACCCGTGCCCTTGCTGCCCTGGACATCCTTCGCTTGCGCGCGCCGCATCTTTACAAAGAAAGCGATGCCGAACGCGCCCGCACCGTCCTGGCTTTTGGCGATTACTTTGAACGCGGACTCGCTCTTTTGCAGGGGCGTTCGTTTCAACTGGCTCGCCAAACCTTTGAAGAGGGGATGAAATGGGCAGAAGACCCTGCCCCCCTGCGCCGCTGGGCCTATGTTGCCCAAATCGGTGAAGAAATTCCCCCTGCTGACTTTGAAAAACGTTTTCCAGAATTGAAATCTTTGCTGGATTTCATCAACGATCCGGCCCCTAATCCCGCACGTTGGGCGTCTGCCCGCCGCGACATTGCTGCGCTGGCAGAAAAACAGGGCGAGGATAAGCCTTCTTTGCGTTCCAAAGGCCTGGATGCTTTGCTGACCGAGTGCGACCTGTATGAGAACTATGAACAGGCGCAAAGAAAATACGTCGAAGAAGACTTTGAAGCGGCCGCAGAGTTGTATGGTAAGGTAGAAACGTTGTTGAAATCCCTGCCCGCGGATGTGCGCCGGCTGATTGAAGAGGAAACCGGCGCAGTTTCAGCCCAGCGCCGCAACGCCGAAATGCGGAAGGCGCGTCAGGATGCAAAGGAAGAGTATGCCGGGGCCTTGTCGGCCCTGCAGGCTGGAGACTGCAAGACGGCCATTCACCGGGCGCGCGAGGCATATGCTCTCTATCGTCCAGTCTCTGACCACAAATTTCACCTGGAACATCTAACGGCGTTGATTAAAACCGCTTTTGCCCAGGCCAGGGTTCGACCCGAACAAGCCGAAATGTACTTACAGACTGCCCGTGACTTTGCCGAAACGGGCTGGTACGATACTCTGGCTGCGCCTGAGGCCGGCCGAATCGTGCGCGCAGCTCTGGATTTGAGCGCCCTGGAGCGAGCGTTGCAGGATTTTGACGCCGCGCGCTACCTGGATCTTTTGAGCAATTTCCATCAGGATTGGGGAGAGGGGGAAAACGCTCCCACCGAGGTCCTGGCCTCGATAGCCGCGCGCCGCGCCGAAACTGCCAGAGAGGATGTCTTTCTCATGCAACTGGCAGAGGCAATAGAGCGACAAATCCCAGGTTCATCCCTGCCTCAAGAATGTCGCGCAAAAGCGGAACAGATTCGCGCCGAGAAGGATCGCTCCCTGCAACAACAGATAGATGCTTTGCTTCAGAGTGTCCACCAGATTCTGTTGCCTGTTCTGCCTGACCCGCAAAAACCCCAGACGCTGGAAGAGATTTTCCGCCTCGTGGCTGAGACAGCCAAAGACGCGCCCGCCTTTGATTTGCTGGCCCTCGGCGAGAAACGTTCCCGTCTGGAGGCGGCACGCGAATCACTTGCCAGCGCCGCCCGCCTCCTGGGAGACAGGGGTACGTATCGCCGCGAAGAGATCGAACGCCTGCGCCAGGCAGTGGAATCCGCCCTGCAATCGGTAAGCAACGCGGAGACAACGCAGGTGCAGATTTTACGTGAGCAGCGCGCTGCACGTTTGAAATCGCTCTCCGCTGAACGCCTTCACCTGAGTAAGAAATTGAAATGGGCATTGCAGGCGCCCGAAGGTACCCCCCAGTCCACTCGCGAGGCGCTCTACGCTGAGCTACGAGGGGAAATCTCCGATTTTCTCTATCGCTGTTATCTGGCTGAGGGCCTGGAACCGGAAAACCTGCAACAGTCTCTGACCAGCCAGAGATATGCTGAAGCCACAGCAACCGAGGCAATTTCGCTGGCCGTTCTGCGTGAATGGGCCATCAAAGCGCTGAACGCTTTGGGTGGCGAGAGCTGGAACCAGGTGGCAGAATTTGCCTCAAAGCAGGCTCAAACACTGCAAACCTGGCATGCTCATGCGCGTCAGGCATTTGAGGAGGGTAGACTGGCGACTCTGGCCGCAGAACTGGACCGCACCCAAAAGGGGTATGGCACAACCCCAGAGTGGCAGTCGCTCAAGGAGATGCTGGCGCAGGCTCAGGCCTGGCAGGCATGGTGTCAGGCGCGGCAGGCTCAATTCGCTTCTGCTCAACGGGACGAAAACCTTTTGCGCGATTTGCGCGTTTTTTCCTCGATTGGGCTTCCTGCCATTTACTGGGACCAAAGCCCTGCGCCCACCTACCTCGACTCGCTCTGGAAGGCCCTCGAAGCAAAATTGCGCGCCCTGTTCCATGATCCCTACCACCACACCCCGCAGTTTGTCGAAACATTGCGCGCTCTGCTAAACGTCTCATGGACGAAATCCCTGGCCGCACAGGGGACAGGAAAAGCGCCCACTCGGGCATGGAACGCCGGGACCTGGCTGCAAAATGCTTATCTGTTCACCGTTCGCAAAGATCCACGCGGTTTACTGAACTTCATTGCGCAGACTCCTCCGCCTGAAGCGATAGAAGATGCGCTACGCTCTTTGACCTATGCCGACTGGCTGGCTCTCCGCCAGGAGGACGAAAAACGTTTGCGGGACAATGCCAAACGCAAACGAGTCCTGGCAGGCATGGGGACTGTTGCTGCGGTTTTCGTCCTGCTTTGTTTTGGATTGTTCGGCTTTTATCAGACCAATCGCGGGTGGGTGAACCAGCAAATTTTTGGTACCCATACCCCCACCCCCAGCATTACCCCTACGACGTCGCCGACGCCCACAAGCACGCCTGTTCCTACAGATACACCGACGCCCACGCCAACGCCCACACCCATCCCGCCTTCTGCATTCTTGCTGACCAATCCGCAAGCGCTGTATCCGCCTGCTCCTCTGAAAGGTGACACCTATTGGGTCCTGGACGAAACGGCAGTCCTCTTACAGCCTCCTCAGGAAGCCCAGGGAAGCCCCTGGAAAAAGGGCAATTCAGTAGATCCCAACGCCACAGACAAAACGTTTCTTTACGCCAATAAAGGCGTTGTCAGTGCTACCTGGAGCATGGACACACCATTCGATACCGATGGGTTCTATGCTATTTATGTCCTCGATACGTCATACCTGTCTGTTGGGCCTCAGTCGTTCCAGATTCTCCTGGATGGAGTGCCTGTTCCTGCCTATCGCGGCTCGTCCAGTGTCATTTTCCTGAACTATACAGAAACCAACAGAGATCGTTGGCTGCCCCTGGGCGTGTATTCGGTTGCGCGCGGCCAGAGATTGCAGGTCAGTGTTACTACAGGGGAATTGACCGCCGATAAGCCCTTTGCTGTTGACCGCCTGCTCATTGTGCGCATCAACGAACCGACCCGCCAGATGCTGGATCTCCTGCCTGCTGGGCGCACACTGGTCAGTTTGCTCGATAATGCCCAGGCAACATTCTATCAGAATGAAAAACGGCTACGAGATCAAGATCAAGGAGTAACCTTTAGCGATGTTTTGGCCTGGAACGGCGATTTTGTCAGCAAAAACCTGGGGCCAACGGGCGATCGGGCGCCTTTGTACGTGGACTGGGAAGCACTCAACCGCCTGCCCGCTGGGGAATATGAAGTCTACGTCTGGATTCCTGCCCAACATGCTACGGCAGCGGGCGAGTACATTCTGCTGGTGGATGGAAAGCCTTTCAAGCGTGACAATCCTGCGACTGTCAATCAAAATGACTACCACGGCGAGTGGGTCACGCTGGGAACCTGGAGGCTGGATCGAGAAGCCCTGGTGGGGTTGCGCTTCCAGGTCGAGAAGGGAATTCCAGGTGAAATCGGTGTGGATGCTGTGGCGATTGTAAGTACGGGAAGGTAGAGGAAGCCTATGGAAAACGTTGAAAAAATTTTGCAAAAACTCCAGGAAGAACTGGAATTTGCCATTGGCACTCCCGATGAAGCCAGAGTCGCTGCTGATAAGCGTGCTTTTGAGCAATGGGTGCAGAAAGGCATGCGAGGCAAATGCCCAATCAAGTTGAGCGATTATGGTATCGAATCTGAAGAAGCGGAACCAGAATCTGAGCCGCTTGTTTCCCCTTCGACTGCAGAACCATCGTCTGAATCCCTTCCTGGCGCAGAATTCTCGTCTGCTTCAGCAGCAACAGAGTCTCCAGCCCAGGAATCGGTGGTCTCTGGGCCAGAAGAAGCCGCTGTTGAAGCAGAACTACCGCAGCCCGCACCAGAGCTTTCTTTGCCTCTTCAGGAAGAATTCGATCTCGTCGACGAGGAAGAAGTCGCACGTGATGCGCTTGATCTGGAACAAGCCTCCCTGCACCGCGAACTGGAACGGGCGCGCGAATATCTTTCCCGTTCTCAATGGCGCGAAGCCCTGAACCTGGCCGAGACGATTGAAAAACGCGCTGAAGGTGAGTTGAAAGCCTCAGCCCATGAATTGCTTGAACAGGCTCGCATTGGATTGAACACGGCCCTGAACGATTTGCTCACCCAGGCCAATGCTGCCCGCTCTGCAGGGGATATAGCCAAAGCCCGCGAGTTATATAATGCCGTTTTGACTCTGGAGCGTGAAAATAGCGATGCGCGCCTGGCCTTGCAGGAGATGGATGGGCTGGTACAGGAACGCGTCTCGGAGCAAAAACTAAGCGAATTACGCGCCGGTTTGAAAGAACGCCGTGACATCAAACGCCTGGGAGATGCTGTTTACGATGCCGAGGCTCTGGACCAGGAAGGACGCCTGCCTGATGAATTGACTCCCCTCCTCAAGGAAGCGCGTGAGTTTTACGATAAGACTCGTCTGCAAATGGGGGAAGAAACAACTCAAATGCGCTTTGGCGACATCGAAGCCCGCGCAAAGGCAGTCGCCGATTTGCAGGCACGTGTTGTCAAGGGGGATAAATACATCCTCGATGCCACGACCGGCACTGAACGCCCGGCTGCGGAAGTCTTGCGCGAAGCGCAGGCCTTGCTTGAGCAGGCCTCTGAAGATACTGCTCAATACGAACTGAACATTGCCGAAAAGAACAAAACGCTGCGTCCCGGCTATGTGCGTCTGCGCCTGCAGAAGGCATTGGAAAAACCTTTTTTCGAGCAGCACAAGCGTAAACTTGAAGAAAAACTGGCCGAAGTGGAGCGCTTCATTCAGGCGGAAGAGCGCGCCGCCCAACTGCGTGAACGAGCCTTGCAGTCCGCCGATCAGTTGGAAAAACTCGAACTCTTGCTTCAGGCGCAAAGCATTTTCCCTAACCTGACCGGGCTGGCAGAGCAAATTGCCCAGGTGCGTCCGGTCGCGCTTTCCTTGTTGCAGGCTGAAGTCGGGGATGATTTACGCCTTGCCGAGTCTTTTTTGAATAACGAGGAGTTCGCAGAAGCCCGCAACCTTGTGAACCAGGCAGAAAAAGATGCCAACCGTTGGCCGGAGCCGCAAAAACCGGAGGAAATTTCGGCCCTCTTGCGCCGCGCCGCGGATTTGCGTACGCGAATTGATGAAGTTGAATCCGCCTGGAAAGAGTACCAATCTCTGGCTGCTCGTATTCGCCAGCAGGTGCGCGACCCCGACCTGCGTGGCGCAGCGCTGAATCTGTTCAAACAGGTCAGCGAAGACCCGCGCTTCAAATCCTTCCGCGACTTGCGCATCCTGACCTCCGAGGTCACTCAATACAAAGGCATCCAGGAGCAACTGGCCGATGCTCAATCCGCGCGCGCGAAGGGGGACTGGAGCCAGGTCTTTGAGATTTCAGACCGAATTCTCAAAAGTGGACAGGCTGGCGATCTGGCAGGTCACTTCCGTGAGTTATACGAAGATGCGGTCACAGAACTGAATATTGCCCGTGCTCAGGAACTTCTCCAAAGCGACGACATCCCTGAAGCCAACAATATTCTCAGCGCCACTTTGAAAAGAGAAACCGAGCGTGACCCTCAACGAGGAGTCAACCTGCGCGAGCGGCTGAAGCCCGAACTGGAGCGCATTGCGGAGGCGATTCGTGCCAACAAAGCCTTACAGCCTTTATTTGATGAGGCAGTCCAGGCGGTGGGGCTTTTTGATAACGTGGCGTTCAAGGCTTTCATCAGCCCCTCTTTTGCTCTGCGTCAGGCGCGGGTGGGAGCCGATAGGCAGGTGAACAATCCTGAAATGCGCGCCCTCATCAACCGTCTGAAAAAGGATCCAATGGAGCCAGATCCCGCTCCGGCCGAACTGGCCGAGCGAGTACGCGCCCAATTACTTGTTGAACTGAGCCGTAAAGGAATACGTGAGCGATTCGAGGCTTTCCGCCGTTTCCGCTATGTGGGCGGAGATGTAAGCGTTCGTCAGGAAGGGTGGCCAGAGTATGCGCTCTCGCTGCGCACTGCTGAAGCGCGGCGCGCAGCCCGCCTGCTGGCCGATTCCCTGCGAAGTGACCTGCTGGAGCCGCTCAAAAACAAACGCAACCAATACCTGGGTAAAGAGGAAACGCTCTCGGATGACGAATTGCGTCAACTGGCTGAGTATGCTGCTCAATTACGTGAAGCCGGTTTGCTCGAAACCGAAGATGAGCGCGCGGCTGGTCGCTGGGCAGAAGTTCACTGGGGACGCCGCCAGGCTCTGGAAGAGGAAAAGGCAGCCAACTGGCAGGCAGCGCTCAATATCTGGACTCGCCTGAATTCCAGTCATCCTGGCCTGCCTGAAGTACGACGCGATTTACGAAATGCTCGCATCCAGCACGCGATTAATCGCGCCTACGTTCTTGCCCATAACCACCATAAAGGCGAAGAGGCCATTCATTTACTGCAAGAGCTCCAGGCCGAACCGGAAATGGAGAATGCCTGGGAACTGAACCTCGCTCTGGCGGATACCTACGAAGCCCTCGGTAATTTCGATTCGGCGTTTGGAAATCTGCGTCAGGCCGAGCGAATTGTGCGCAACCTGCCCGAGAATGAACGCCAACAAATTCTCGCCTCTTTGCACGAAAAAGTTCAGTCACTGGAAAGTTCGCAAGTGATTTACACCGCCAGCGCTGAAGCGCGTCAAAAGTTTCTGGAAGGTGATTATGCGGAATCCTTGCGCATTTTACAAGTTGCTATTCAAAGCCCCAAAGTACGTGATACAACCTCACTAGTCGAATTGCGCGATGATTTATTTGAACGTGCTGCGGCTGAACTCCTTGCTACCGCGCGTCAGGAACGGGAAAAAGGTAGCAACGAAGCGAAGATCATGGCTGTTACGGCCCTGGTCAAATTGCAGCAACTGGAAGAACTCATTGACTTGGCGGAAGTCAAGCGTCGTTCTGCTGAGCATCTCAAGCGCTTGCGCAGCGATCTCAAACCGGCCGCCGAAGCGGCAATTAACGAAGTGCGTGATTTCGACCCGACTACTCTCCCGCTTGAACAATCTATTCGTCGGGCGGGTGAACTGATTGCGCGGCTGCAAACCTTTGAAAATGTCATGCCCATCTTTACGGCTGAATTGGAACCTCTGCGCGAGTCACTCAAAAAACGCGCCAGCGAACTGGCCGAAACGCTGAAAAGACTCAGCGAATTAAAAGCCCTTCTTACTCAGGCTACCCGACCAGACATCTGGGACTCGGCAGTGCGGATGGGCGATTTTGATTGGCTGGAACAACAGAAAACAGCCATGCGCAGACTCGGTCTGCCTTTGGTTCCGGAAGTCCGTACTTTTGAACGTCGCCTGGCTGAGTATCAAGATGCCTACGAATTGCTGATGAATGCTATTCGGGAGATTAAGGAAGCCTTTACGGTTCGTGAAGATTTTGCTCTTGTAAAACGGCGCGTTATTGAGGCTTCAACGTTGCCCGATGTTCGTAAGAACAATGAGCGCTGGCAGGTTGTACAGACTCGTGAATATGAAGAAATGCGTCAGGTGCTGGGCGAGCGCTTGCGCATTCCAGACGTTTATGGCGGCACCGATATGGTTGGTTGGACACAAGTTTTAGGGCAGGCCGAATCCCGTGCAGCAGAACTGGAACGCTGGCAGGAATGGGACCGCCAGTCTGCTTATCGCCTGGACATGGCAGCCAAGGCTTTGCAGGCTGCAGAAGAGGCGAGTAATGAACCGCATCGCATTCGGCTTGCAGCCTGGGAAAAAGTGCGTGATTTGGTGCGGGAAGCGTTGGAATTTATCACTTTTGCTCGTGATGTTGAACACGCGAATCAATCGCCGGCCCGCGAAGTAGGTGTGCCGGGCCTTGAGGCTCGCTCTCGTCAAGCCAAAGAGATTCTGGAAGAAGGCAAGCGCCGCAAAATCATTGCTGAAGACTGGCTCAATCGCGCAGAGATTGAAATCAGTGCACTGAATGATGTACTCGCACAGCGCGGCTTCCCTACTGAGCGCGAGTTTAGCGAAGCCACGGCTCAAAAAGATTGGGCGCGTTTGGAAAAATTGCTTGTACGTGCTCGCGAGGCTGGCATTACAAACGAAACTGAAAAGAAACGCGTAGAGATTTACACACGAGTATTGAATGAGAACAAGAACAAGAAAAAAGGATGGTTTAACTTTTAGATGAAATTTGCTGTCTTTTCGGACTTGCATGCCAATTACTATGCCATTCGTGCAGTTGGCCAAGATGCGGCCGATGAGATGGAAGTGCCGCCTGGCAACTTCTGGTGCCTTGGTGATGTAGTCGGTTATGGGCCTCACCCATCTCAGGCTTTGCGTTTTTTGCGTGACTTCGTTGATGTCTCCCGCTGGGTGATGGGCAACCACGATGCCATGCTAGCGGACCTGCTGCTGCCGGGCGACGTTGGCAAACCTGCTTTTACTGTCCGAGTGAATAAGGGCGAAGGGCGCGAAATTGCGGCGCGCGGTTTGTTCCTCCGCAAAGATGAATGGTTCAAAACTACCAACATGCCGCTTGAGGTCATTCGCTTAAACCGTCTTGCTCTTCAACAAACTCCCGACGAAGATACTTTTTGGCGTGCAGCGTTTGTTGTGGAGCGTGCCAGACCCATCCTGTTTGAACAGGATGGCCTGGCTTGTGTACTGGTTCATGGTGCGCATGCCGACCCGCTTTCCCGCTATATTTATGCCTGGAACGAAGGAATTCTCATCCCGCGCGAATTGCGCTACTTACAAGAATATCAAAAGCATCCTGCCCAAACTGTGGTTCAGTTTTATGGGCATACTCATGTCCCGACTTTTATCCGTGCTCGCGCACGAGATGGACATTTCGAAATTCAGGCAGAAAAAATCTACCCACACCAAACTCTCTCTCTCGAAGAGGGCGCATTTTACCTGATCAATCCTGGCTCGGTTGGTCAGCCGCGCGACCGCGACCAACGCGCCTCCTACCTGGTCTTTGACAGCGATGCACACACCATCACCTTTCGGCGCGTACGGTACGATTACACTCGTACCGCCGCAGACCTCGCACTGGGTGGCTACCCCGACAGCCTCATTCGTCGTCTGCACACTGCTGCCGCTGCGGAAAAAGATGCACCTGAAGAATGGCTCAGACATTTTGATGAGGCCAGAAACCGATGAATTACACTGAACTCGAACCACACAAACGCATCCACCCTGGTTTTACCGTTGGTCTTGCCGGTGGTCTGGTAATGATGTTGATTAGCCTGGCTGTATTCTTCATGAATGGCGCAGAGACCAACGGTGACCTGCTTGTCTGGTTTCTACAACTGGTTGCATATTTCTTCCTGGGGCGTATCGCGGCTGGACAACAGGCAGAGTCTCAGCAGCATACCTACGAACCAACGCGTGGAATTGTCGGCGCGGCCGTTGGCGCAGCCCTGGTCACCAGCATCATGATGTGGATTTTCATCATTGTACGTGGACTGGTGCGTGATGCTCTTGGCTATTTTATTGTGATAGAGCCGTTTACATTTTGCGGCTGGATTATTCTGGATGTCTCACTTGCCCTGGGTATTGGCGGCTTTGCTGGTCGTTCTGTTGAAAAACAATATCATGCCGATCCGTATGACACAAGCAATTTCTAATTTCAAAAGGAGGATGACTTATGAACGCTGAATGGTGGGAAGATATCGTCCGTTTCATTTGCGGCTGGTGGTGGTTGATTTTGCTCATCGTTGTGCTTGGCCTGGTTGCTTTCTTCACTCGCACATTGTGGCTACCGTTGCTCGGTTTTTAATAGCCGCTTTGGCGCTCCTGTAATAACAAACAAGGAGGAACGCTGGTATGAATGGCGATTGGTGGGAAAGACCAGTATGCTGGCTGTGTGACTTCTGGTGGGTCTTGTTGATTCTACTTGTTGGTGCTCTGGCAGCATTCTTTACCCGCGATTACTGGATGCCTGCGCAGCCGTTAGTAACGCCACCACCAGAGTCTTTTCCTTCTTCTACCCGCGTCGCAACCCTTGGCACAGGTGATGTGCAGATTACTCTCATTTGGGATTCTACAAATGACCTGGATTTATGGGTGACCGATCCGCAAGGGACAGTCATTTTCTATGATCACCCGACCTCAGCCTCTGGTGGCGAATTGGATGTAGATGCCAACCCTGGCTGCCAGAATCTTACCTCCCAACCTGTTGAAAATATCTACTGGCCCCCCGACGGCGCGCCAGAAGGAGAATATATTGTTGCGGTCAATTATTTTCAGCAGTGCAGTTATGATGCAGTAACTCCGTTTACCGTACGTGTGCTGGTGGATGGCCAGGTGCAGACTTTCTCTGGCTCTGTAAGCGTGGTGGGGGAAACTCAGGAAATCTACCGTTTTAAGAGATAAGAACACCGCATGCGTGAATATCGCTTTCTTTTCCTTCTGTTTGCATTTCTGCT
>Ga0209018_1001238_pt1 | contig 21126 bp, 18 predicted proteins | sample YNPBryBLVA2012_FD_185814 | JGI IMG/M metagenome (GOLD analysis project Ga0209018, IMG submission 185814) | Anoxygenic and chlorotrophic microbial mat microbial communities from Yellowstone National Park, USA - YNP Bryant BLVA 2012 (SPAdes)... ...
CTTCCAGCTCGGCATCGCTACGCATGATCGCCGCTATGTCGACCGGGGCCTCGGCACCATGCTGGCGCGGTCGCGGCATATTGGGCTTCAGGACCTCTTCAGTCGACCAACGATCAACGGCAGAGCCCCACGGCTGAGGCTTGGGAGCTGGCATGTTTATCTTTGAGATTTTGGCCCGAATATCCTCAACCTTCTCATGATCTTCGCGCATGACCGCCGCTATGTCAATCGGTGCTTCAACGCCATGAGCCTTAGGTTTTGGCGCGTTTGGCTTCATCAGCTCTTCAACCGACCAGTGCTCAGGAGCTTTGGATTTGCCTTTTCCGCCTTCGATGGCAATCAATTTAGGCTTATCTTTTTTCGGTAACAATGGCGCGGCCGAGGATTCAAACTTTGACATAAAGCTAATCTGATTTATTATTAGATAATAGCAACCGAGACGATAAATGACAAAGCTGGCATTGTTCCTAAGTCTTCGCGGTCGCTTCGCTAAAAATCTCCACCTTCGACTCTAAGCGTACCAGCTCGATACCGGCCTGCTCGAACAGTTTGCGGGCGATGGCGTTCGCCTTCCACTCGCGCAGGTCGCGGTAACAGATGCGCTTGATGCCGGCGGTGATGATGAGCTTGGCGCATTCGTTGCACGGAAAGAGCGTCGAATAAAGTGTGCAGCCGTGCAGGTCTCCTACGGCCGAAACGATGGCGTTGGCCTCGGCATGGGTCATGGTGTCGTATTTGTCGACCTCGTAAACTAATTGGTCGGAAAAAACGCCGGATAAAATCACCTTCTGAACGCGGTTGGTCGCCCAAAAAGAATCGTCAACACCAGCCGGCAAACCGTTATAACCAGTCGAGACAATGCGGCGCGAAGGACTCACGATGACACAGCCGATCTGCGTATCTTCGTCATGCGAACGGGTCGCTACAACATGACAGATAGCGAGGAAATACTCATCCCAAGAAGGACGCTGGCGGGCAGTCTTCTGTTCCATAGTTAGACTATCTTAACCGGATTTCCGCTAAATACACAACCGCCTCGTGGGTACGAGGCGGTTTATTGCTTGTTTACTGCACCAGATAAGGCAGGAGGGCCATGAAGCGCGCGCGCTTAATGGCGTTCGCCAACTTACGCTGGTGCCACAGGCAAACGCCAGAGCGCTTGCGCGGCACAATCTTGCCGAACGATGAGAGAAAACGGCGCAGGACGTTGGTGTCCTTGTAGTTGATGGCTTTCAGGTTCTGTTGGCAGAACGGGCATTGCCGATCCACCGGTTTGGATTTGGACATAATCGATGTCATTTAAAATGGTATATCCTCGATGCGAATCTCCGGCTCCCCTGTTCCCTGGTCAATTATTGCCGATGGAGCGGCGGAGCGAGCGGACGGAGTCATTCCTTGACCTGGGCGGTCAAGCAGAATCATGTTCTCAGCCACGATTTCTGTGCGTTGCTTCTTAGTGCCATCCTGGCCTTCCCATTCGCGCGTCTGGAGCCGGCCTTCAACGTAAACCTTGCGGCCTTTGGCGAGATACTGGGCGCAAATATCGGCCAGTTTTCCCCAGGCTACAATATTGTGGTACTCAGTGCGTTCCTGCTTCTGACCCTGAGGATCGATCCATTGTGAGGAGGTAGCAACGCCAAAGTTACACACAGTCTGGCCGTTGGGCGTTGTGCGACTTTCAGGATCCCGGGTACAGTTCCCGATGATCATGGCGCGGTTAAGATTCATATATTTATATATTAAATTTGCAATTTAGATTTCCTGGCCGAGAGCGGTATCAATCGTTTTCTCGAGTTCCTCGTCGGAGATTGAAACGTCAGCGGGAGACACCGGCTTCTCGATTTCTTCTTTAAACCCGCCCTCAAGAGCAGCCACGCCGGACTTAATCTCAGCCTTAACCTTGTCATCGCCGCGGTCATCGCGACGGCGACGATCGTCTCGAGAATCGAGCTTAGCGTCGATGTTAACTTCAGTGAACTGAACCAAGTCGAACTTCTCACTCCCAACTTCATCGGCCAGGACGATTAGGTGCCTAAGCACATCGGTCGAGATGCGAAGAGCCTCATCAATCTGGCGTATCGCCTGGGTATCGGCGGAAAAGCGAACCAGGACGTAGTGCCCGTGGCGCTGATGCTTTATTGGATAAGCGAATCTGAACTTGCCCAAGCGGGTCATCGTCGAAACTATCGCCCCATATTTTTCGAGCAACGCTTTGACGCGGCCTTCGACCGCACCTAGCTCATCATCAGTAAAAAACGATGAGATGATATACAACAACTCGTACTCGCGAGTTCTCTGTTCCATAAACAATACAGGATGGACCCCTGTTCGGGGCCGTCCGCCGCGCCATGTGGCGGACATGGCCACCCATAATTAGAATTAGTATTTTGAGCTTAGGCTAAAAAGCAGTTTCGGTCAATACCCTCTTCTGTAAATGCCCCAAAGGGACGAAAAAACTAGTCGTTACGGTTATATTTGAAGGGGGCGCCGCCGTGAAAAACCAACCGAAGGTTAAAGAACGAAACCAGCGAGTCAGTTGCCGGTCAGAGGTGCGGCTTGCAATAGCCGAGAGAAATAATTCGACATCCGATCATGACATGAAAAATAAGCCAATTTACAATGATCTACCAAAACGCCACTGCGGTAAATGAAAACGCCCTTTGAAGCAAGGGCGTTCGGATACTCGCCGCAAGGGCGAGAGATGTGTCGCTGTGGAAAATGGACTAAAGGTTCGTCACTGTGGATTATCCAGGGCTCAAAGCCCGGTCGGTCTGCGGCGGCCCGAGCTCAGGAATGCCGCAGGCGTCAATCAGCCACTGGATGCCGGCGAGCAGGCCGCGCGATCCATTCAACTTGCTACGCACATAATCCTCGCCACGAGTATTGAGGATGCTCGTCGCGTTCGAGCTAAATGGCGAATCATTCTTGAAGATGCCCTCAAAATCGAATTCGACCGGCACCTCCGTGAGCAGCAGTTGCAGCGTCCTGACCTTGGCCTGCGAATCTACTTTGACTCCGCGATTCGCCTTGACCAGCTGGTCCGCCAGGTCAAAAAACTTGTCAACCAGCAAGTTATCGGCCGGCTGGGAACCGATGGGCACAACCCTGGTCTCTGCCGGCGTTTTTCCGCCGTAGCCCAGGGTCTTACGCGTGATGGAGGTTGGCACAGGCTCGTCCGGAGCCTGCGCCTCGAGCCGGATCGAGATCTGGGGATCGGCCTCCTGGGCGACCAGGGCGGCCATGTCGCGCGGCACCGGCGAAGGCCTGAGCGAGCTTCTGGCCGCTATCTCGAATGGTTCGAGATAGGCAATGCGTTCCTCGAGGCCGGCGATCTTCTCCTCCAAGGCCTGCACCTGGCCGAGTGCCTGGTCGCGCTCATTCGTGAGGATGATTATCTTCTCCTCCTTCTGAGCGATGGTCTTCTCCCGATCGCGCAACAGGAGCTCGGCTTCCTGAACTCTGCGTTCCGGGTCGACCGACGCATCTGATGTCCGCATCGACGGCGTCGTTTGCACTGCCTCGAGCTGGGCACAACGCTGCTCCAAGTCACGGTAGGCGTCCTTGAGCTTAGCGTACGCCTCGACCTGGCGGTCGATTAGAGTCTCGGTCCCGCCGAGCTTCCGGATATCTTCGATGGACGGCGCCAGATCCATATCCAAGATGGCGAAGAGCGGCCGCATGACGCGGCGCCAGGCGGCTTCGTTGTCCCCGACCGCAATCTCGCGTTTGACGAGCTCCTGCTCCTTGTCGTTCAACGCCTGTTCGCGCTGCGCCAAGGCCGCATCCGCCCCTTTCCGCAATTCGTCCATCTCTCTCCGCTCGTCCCGGATGCTTTTGAGAAGAGCGCCGGACTCCTTAATGAAGGCAATCCAGTCTTCCTGCAGCTCGCCCACCAGCACGGTGATGTCGTTGCGGTCGCGCTGGGTCTCGTTGTAGAGGTCAAGACGGTCAAGCCGGAAACCGGCCAAGCGCTCCTGCAGAGCCATGAACTCCTGACGGACGGGAGCGAGATTGGTCTCGATCGATTTCAAGAGCTCCTCGCGCCTCGCGATGAGATCCTTGACCCGGCCCTCCATCGCCAGGATTTCGGCCCTGGCTTTGAGCGCCCCGGGAGATCCTTGCGCTTCGAGCGACAATAGCTCCTTCATCGCCCTTGTATGCTCGCCGACAAGGTCGGTCAATGCGTTGTCGAGAGCGATGAGCTCACTGTCCGCCTGATTGAGCAGATCGAACACCTCGCGGCAACGGAGCTTGTTCTTCTCCCAGTCGTCGAGCGACGACTTATACATCTGGTTCTGCTCCTGGAGCCTGACCATGATCTCGGCGTTCTGCGAGTTACCCGCCACCTGGCTGTTGAACTTCCGTTCGAACTCACCGGCTCGGGCTTCGGCCTCAGCCGCCCGGCGGGCGCATTCGTCGGCCCGCTGTTCGCAGGCGGCGGCGCGTTCCGCGACTTCGCGGTTCAGCTTGCTCAACTCTTCGTTGGCCTGGCCGATCTTAGCGTATTCGACGGCTTTATCCTCGAAGTACTGTCGTGTGAGGCGCCAGGCTTCGAGCAAGCTCAGGTCGCGGGGCAGAGGCACCTTGTACTTGTCGCTGAACTCCCGGAGGGAGTCGAACACCTTCTGCATCTTGTCGGCCAAGTTTTTCTTCTCGGCCACCTCGTCGTCGAGTCTGTTCTTGAACCGGGTCTTCTCGGTGTTGAGCTTCGTCAGTTCCTTATTGAATCCGGCCCTGAGGTCGGTTAGCTCTTCATCAATTTTCTCGTCGAACTTATCCTTGAGGACCTTGAAACGCTTGCGCCACTTGAGGGCGACAACCGTCAAATAAATGATGCACAGCGCCGTCAAGACGATGAAGACGCTTCTGTATAGACTGCCGGCGGCCAACCAGAAGGCCTGCCCAGCGCTTCCCCTTTCAGGGTTCGCGTTCGGGGCGGCGGCCGGCTTGATCGGCTCCAGGTCATGGGCCTGAAGCGCCATGTTTTTGCAGGCATCGTCCGCGCCGCAGGCCTTTAGCTCCGCGAGGAGATTGTCGCCGTCAGTAGGTGGAACGATGGCGATCGACGCGCCGGCTTTTTTGGCCACGGCCACCGCACAATCGGTAGTGGTGCAGGCCGTCAGTTCGGCGACTATCGGATCAACTCCTTGCGCCGGAGTCGACGCAGATGAGGCGCCGGCGATCTTGGCGCCCCACTTGCGGGCGACCTGGGTCGCGCACTCCGAAGTGGTGCACTGTTTGATTTCGGCCTTGAGTTGCTCCTCTTCATGGAAGGAGAGGTGCTTCACGCCGGTGAGCTTGATGACCTGGCCGGGAAGGATGTAGACGTACTGTTGCTCAGGATCCGGGCAGGACTTCCACACCTCGTTGCTGGCGCGCTCTTCCGGGCGGGTGATGGTCCCCATCCGGTAGCCGTCGTTCTTGCGATGGCACAAGGCGATGGTGCCGGTCGGATTATCCGCTCGAATATCAATCGGCTTCACGCCCAGCTTTTCGGCCAAGCGCGGAGTATTGATGTTGATGCCCGGGGCAATCCGGATGCACGTACCGGAATCGCACTGCGTCTGCGGCAAGATCCAGTAATCACGCCCTTCCACTGGTTCGCCGTCGGCTTGGGCCGTACGGACAATGCCCAGTACAAAGAAGAACGGGAGCAGGTACAAAAGCATAATCCGCTTCATGGCCGAAACCTCCAAATTTGCAGTGACAGGTTGCTTCGTCGCGACATGTTCCATGTCACTTTCCTTTGTCCAAGGAACACTGTCCACCCAAGGCCACCATGGCCGTTTCCGGCTCAATTAAGCCTCAAAGGCGGATAGCTTACATCATCATACAATACAGGTCACGTCAAGTGACGGTCTTTGTCAATCGGTGTAGCATATCCGCATGAAAAATTTCCTCATCTTCGGCAACCATCCGGCGCTGAGTTTAGCCGAATTCTGCGCCTTTCGGCCCGGACTTAAACTGACCGTTTGCGGCCCAGCGGCCTTGGTAGACGATCCGGCCTGGGATGGACTCACGTACCTGAACCGCCTGGGTGGAACCGTGAAATTGGGGAGAGTCACGGCCGTCCTGGACCTCGAAAAGACGACTGCCTCAGTTATCGCCGACAAGTTGGAAAACAGACTGACCGCCAAATCCCTTGATTTCGGCTGGTCGGTCTTCGGCGGCTCGTCGACAGACCGGAAGAGACTGGAGAGACTGGCACTGTCTTTCAAAAAGGAACTCAAAAACAGAAACATTTCGTCGCGTTGGGTGACAGGCAAAGCTGCAGGCGGGATAGCGCCCGCGGCCGTGGCTAAGCTCAAGCTGACCAGCGCCGGCCTCGACGTCTGTCTCTTCTTGGCAGGCAAAAAGGTGGCCGTCGGCCTCACGACCGATGTCCAAGATGCGGATGCTTGGAGCCGACGCGATTACGGCCGGCCGGGACGTTCGGGTCGTGCCGGCATGTTGCCGCCGAAACTGGCGCGGATATTGGTGAATTTAGCCGTTGTCCCGGACGGCGGGACGCTCCTGGATCCGTTCTGCGGCAGCGGCACGATCCTTATGGAAGCCGCCCTGGCGACCAGATCCGGAAAGTTGATCGGCAGCGACATCGAGGCGCGGCAGATTGCGGATACGGACCGCAACACAGCATGGCTGTTGAAGGAAAAAATAATCAGCCAAGAAGATGCCCGACGCATCAATACCTTCATCGCCGATGCGCGCGAACTCAGCAAGCATCTGCCGGAAAAATCCGTCGACAGGATCGTGACCGAGGGCTATCTTGGCCCGCCGCTCTCCGGACACGAGACATACGAAATGATCAAACACAACGCAGACCGGGCGACGAAGCTCTGGGAAGAAAGTCTCGCGGCTTGGCGGCCGTTGCTCAAACCGCGGGCCCGGATCGTCGGCATCTGGCCGGGATATCAAACTGCGCACGGCCACGCCTTCGTCAACCTCGAATCTAAGCTCGCCGGCCTCGGCTATCGTCTTGTGCCGTTCTGCGGCGGCAAATTACAGTCTAAAGCAGTAATAATTTACAAACGGCCGAACCAGCACGTCTCGCGCAGAATCGTAATAATTGAGCAACAATAAATCCTCCCGTTGCGGCCAAGGTAATTATTCGGTCGGATAACGGTATCAAATTACAGCCGGAAACGGCCGTCATGGCGTCATGGCTTGACAAAAAGTCCGTTTTTGGCTAGGGTAGGCCGTTGGCCAAACCTTCGCCAGCCTAACCGGCACCTTACACTGAGAGGGAAAAACAGTGAGCGACAAACCAAAACCCAGTCCCCTACCTACGGGCCAAGTGGCCAGCCTCACCCAGCATCGCGCCGAAAAGTCGGGACACATTGTGCCGACCATCTATGATACGCCTTACCGCAAGGGAGAGCGCATCAACTGCGACGATCCGGCCATCGCTTATATCGTCCGCATCGGCAAGGTCCGGGTCAAGAAACAAATGGATACCCAAACCGGACCCAACCTCGTGACTGTAGATTTCCTGGACAAAGATATGCCGCTGATCATCAGTCGCTTCATCGGCGGGGCCAAGGACGATCCGGAACTTCAATTCTTCGCTGACACCGACGTCATCATCGGCGAATTCCCCATCGCTTTGCTGAGACACCTACTCGACCAGACACAATTCTACGCGTCGTTCGCTCGAACTACTTCGGATCACGTTCAAAGTTTGCGTAAAGCGTTATTCAGTCAGCTCGAACGAAACCAAAAGAAGCTCGAGGAACTCGAAGAACAGCGGCGCCAGAAGGAAGCAGCGCAACGCAAGCTCGATGAGCTGGCCGACGAGAATCTCGGCCTGCAGATGGATTTGGGTGAAGCCCAACAGACCACCCAAGCGGCCCTCAAGGAGGTCGAACGCGTCACCCAGCAGCGCGACGAGCTCGAGAAGAAACTTGCGGCCGCCCAGCGCAAGATCGAGACACTCCGCACATCCAACGAAGACCTGCGTAAATCGCAGGAAGCGCTGCGCCAAAGCCATGATGAGGAAATTGAACGGATCGCGAAACTTTCCAAGGAGCGCTACGCCGAACTCCGCTTTCGCCGTGATTTAGACAAGGCGCGCGAACGCCGCCGCTGGCAGGCCATCGAGAACCTGCTCGCCAGGCTTGGCAATCCGCTGCTGTTACCCGAAGAAATCGCCAGCTTGGTCGACGACGAGTATGATGCTGGCGACCTGCCGGCCGCGGAACCTCCGACTATCACTGAAGAGGACGTCGACGCACTGAACTTTTTTGGCGAAGAAGAGGTGATGGAGGTCGAGGATGATGAACTGAAAGAGGCGGAACAGCCGCTGACAGAAGACGAGTCGCATATTCCGACCATCATCCCGTCTTGGATTCCTAATGAGAGTCCCCGGCCCAAGCCAGACTTACAGCCTCCGGCGTCCTGCCCGCAGACCGACCTGACTCCACGGCCTCGAATGCCGATGGAAACGCTGGATCTGGACGTCAATCATACGGACTTTGTCCAGGAATCGGTAGGGCGGTCGGCTATCAACCCGACGGCGCCGCTCAACCAGACCTTTAAGCCAGAGCAGCAGGCGCCGCCGCCTTTGCCACAAACACCTCAAGCCCTACCGAACGGCGTCCGGACTGCAGTCATGCCGGCAATCGTCAGGCCGCCGCGACCGAGTCAGGTTTCGGACCCCAAGATCGAAACCCGATATCGCGCTGCCGACGACCGCTGGAGCTGGCCGGACAATGAGCCATTGTTCCCGCCCGAGGAGCCCACCAGTCAGCCCATCAGTTGCCCCATCGCCGCACCGTTCGCGGATATCGAAGCAATCATGTCGGAAACGACGAAACCCATCGACGTTCGCGGATTCGGCGCGACCAAGCCGAAGAAGTAATCCCGCTCAGAACTCAACGCCCTCGAGGATCTCTCGAGGGCGTTATTTTTTATGTGCCAAAGTATTTTTCCCTGTAGAAACGGATCAGTTGTTCGACTTCCGGAAGGCACTCGGGATGGCCCACGCCGACCTTCAGTTTGGCCTGGATCTTTTCGAGGGTATCTGCTCCGTCCAGGACCGCGTGCTCGATATCCTTGTCCGTGACTTTAGTTTCGGGATCGATGACCCGGCCTTGTTCCTCTTCGATTTTTTCTGGCTGACCATTCCGGCGATACCAATCATTGATGGCGGCGCGCAACGCCTTGTCTCCAAGTACTGAGCAGTGAATCTTGCGCGCCGGAAGGCCGCCGAGCCGCGCCAGGATATCCTGCGGCCGAAGTTTACGTGCGGCCTCCAACGTCATACCGCCATTCTCCGTAACCATCACCGACATCATGGAAGTCGAGGCGATGGCCGAGCCACAACCGAAGGTTTTCCACTTGCAGTCCGTGATGCGTTCTGTAATGGGATCAACGCTTATCCAGACCTTCATGGCGTCGCCGCAAGCCGGACTGCCGACCATGCCCATGGCCGCATCCCGATATTCTGACTCATCGCGCATAAAATTCCGCGGATTGAAGAAATGGTCCTTCACCGTATCCGAATAGAACCAGCTTTGACCGCCGGAACGCGAGACGATGTCGCCGATATTGGGGTTGGATGGCATAGATATTACATACTTTGTACTTGGTACCTGGTACTACGCATGGCTGGTTCGGCGAAGTACGAAGTGCCAGGTACATTACTTACGCGAAATACCTCATATCCAGATTCACCGGGCTCATGTGGCGGAGTTTCTGAACGATGCCCGGAATAGTCTTCAGGACGTAATCGATATCCGCCGGCTTGGTCGAACGGCCGAGTGTGAAGCGCAGCGAACCATGCGCCGCTTCATAGGAGACGCCGGTCGCCAGGATGACGTGCGACGGATCGAGCGAACTCGACGCACAGGCCGAACCTGTCGAGCAATAGATGCCCTGGGCGTCGAGATACAGGACCGCGGCCTCGCCCTCGATATCCATGAACGAAACATTGACGTTGTTCGGCAGGCGCTCAATAGGATGGCCGTTCAACCGCGTCTTCGGGATTTTGAGGAAGCCTTCCACTAACTTGTCGCGCAACTGTGTGAGACGGGCGTTCTCTTTTTCCTTTTCGGCCTGCGCAATTTCGAGCGCCGCAGCCAAACCCACGATGCCCGGTACATTTTCGGTGCCGGAGCGCAATCCCCGCTCTTGACCGCCGCCGCGTACCAGCGGCTCGATTCCGACGCCGCGCCGAACGAACAGCAGGCCAATGCCCTTCGGGCCATAAATCTTGGAACCGTTAAGGCTGAAAAGGTCGACATGCAGCTTCTCCACGTCGAGAGCAAGCGCGCCGGCGGCTTGGCAGGCATCGGAATGAAAATACGGAAACGGGGTCTTGTTGGCCTTGCGCCACTTCAAAATAGCCCGGCCGATATCCGCGATGGGTTGGATGGTACCGATTTCGTTGTTGGCATACATCACGCTAGCCAATACGGTTTCCGAACGCAGTGCTTTCTCAAAATCGTCGACGGAAACCATGCCCGTCTTGTCGACCGGCAGGACGGTCAATTCGATCTCACCCGTCCTCTCGAGATGCCGAAGCGGCTCGAGCACCGCGTGATGCTCGACGGCGGTCGTGACAACGTGCTTGACCTTTGCCCTATTCGCGCGAATCGTTCCAAGGATGGCCAGATTGTCGGACTCGGTCCCGCCGGAGCAGAAAACGAGCTCGTCGGCGTGGGCGTTCAGCTGAGCGGCGATGGACTTACGCGCTTCGTCGACCGCTTCCTTGGCACGGAGCCCGGGCGAATGGAACGACGACGGATTGGCGAAGATATCCGAAAAATATGGCTGCATCTTTTTGAGCACCCTTGGATCGAGCGGCGTCGTGGCCGCGTGGTCAAGATAGACGGATTTCATGGTTTGATGGTTTTTGCCAAAGTCGTCTTGCGCAAGGAAGTCTGAATGGCGGTCTGCAACGCTCCCCAGACGTTCTTCGACAGGCATTTTCCGGCCACCGGACAAAGGCTGGCTCTGCCCTGGCATTCGACGAGCTCGATCGGCCCTTCGATGGCGGTCAGAATGTCTGCCATAGAAATCTTGGACGGCGGTCTAGCCAAACGGTAGCCACCAGTCGGACCTTGCTTGCCCGCGATGAGCCGTGCCTGCTTAAGCGCGCCTGCGATCTCCTCGAGATAGCCCTGCGACAAATGCATCTTATCCGCGACCTGCTGCAACGAAACGAACTCGCCGGAGCCGAAACGCGCCGCCAACTCCCCCATCAGGATGAGGGCGTTGTGGTCGCGGGCCGTGAGGCGGAAGAGGCCTGGCATAATTTCCTAGTCGATGACTAGGAATATAGGACAGGGAAGGATGGTCGTCAAATAAAGAAAAGCGCCCGACTCCAAGGTGGAGCCGGGGCCTGGATCTAAGATGGATTAACCGCGCTTAGTTTGGAGCAACTCGGCCGCACCGAATTAGCTGCTCGCCACCATCCTCATGGGAGCTTGAAGCCTCAAAAGCCGCTAGCCGCCGAGATCCTTCAGGGAAATCTCGCCGCAGGCGAAGGCCATGAAAAAATTGCGCAGCGCCCGGCGGTACGAGTAGTTGCACGGGTTGCACTCCTCGTTCTCGAGCACCGCGGGCGGCGTCGTGCACATGCAAGTGGCGTCGGCGAGATCCTCGATGAGCTTGTCGCACAGCACCTGGAAATTCACCTTCTGGGCGGCGGCTGAACGCAACACCTCGTGCAGTTTCGGGGCGAAGAACGCCTGCGACATGGGTGGGACCCAGCGCAGATTGAAGCGGAGCAGGATGGCGCGCGCCCGGTCGGCGGCGAAGCCGTGGGGGTTCTGCTCGCCCGCAACCTGGGCAAAGCCCCATTCGTGGCGGCGGATTTGGGTCCAGGAACGGTCCAGGAACTCGACGTAATCGAGCGCCAAGACGAGTCGGTCGAGCGGAATCGAGAGCGGTTTGTCGTTCAAGGTGCACCTCCACGCTGGAAACTAAGCCAATCCGGCAGAAAAGTCAAGGGTTATCAAAACGCCCCGGTCGAGATGACCGGGGCCTGCACCTGACGAAACTCGGCATTGCTAAGGCACACAGAGCTCGACGTGGCTTGGCGGCGCTTGGCTAAGGTGCGACGAGATAATTCGCCGATGCTTGAGTTAAGCACGTCGATGGCAGTCTGTTAATGAAAACGCCCCGATGAAAACGCCCCGATCGAGATGACCGGGGCCTGAACTACACGGCAGCAGGCGATGGAGTACGGAACTTTACACCGCACAGGCGAAAAGTTGCGGACGTCGCCGAATCGGCAATAAACCAGACAACCCAAATTCCGTCAACCCATCCTCCTCGCAATCCGCAATGAGTTTGTAAGCACGCTGACGCTCGAGAAGGCCATGGCCAAACCGGCCAACATCGGATTCAGGATGCCGAAGGCGGCGAGCGGGATGCCGACAATGTTGTACACGAAAGCCTAGAACAGATTCTGTTTGATGGCTGCGAAGGTCAGGCGCGCCAGCCGGATGGCTTCCGGAACTTTGGCCGGCGAACCGCCCATCAAAACCATCTGTCCGGCGGCCATGGCTACATCAGTGCCAGTGCCCATGGCCAAACCGAGGTCAGACTGGGCCAGGGCTGGCGCGTCGTTCAGGCCGTCGCCGACGAACGCGACCTTCTTGCCTTGGGACTGCAACCCTTTAACCTTGTCGGCCTTGCCGGTCGGTGAGACTTCGGCGAAGACCTGCTTAATGCCGAGTTCGCGGGCGACGGCGTCGGCCGTGGTCTGATGGTCGCCGGTCAGGAGCGCGACCTCGAGATCCATTTTTCCGAGCAGGCGAACGGCTTCTTTAGCCTCGGACTTAGGCTTGTCCTGCGCCGCGATGAAGCCGAGAAGCATCCCATTCTGCGCCACGGCGATGACGGTCTTGGCCGCGGAACGCAATTCCTGCACGGGCGACGCATGCGTCGCTCCTGCCTGAGACAAAACCCATTCCGGCTTGCCGAGCAACGCGGGTTGGCCGTCAATAGTTCCGCGGATCCCCTCGCCTGGGACGGCGACAAAGTCGGCCACGTCCACGGTCTGGATCTTTCGCGCTTCAGCTTCGGACATCACGGCCTGCGCCAAAGGATGCTCGGATGCGGCTTCGAGAGACGCGGCGACACGAATCAAGGAAGCGACATCCGTCTCCCCTGCCGGCACGACATCGGTCACGACGGGTTTACCTTGCGTCAACGTCCCGGTCTTGTCGAAGACCACGGTCGTGACGCGGCGCGCCGCTTCGAGGGCGGAGCCGTCTTTCACCAGGATGCCGCGCTTGGCACCGGCGCCAGCGCCGACCATGATGGCGGCCGGCGTGGCTAACCCCATGGCGCATGGGCAAGCCACGATGAGGACTGCTACCGCGTGACGGATGGCGTCGCCGAGCAGCGCGCCTGACAGGAACCAAGCCGCGAAAGCGACGAGTGCGGCGGCGATGACGGCTGGGACGAAAATCGAGGAGACACGGTCCACCAATTTTTCGACCGGGGATTTCGTCGAAAGCGCATGCTCGACCGTGGCGACTATCGCATCCAAAACAGACTTGCCAGGTTCGACGGTCACGCGCAAACGGAACGAACCGCGACCGTTCAACGTCGCGCCGAAGACTTTGGAACCGACGGTTTTCTCGACCGGGACGGATTCGCCGGTGAGCATAGATTCGTCGACGCTCGACGCGCCTTCGACGACTTCGCCGTCGAGCGGTATCGCCTCACCCGGTTTGACGAGACAAATATCACCCAACTCAAGACTCGACGGCTCGACATCTTCGATTGATCCGTCACTTTTGACACGATGCGCCAATTTAGCCTGGAGATTCAGGAGCGCTTGGATGGCGGCGCCCGCCTGACTCCGCTGGCGCGCTTCGAGGAATTTGCCGAAGAGCAAGAACAGGATGATGATGCCGGCGGTCTCGAAATAGACCTGCTCGAGCTTTCCGGCGAAGAGGGCGTAAGTGCTCCAGACCAATGCGGAGCCGGTACCGACCGTGACCAAGGTGTCCATGTTGGCGCGGCCATGGCGCAGCTCGTTCCAAGTCCCATGGTGAAAATGACGGCCCAGCCAGATGACCAGGGCGGTGGCGCACATGAATTCCAGGACGAGCCATGCTGGTCGGCCCAGGACGCTGCCGATCTCCGGCATCACAAACATACTGACGACGAGCGGGATGGCGAGGATGGCGGCCGCGACCAGACCTTTTAGGTCGACGTATCCGCCATGGGCGAGGTGGGACTCGGTCGGCATCTCGTGCGAGCCGTGATGCATTCCGTGCATCTCGCCTTCCTCGGGCATAACGGGTTCGTAACCGTTGTCTTTTATGGTTTGCGCGAGCTTTAATTGGTCGACGCGCGCTTCATCGTATTCGACCGTGGCGCGTTCGGTCGCGAAATTGACATTGGCCGAGATGACACCGCTCGTTTGCCGCAACGCTTTCTCGGTCGTGATGGCACAAGACGCGCAATGCATGCCTTTGATCGGGAAGATGACTTTCTTCATATCATTCGATGACGTTGAACGAGCCGCGTACCATGCCCATGCCGCAACTGAAGGCGATGCGGCCGGTGTGCGTGGGGGTGAACGTAAAGACGTTGATTCCTGGTTCGAGCACCTGGGAGATGCCCAGCTCGCGCGAAACGATGGAACCGGTGCAGCCACCAGCGCCGGTGCCGTCGACCTCCCAGCGCACCGGCACACCTTTCTTGACGGTCAATACGGCCGGTTGATAGCCATAGGACGTGACTTTCATGCGGACGACCTGCTCTTTCGCGTCCGGCAATGCGACGGCCACGACAGAATCGCCGGGATATTTCCCGAATCCTAAATCCAGCGGCACGCCGAAGAGCGACATGCCGGATTTGAACTGGCCCAAAGCGAAGAAGAACATGACGGCGCCGATGGCCAGCCGAAGAGGCCCCTGCTTTAAGCTGACTTTGGTGGCGAAAGCCGTGACGCCGAGAAGCACCGGCAAGGTACCTAAGGCGAAAGCGACCATGTAGAGGAAGCCCTGAGCCGCTGAACCGGAGGCCAACGCCAAAGCCTGGGCCGTTTGGGTGAAGCCGCACGGCAAAACAAAAGTTACGGCGCCGACCAGGAATGGCGTCAGGCCTCCCGGCCGTTTCTTGACCCGCTCCGCGAAACGCTGAAACGACGACGGCAACGACAGACCGAGCTTAGACCAGGATGGAAACAGATCCATCAGGCTCAAGGCGACGCCAAGGAAGCCAACACCGAAAATGATGGCCAACACCCCATAGAAGGTCGCCGAAGCGGTCGGCAAGGCGCCGCCCAAAGCGCCCAAGAGCGCGCCACCCAGGGCAAAAGCCGCCAAACGGCCAAGATGCATGAGGACGGTCTTGCGGCGCGAGGCAGTCTCCGCGCTGTAGGCCAGCATGAAGCCGCCGGTCGTGGCGAGGCAAGACGAGAGCGAAGCAACAATACCGAAAATGAAGAGCAGGCCAAGCGAAGCTCCAGTTTGGATATTAGGCAAAAGGTCGCGAAGCGGTCGCAACAGGTAATAACCGGCGAAACCGACCACAAGAAGAGCCACCAAAGCGCGGCGCAAGCGACGCGAGAATGGTTCGGCCGTCGATGGCAAGCGACAGCTCTCCGGATACAAGCGATAGCCGTGTACTTCCAGCTGACGATTCAAGAGCTCCAAATCAGGCTCCTTAGCTTCATCATGCAGTCGCACCGCGGCTTTGGATAGCTTCAGCGAGACTTCGACATCCATAACTCCCGGAACATCCTTAAGGACATCGGTGATGAGTTTTTCGCAAGCACGACAAGTCATTCCGGTGACTTGCCATTTGATAATTCGAGGCATACCTAAAAGATAAATAAGGGAATAAGCAATAGCAAACGGAACGCATCAGTCCGCCTACTCCCGCTTATGGCGATTGCCTTCTTCGAATTTGTCGCGATATTTTTGGGGTTGGTCGAGGCCTCCCGAATCCAGACCATCATCATCCCCTAGCGGAACCAAAACCGGCAACGCAGAAGAAATCGCCTCTACCTGAAGATCGGACCAGAAAATCGGTGAACCCGCGCGGTGGCCGTCCAGGCAGCAAGGCCTAAGGCCGACGGAGGCCTGAAGCATCACTTGATTAGCCTCGTTATGGCCGAAATGCCCGGTATCGGCAGCCATCAAAGTCTGGGACGGACAAAACAGCCCGCCGGCCAAGAGGGAAAAGATGACCAGATATCTCAACGCGGCTAGCATGTTTCCATCAGAATACTGAATGGCGACCAGGTGGTCAAATAATTAGGCCGGGAAGCGCGTTTCGGGATATAATCAGCCCATGAATAAGAGACATCTCGCGATTCCCGCCATCGGCCTGGTTATGCTTGGCGCCGGTTGTTTGCCGAGCACTAAGACGGTCAAGGTGGCCCAACCGTTCGAGAACCCGTCAGTGAGCCAGCCGATCAACATCAACCAGGGCTTCGGCAATTTGCCGAAGATCGCGATTCCGCCGAGTACTGCCAAAGTGACCGTCAAGGCGACCCTGCCGAAGCTACCGCAGAACATCACAGTGCTCCGCTTGAGGCACGGGTTACCGGACGACACCGAGCTTAAGAATCTGACCAATGCCCTGCAGATACCGGCTGGAGTCCTGGGAAACTTTCCCAAGACGACAGCGATGTCCTTGGAATGGCGCGACGACCAGGGGTTTCGCTGGTCATACCGCGCTTCGGACCGGATCCTTGAGTTCTGGAACACTGCGACCTCTGGACCGCTGACGGTTGCCGCCTTGCGGCCGTACGACGAACTCATGGCAACCGCCAATGCGTTCATTTTCTCCCGCGGCTTCCGCTCGCAATATTACAGACCCGGAGTGGTGAACCCCGACTGGTACTTGTGGTGGACGAACGGCATCGCCAAACACGAATGCCTGGATGCCGAGGCGGTGCGCCAGATCAGGGGCATCGCCGCTTCGGATCCCCTGCTGGCCGGCGGGCCGCCGGCGCTCGTGCCGGACCAAGGTCAATGCGTCAAGCCCGAATTCCCGTCGCGCACCGTGATCCGCTATCACGCCTTGCTCGACGAGCGCGACATTGTGAGATCCGACGGCAGCTACGTGAACGGCGCCGAAATCGTGGTTGACCACTCGAAAGGTGCCATTGTCTCCGGGAAAATCAGCCTGTTCTCTGATCCGGAGAGATCAGATTATCCATCGTTGGACAACGAACAGGCTCTCGCTCTACTCAAACGCGGCGGTCTCTCCGGAGCCGCCGGCGAGATCGAACTGACAACCCTCGATTTCGTGTTCCTCCGGTTGGAGGATGCGTCTGTGGTACCCCCGGCGACCTACCTCATCCCGTCGATAATGGGCAAAGGGATCCACGTGCGGCCTGACGGCCAAACCGAAGCCTATAGAGTCGTTGCCCCGCTCTTGGCGCAATGAACTTGATGACCTGGTTTCAAAAAAATCGTTTTCCGCTTTTACTGTGCGCGATTCTCATCATTGTCGAAGCTATCTTTGCCGGTTTAATCTGGCAAGCGGCCCCTCTGCAGACGCGTTGGCTGGGCGACACCTGCGTGAACGCGAGCGACGTCGCGGTCTACCTCTCTTACCTTAAGCAGGTCGCGAACGGGGCGCTGCGCCTGCGCAACCTGTATGCCGTCGAACCCCACGCCCTGCGGTTCGATCCATTTTGGTCAAGCCTGGGGCTCATTGCCCGGACAGGCATCGATCCGCTTTGGCTGCATGAGGCCGCGCGCTGGCTGCTGACCTGCCTATTAGTGTTCGCGGTCTACAGGGCGGCTTTGTCCGTGACCAAATCCGAAAGGGACGCAAGGCTGGGCGCCGTGCTAGCCTTCTTGGGGGTGAACGCCGGTTGGCTCTATACCGTTTGGATTTATGCTTTCGGGACTTGGCAATGGAACACCGAGACGGCCGCCGACCTCTCGTCCGAATTTTCGGTCGCCTACATCCTCATGGGCGGCGCCCACAGCATCCTGTCACTTACGCTCCTCCTAACCTGCCTTAGGCTTTCCTGGTCAGGATTCGACAAGCTGGACTTCGCCAGACTAGCGCTGGCTTCGGCCTTGGCGGCTATCCTATTCTCGTTCCATCCCTATTTCAGCCTGCTGTTCGCGGTCTATTGGCCTCTCGTGGCCTTTATCCACCACAAACGATTGGATACCAAACGGCTTTTCGCCGCCGGCGCTGTGCTAGCCTGTTCCTTTTTGCCAGCGCTGGCAATTTTCCTGCCGCTGGTTGCCGATACGACCTTCAGGACCCATCACCTACGGGATAACGTGCTCGGCTTCGCCCCACCGCTTTCATGGGTAGCCACGCTTTTGCCGTTCGGGGCCGCCGTGATCTGGAGATTCCGCAAGGGCGTCAAGCTGGATAAACGGGAATATTGGGTCGTGACCTGGCTGACCGCCGCCTTGATTAGCTTGATTTTCCCGGTGCCTTGGAAACGCAAGATGACCGAAGGCTGGGGTATCGCCTTGGCCTTCCTCGGTCTGCCGTGCTGGCTGTCAGTCAGGGACTTTGCCCTCCGCCAGCGTCCGAAAGTCATGACCTACCTGTTGTCCATCGTGTTGCTTTTGGCGGCCGGTTTCGACGTCTTTCATCTGCTGACGACCCAATTAGCCTGGATAACTTCTCCGGAGAAACGCATATATTTCTATCGCCCCGCGGACTTATTTGATGCTTGGCGTCAGATCAACCATGACGCAAAATCTGACAGCCTCGTGGTAACGGATGACTTCTGGGCCAACACATGGACGCCGGTGTACACGGCGCGGACCGTGCTCCTAGGCCATGACCACGAGACTCCGCGGTATAAAGAAAAAATCAAGCTCTGGAAGAAACTCTTGATAGAAGGCGGACCAGAGCAGGGGCTCGAGTATCTGGCGGATAACAGGGTCACGCATCTCATCCTGACCAAGCCGGAGACGCGCGCTAAGCTAGCCGAGGCGCTCCTGGGTGCCGGCTGGAAGGAAGTCTTCCGCCAAGGCGCTATTACGGTCTGGACCGCGCCCGGGATTTAAACATCCGGCTTGCGGCATGCTATATTCTCCCCATTATGGGGAAAAAATTCGCCATCCTGGGTGCGGGCAATGTCGGTACCGCACTCGCACTTGTTTTGGCCGGCCGGGGCTTTCCAGTCGTGATGTATTCGATCGAGCCGGAGGTGACGGAGGACATCAACCGTCGGCACCACAACACAAAATACCTAAAGGGCGTGTCCTTGCCGGCCAATATTACGGCCGACGACGACATAGACCGGGTACTGAGAAATGCCTATGGCGTAATCATGGCCGTACCCAGCTTCGCGCTCAAGGAGGTCGTGGCCAAAGCCGCGCCGCATCTTGGGAAAAACGTGGTCATCGGAAGCATCACCAAGGGCTTGGATCCGGAGACTCTTTTGCCGCTTGGCGCCATCGTTCGCGATCTTTTGCCGCCGCATGCGCGCCGCAAATATTGCCTCATCGGCGGGCCGGCCATCGCCAACGAAATCGCAAACGGCATGCCATCCGCAGTCATCATAGCCGGAGATGACATAACCGCCGCCAAAAAACTCGCGACCGCGATGCAAGGCGACGTATTCAAAGCCGGCACGAGCCATGACGTCATCGGCGTGGGCTATGCCATGGCGCTCAAGAACGTCTACGCCATCGCCCTCGGCCTGACGCAAGGCCTGGGCTTGCCTATGAATACCCAGGCGCTCATCCTGACCCAGGCGATTATGGAGATGGGCTTGTTCCTTAAAGCCTGCGGTGCCGAACCCGAAACCGCCATGTCCTTGGCCGGACTCGGCGACCTAATGGTCACCGGACTCTCGTCCCACGGACGCAACCGCACCTATGGCGAGAAGCTGGTCAAGGCCAAATCCAAGGATCCGGAAACGATGGGGCTGACCACGGTCGAAGGCATCAAAGCCGCGCCTATCACCAAAAAACTGGCGCGGAAATACAAGATCAAGGCGCCGCTCCTCGAAGCCGTGCTAAAATGCCTGGCAGCGGAAAAGGACTTCTCCGAGCCGTTTGTCGAATACTTGAAGAAATTGAGGTTGAAATAATCAATAATTCGTCGTCCTGAGCGCAATGAAGGACCATGCTTAATAGAGGCCCTTCACTCCGTCACGTCGGACGAGACTTCATTCAGGACGACAGCATGATGCCTATGCAACTCCCCAAAGAGCTCCAAAAATTCCCGACCTCGACCCTCATCGTCGCGGCTGATAGCACGCAGGCTAAGATCTACCTGGCCGGCGGCGACAGCTTAGAAGAAGTCGGGAGCGTGGCCTTGCCGCGCGAATTAAGACAAGATAACGAAGGTTCTTTTACCTCGAGCGACGGCTCGCGCGTTGCCGGCCCGGTCGACGAGACGGATGCGCCGCGCTTCAAGTCGTTCGTCCGGCAGACGGCGCACACCGTTACCGAACTCATGCGCATGCATCAGATCCAGCACCTGGACCTGGTCATGCCGGCCGAAGTCCAGCATGCCCTGATCGACGAGCTTCCGAGCGACGTCGACACCCTCATCCACCGCACGCTCAACAAGGATTTGATGAAGGAGCTGCCGGTCGAGATGGTAAAACGCTTGCTCGAAACGTAAGACGCGCACCGTTCGCCTTTGGAAAACCGTCAGCGTTTACGCGCGGGCGGTTTTTTTAGATCCCATATTTTTCTTTAATTCTAAATTTGCCAGATTTTACTAATTTAATACTGTTATAATTTTTAGGATCGGTAAACTCAAATTGCCATATTGAATATACATCCGAGCCTCGCGCCCTATCAAAGAAAAGGGTTACTACTTTTTTGTTTATGTGTTCTTGCCATTGTCTATACGGATAGTAAAGTTGGCGAATTATAACATTTGTCGCGCTAAAATTTTTTGCTTCAACGAGAACAACCTGATTTTTTCCCTTCATAACCTGCATCTACTTCAGTTTGTACGCTTGAAACTTTTATTAACTGTTTGCCAACATAAAATTCAAATTCAGGAGTATATTTTCTACCCCGAATTGTCAAAACAAGAGACGGATCTTCTGTGAATGTTCTAATTAAACTAGCGGCATAGGCATAATCTAGGTGTTGCATTTCGGAATCCCAATTTTTGGTGTATCTAAATACGTTCAAAAACTAATTTTGCCAATTTCTTCGATGAATATTGCTCAATTATTTCCCCTTTATACCACACAAC
>Ga0209018_1001240_pt1 | contig 21108 bp, 20 predicted proteins | sample YNPBryBLVA2012_FD_185814 | JGI IMG/M metagenome (GOLD analysis project Ga0209018, IMG submission 185814) | Anoxygenic and chlorotrophic microbial mat microbial communities from Yellowstone National Park, USA - YNP Bryant BLVA 2012 (SPAdes)... ...
AGGGCCGGGGGAAACCCCGGCCCTCACTTCTTCTCGGGCAGGAGTTCGAAGGTGTACATGACCCCCAGGGTGGGGCCCTGGTAGGCGGGTGGAAAGCGGGGAAAGGGGGCGGAGCTGTACACCGCCCGGAGGACGCTCTGGTCAAAGGCGGGCATGCCGGACGAGGAGACGATCTCCACGTTCTGGGCGTCCCCCTGGGCGGTGATCACGAAGTGGACCGAGGCCGAGACCGCCCGCGGGGATTCCAGCACCGGCTTCTTCCAGTTGGACTTCAGGAGGTCCTCCAGCCGGGCCTTGTACCACTCGTACTCAAAGGTGGGCTCGTCCAGCAGGAGGCCGGTGGCCTTCCCGCCCAGCCCCGGCGCCCCCTCCCCCCCCAGGCCCACGGCCTTCCCCTCCCGGCCGGAGCGCACCGGGGATTCCCCGCCGCTCCGGGGGGGCTCCACCTTCCCGGGCAGGGTCGTCTTGGGGTTCTTGGGTCTGGGCGGCTCGGGAAGCTTGGGCGCCGGCGCCGAGGAGCGACCGGGCGTCCCCTCCAGGGCGCCCCCCCGGCCCGCGGGAAGGTCCACGAGGCGGACCATCATGGCGTCGGGACGGCGGGGCTTCTGGCTCATGACGGGGTGCAGGACCACCGCCGCGAAGAGGCCGGCGTGGAGGCAGACCGAGACCACCAGCGCCACGGGCAGGGCGTCGTTGGGACGGGGGGAGGGAGGCCTCAGCCGCCCCCGGCCCGACTCGCGGACGGCGGCGGGCCTTAGGGCCGTTGCGGTGCGGGCGCCCTGCGGCGGGCCGGACCGTCCGGCCGGCGGTCCCGGTGCCCCCTGGGCCATGGTCTCCCTCCTTGGTCAGCGGGTGGCCGGCGGCTCCGTGGCCAGCCCCACCGTCTCGATGCCCGCCTGCTTCACCTCGTCCATCACCGAAAGCACCTCCCCGTAGGGCACCGCCTTGTCGGCGAAGAGGTAGACGGTCTTGTCGCTCCGGGTCCGGAAGATCTGCTGGAGGTAGCTCTTCATGAGGGCGCGGTTCACCGGCTGGCTGTTGAAGTAGATGTAGTTCCGGTCCTTGGGAATGGTGAGGATCACCCGCTCCGAACCGGAGATGTTGCTGGTCTGCGTCTGGGGAAGGTTGACGTCGATCCCCCGCTCGAAGAGGGGGGTGGTGATCATGAAGATCACCAGCAGGACCAGCATGACGTCCACCAGGGGGGTCACGTTGATGTCCGAAACGGGGTCGCCGTCCGTCCGCTGGGTTCCGAAGGCCATGAAGCGCTCTCCCCGGGGGCGTCAGAAGACCCCCGCGATCTCCGCACCGCACCGGCCGCACCGCCCGCCGGGCGCGGCCCTCCGGAGCGCGAAGCCCACGCGCTCCAGCACCATTGTCCCACACTTCGGGCAGTAGGTGTTCTCCCCCCGGTGGCCCGGCACGTTGCCGAGGTATACGAAGGCGAGCCCCTCCTCCCGTCCGATCTCCCAGGCCCGCTCCAGGGTGGAGAGGGGGGTGGGGCCCCGGTCCTCCATGCGGTAGTCGGGATGGAACCGGCTCACGTGCCACGGGATGTGGGCGCCGAGGGATCGAAGGTGCCGGGCGATGGCCCGGAGCTCCCCCTCCGAGTCGTTGAGGCCCGGCACCACGAGGGTCGTCACCTCCACCCACACCGAGGCCGACAGCAGGGCCTCCAGCCCCTCCAGCACCCCCTTGAGGGAGGCGCCGCAGACCTGCCGGTACCGCCGGTCGTCGAAGCCCTTGAGGTCCACGTTGGCCCCGTCCAGGAAGGACCGGGCCCGGTCCGCCGCCTCCTTCGTCAGGTACCCGTTGGTGACGAAGAGGTTCTTGAGGCCCCGCTCCCGCCCCAGGAGCCCCACCTCCTCCGCCGTCTCGAAAAAGATGGTGGGCTCGGTGTACGTGTAGGCGATGGTCCGGCATCCCGTGGCCAGGGCCGCCTCCACCACCGCCGCCGGCGCCACCGGCCGGCCCGGAACGATCCCCCCGTCCCGCACCGCCTGGCTCAGGGTGAAGTTCTGGCAGAAGCGGCAGCGGAAGTTGCAGCCCGCCGTGGCGATGGAGTAGGAGAGGCTCCCCGGCAGGAAGTGGAAGAAGGGCTTTTTCTCCACCGGGTCCACCTGGCCGGCCAGGAGCCGGTCCAGCACGAGGCTAAAGAGCCTTCCCTCCCGGTTCACCCGGACCTTACAGACGCCGGCCTTCCCGGGGAGGATCGTGCACCGATGGGCGCAGAGGTCGCAGGCCACCCGGCCCCCGTCGAGGGGGCGCCACAGGACGGCGTTGGAGGCGGGATCAGCGGTCCTCGTGGATGTACTTCGTCCGGGCGCCACAGGCCACGTCTCCCTCGTGGGGCAGACCCGGCATCACCGCCTGGGGAACGGGGCCCTCCCGCGGCGGGGCCAGGACCAGCCTCACGGGGAATGTAGTCCCCCCCCAGGTGACCATCAACCGGGTCCCCCCGTCGTAGGCGACGGTTCCGGGGTAGCGGGTGGCCCAGGCCGCCGCGTCGGCCCGGGGCATCTCCAGGGCCAGGTCCGGGGTCACCGGGTAGGACTGGAGGAAGTGGGGCAGCCGGAGGAGGAAGTGGTCGGCCTCGGTGCAGGGCGGCGGCTCGGTGCCCTCGAGGAAGTACTCGGTCCGCACCTCGGCGCAGGGAACGCCGGGGGTGGCCCGCTTTCCGGTGGCGGCGTCCACCTCCACCGCCACCACCCCCTCGGGAACGGGCCAGTCCAGCGCCTCCTGTCCCCGGGTCGCCTCCTCCATGAAGCGCCGCCAGATGGGAAGGGCCACCCGGGAGCCCGTCTCCAGGCTCCCCAGGGGCTTGTGGTCGTCCCGCCCCGCCCAGACGCCGCAGAGGAGGGCGGGGTTGAAGCCCATGAACCAGGAGTCGGTGTAGTTGTTGGTGGTGCCCGTCTTTCCCGCGAAGTTCCCCGCCATGTCCGCCAGGGAGGCAGCGGTTCCCCGCTGGACCACCCCCCGCATGGCCTGGACCATGAGGAAGGCCACCCGGGGATCCCACACCATGCGGCTCACCGACCGGACCTCTTCCAAGACGTTGCCGTCGGCGTCGGAGATGCGCTGGATGAAGCGCGGCTGGACGTAGATGCCGCCGTTGTCGAAGGCCGTATAGGCCCCCGCCAGTTCGAAGAGGCTGATCTCGAAGGCGCCCAGGGCCATGGAGGGATAGGGACGGAGTTCGGTGGTGATCCCTAAAAGCCGCATGTTCTCCATGACCGGCCGGTACCCCGCCTCGTCCAGGACCTGGACGGCGGCGATGTTCACCGAGTGCTCCAAAGCCGTCCGGTAGGTGATCTTCCCCAGGAAGTCCTTGTCGAAGTCCCGGGGAAGGTAGCCCTCCTCGCAGAGCCGTTCGGCCCGCTCCCGGCCGGTGAGGAAGAGGAAGGGGGTGTCCACCACCGTGTCGGCGAGGGTCTTTCCCCCCGTGAGGGCGGTGGCGTAGACCAGGGGCTTCACGGCGGAGCCGGTCTGCCGCCGGGCTTGCAGGGCCCGGTCAAACATGGAGGAGGCGAAGTTGTACCCCCCCACCATGGCCAGGACCTCTCCCGTGTGGGGGTTCATCGCCACCAGGGCCCCCTGGGCGATGGGCGCCTGCTCCACCTCGGCCTTCACCGGGGGTCCCGGATCCAGGATGTCCAGGAGGACCCGGTCTCCCGGCTGGAAGACCCGTTCGGGGTGCTGGATGCCCGTCCACTTCCAGCCCTCGGGGCCCACCTCCACCTGCCGGCTTCCCAGGCGCAGGGAGAGGAGGGCCGGGGCCGAGGCGGTGACGGTGGCCCAGACGCGCATCCCCGGCTGGAGGTCCGGGCCGTCGTACTCGGGAGGGGCCTTCTCGCCCCGCTGGGGCCCCTTGTAGCCCCGCCGCCGGGCGTACTCGTGGAGGCCCTCCCGCACCGCCCGTTCCGCCACCCCCTGGAGGGCGGGGTCTATGGTGGTGTGGACCTGCAGGCCCCGTTCGTAGAGCTGTTCCTCCCCGTACTTGTCCTCGAGGTACTGCCGGACCTGCTCGGCCACGTAGTCCCCCAGCTGCTGGACCTCCACCACCGCCTCCGAAAGGCCCAGGGGCGCCTTGGAGAAGGCCTCGTACTGGGCGGGGGTGATGGCCCCCGTGTCCCGCATCCGGGCCAGGACCACGTTCCGGCGCTGGAGGGCCCTTTCGGGGTGGCTCCGCGGCGAGTAGTAGGAGGGCCTCTGGACGAGCCCCGCCAGCAGGGCCGCCTCCGGGATGGTCAGGTCCTTCGCCCGTTTGTTGAAGAAGTGGCGGGCGCTGGCCTCCACGCCGTAGTAGGCCCCTCCGAAGCAGACCTTGTTGGCGTACATCTCCAGAATCTGCTGTTTGGTGAAGCGCGATTCGATGTTCACCGCCAGGATCAGCTCCCGGATCTTCCGCACCAGCGTCTTCTCGTCGGTGAGAAAGTACTTCCGCGCGAGCTGCTGGGTGAGGGTGCTCCCCCCCTGCCGGGCCTTTCGGTGCAGGACGTCGGTGAAGACCGCCCGGAGGATCCCCCTCACCGAAAAGCCGTGGTGCTTGTAGAAGTCCGTGTCCTCCACCGCCAGGAGGGCCTTGAAGAAGTTGGGAGAAATCTCCTCGTACCGGACCAGCACCCGCTTTTCCGGCCCGTACTCCTGCAGGATCCGGCCGTCCCGGGTGTAGATCCGCGTCATCTGCCGCGGCGTGGCGAACTGGAGGCTCTCCACCTCCGGGATGTCGCGGGTGAGGTAGAGGCCTAAGGCCATGCCGGCCGCCGTGCCGGCCAGCAGGAGGAGAAGGGAGTTGCGGAGACCCCGGGAGAGGCGTTTCACGAGCAGAACAGCTTGTAGAAGTTCCGGAAGCTCTCGTTCTCGCAGAGGGCTTTGTTGATGGCGAAGTAGTCCTGCACCTGGTTGGTGGTGGTGCGCAGGCGCTGGCAGAGGGTCCTGAGGAGGTTCCGGTAGACCCTGGCCGCCAGGGACGGGCTCGATTCCATCAGGGCGTAGAAGTCGTCCCGGGTCAGCGTGAGGGCCACCACGTCGGTTTCGGCCTCGACGGTGGCGCTGGCGGGGTCGCCGTCGAGGATGCTCACCTCGCCGAAGGTCTCCGGCGGCTCCAGGGTGGTGATGATCACGCGGGAGCCGTTGAGGGTGCGGTAGATCCGGGTTTTGCCCTCGGCCAGGACGAAGAGTTTCATGCCGCCGTAGCCCTGTTCCAGGATCGTCGTCCCGGCGGGGAAGTTCTCCACCTGGAAGCGCCGGGCGACCCGCTCGAACTCCTCGGGTTCCAGGCCCTGCAACAGGGGGATTTTGACGAGCAATTGGGAAAAATCGCCCATGACCGTCCTCCAGCGGTCCCATGCTACTATGCTCCCTCGCCGGGAGTCAATTTCATGCCCTTCGCCCCGAGAAGCCCCCTGGACCCCCTGGAGGAGGCCCTTTCCCGTTCGCCCTCGGGTGCTCTGCCCCTGGGGGAGGCGGCGGACCTCTGCCTGCGGTGCGGGACCGGAGAAACCGGCCAGCGGGTGCTGGAGGCCCTCCTCCGCCAGGACCGCCGCTTCGCCGTCCGGAGGGGCCGCGTCTTCCTCCGCCCCGCCGCGCCGCCGGTTCCCATCCCCCTGGAGGAGGCGGAGTTTGCGGTCCTGGACTTCGAGACCAACGGCCTCACCTCCCCCGAGCGGGCCATCGAGGTCGGGGTGGCCGTCTTCCGGGCGGGGCGGGAGGTGGCCTCCTTCTCCAGCCTGGTGGACCCCGGAACCCCCCTCTCCCCTTTCGTGGTCCGCTTGACGGGAATCTCGCCGGCGGACCTCCGCGGGGCGCCGGCCTTCGCCGACCTCTGGCCCCGCCTCGAGGCCGTTCTCGCGGGGCGGGTCCTGGCCGCCCACAACCTTCCCTTCGACGGGAGGATCCTTTCCCTCGAGGCGGAGCGCCTTCCGGCGCCCCTTCCGCCGCTGCTGGGCCGGGTCTGCACCCTGCGCCTGGCCCGCCGGCTCCTTCCGCGGGAGGAGGCCAAGAACCTGGACGCCCTGGCCTGCCGCTTCGGCCTCCACTTTCAGGCCCGCCACCGGGCCCTGGACGACGCCCGCGTCGCCGGTCTCCTCCTCTTCCGCCTGGTGGAGTTGGCCCGGCAGGAGCGGGAGGTGGAAACCCTCGGAGACCTCCTCGGCCTTTGCTCCCCGGGAAGGGGGAGGAGATGATGCCGTTCCCGTAAAAAAACCCCCGCGGCTTTTCCTTGAAAGCGCCGCCATTTGGGGGCGAATCAGGCCGGAATCCATGGAGGGATGGGCGGTTTTCTTGACTCCCCTCTCCCGTGCGTCTAGCTTGTAGCGGGGGAGAAAGCCATGCGTTTCCTGGTCTGCGACGACAACGAGGACATCCGGGAGCTCCTCGCCTCGGTTCTGGAGGGGGAAGGCCACGAGGTGATCTGCACCGACGACGGCCGGAAGGTCCTTCCGGCGGTGCAGCGCCATCCCATTGACCTCATCCTGCTGGACATCCGCATGCCCGACTTTGACGGCCTGGACGTGCTGAGGGCCCTGAGGACGGGAACGGCCGATCCTCCGCCGGTGGTGGTCCTCTCCGCCAAGACGCTGGACGAGGACCGGCGCGCGGCCCTGGAGGCGGGAGCCTCCGCCTACCTGCTCAAGCCCTTCTCCCTGCAGGAGCTCATGGCCGTCATCGGCCAGGTGACCGGGAGCGGCCGTCCCTAGGGAGCAGGTTCGGGGCTACGGCCGGCCAGCAGCAGGTACCGGCTGTCGCCGATGGGCCCCTCGCAGAGCACGGGGAAGGGCCCGGCCTCCCCCCAGTCGGCCTTCCGGACGAGCAGAAGCCTACCCCCGCCCCCCTGGAGAAAGCGGAGGGCCCTCTCCCGGTCGGCCTTCTTGAAGACCGGCGTCGTCTTCCCCGTGTAGTAGTTCACCGACGGGACCAGGGACGGGTAGACCGCCAGCCTTCCCCCCGCCTCGAGGACCGGACGGGCGGCCTCGGCGAAGGGGCGGGGCGTCTTGGTCCGGTCCAGAAAAGAGACGGTGGGGACCACCGTCACCGGCACGAAGAGGAGGGCCGCGCCGGCCAGGACGGCGGCTCCCGCCACGGCCCGGCCCCGGAGGGTTGACCAGGCCGCCAGGGAGGCCCCCGCCGCCAGCAGGAGGCCTCCCGCCACCAAATATGGCAGGAGGGCGCGGTAGGCGTCCGGGACCATCCAAAGGGCGCCGGCGGAGAGGACCGCAAAGAGCCCCGCGAGGACGGCGTGGGCCAGGACGAAACCCCGGGGGGGCCACCGCCCCAGCTCCACGTTCAGCAGGCCGTAGGCGAGGAGGAGGGCCAGGCCGGGGTAGAGGGGCAGGATGTACACCGAGCGCTTTCCCGGCGACAGGGAGAAGAAGGCCAGGTAGACGGCCATCCAGAGGAGCGGCAGGAGGGCCCCGGGCTCCCGCCAGGTTTTCCGTCGAAGCAACGGGGCCGCGAGGGGGACCAAAAGAAGGGAGAAGGGCAGGCCGTCGGCCAGGAGGACCCCCAGGTAGTAGTAGGGCGGCGCTTTGTGGTGCCAGGGCTCCAGGTACCGCTGGACCGATTGCTTGAAGACCAGGGCCCGGGGGTAGTCCCACCCCGCCTGGAGGCCGGCGGCGGCCAGCCAGAGGGTGGTCAGAAGAAGGGTTCCCATCGCCGCCCAGCCGAGCCCCGCCCGCCGGAGACCCGCCAAGTCCTTTCGGGCCAGGAACCAGGCCAGAAGCACCAGCCACGGCAGGAGGCACCCCACGGCGCCCTTGGCCAGGATCCCCAGGAAGGCCAGGAGGGATAGGCCCGCGATCCCCAGCCGCCGGCTCCCCTGCCCCGCCCCCACCCGTAGGCCCAGGGCGATCTGCCCGGTGACGAGGGCGGCGAGGACCATGTCGATCTGGCCGAACTGGGCCTGCCAGCCAAACTTGAAGAGGCTCCCCAGAATCAGCGGGGCCAGCCAGGCTCCCCGGGGCCCCATGAGGCGGGCGGCGATGAGGGCCGTGAAGAGAAGAGTGAAAAGGCCGCTGAGCAGGCTCGGCGCCTTCACCGCCCACTCGGGCACGCCCCTGGAGAAGGCGGAGGCCGCCTGGACCAGGTCGAAGAAGAGGGGCGGTTTCTGCGTGTAGGTCTCGCCGTTGAGAAGGGGAATGAGAAGCCGCCCCGCCTCCTTCATCTCCCGGGCGACGACGGCGTACCGCGCCTCATCGGGGGCCCAGACCCCCCGGGCCGGCAGGAGGGCCGCCCACACCGCCCCGCACAGGAGGAGGACGAGGAGAGGGCGCCGTCGCTCCACCGCTCACTCCCCGGCGGAGACGGGGACGCCCCGGCCTCTGCGCCGGTAGATCAGCATGAGGTTCCGGGCGTAGATGAAGAGCCCCGCGGCCTGTCCCACGATGAAGACCGGGTCTTTCCGGTAGATGGAGTAGGCCAGGAGGAGAACGCCCCCCACGACGCTGAAGTACCAGAAGGCCACGGGCACGACGCTCCGCTTCTTCCGCTCGCTGGCGATCCACTGGACGACGAAGCGCATGAAGAAGGCCCCCTGGGCCACGAAGCCCAGGACCAGCCAGAAGCGCGGCCAGGTGAACCAGCTCACGGAAGCTCCTCCTTTACCCGGTACCCCAGGACCCGGCTCTGCATCCACCTCACCGCCAGCACGTCCGGGACGGTGGCCCGGAGGCGGTCGAAGACGCCGTACTTGGTCTTCCCGTGGACCCGAGGCCGGTGGTTGACCTTCACCTCGGTGACGGTGAAGCCCTCCATCTTGCAGAGGGTGGGCAGGAAGCGGTGCATCCCCTTGTAGAGTTTGAGCCGCGCCACCGCCTCCCGCCGGAAGGCTTTGAGGGAACACCCCGTGTCCCGTATCCGCTCCCTCGTCAGCCAGTTCCGGACCCCGTTTCCCACCTTGGAGGTGATCCGCTTCACCAGGCTGTCCTGGCGGATGGCCCGGTACCCCACGACGACGTCGAAGCGCCCGATTTCCGCCAGGAGGAGGGGGATGTCGTGGGGGTCGTTCTGGAGGTCGGCGTCGAGGGTGACGAGGATCTCCCCCCGGGCGGCCCTCAGCCCCGCGTCCATGGCCGCCGTCTGCCCGGCGTTCTTCTCGAAGACCACCACCCGCACCATGGGGTTTTCCGGGAGGAGGCCCTTGAGGACCTCCAGCGACCGGTCCCGGCTGCCGTCGTCCACGAAGACCACCTCGTAGGACTGGCCCAGGGGATCCAGCGTCTCCCGGATCTCCCGAAGGAGGACCGGCAGGTTCTCTTCCTCGTTGTAAACGGGAACCACCACCGAGATCCGGGTGGACCCGCCCCTCTCATCCCTGCTCATGGCGTCTCTTCTCCTCCAGGTAGGCGACGATCTTGTAGGCGAGGCGAGAGGCGAGAAAATCGGCGGCGAAGTGGACCCGGTCGGGCGCCAGCTCCATAAGGTCGGCCCCCACTACCTCCCGCTCCCGCACCAGGCGCCGGAGGAAGCGGAGCACCGGGTACCACTGGAGTCCACCGGGCTCCGGCGTGCCGGTGCAGGGCACCAGGGAGGGATCGAAGCCGTCCAGGTCCACGGTGAGATACACCTTGGGGGGCAGGGCCCCGATGGCCCGCTCCATCCATCCGTCGTCGGCGGCGCACTCCCGCCCCCAGATCACCGGCCAGCTCCCCTCGGCCTTCAGGAAGGCCGCCTCCTCGGCGCTCAGGGAACGGATCCCCACCTGGACCGTTCCGGCGCTCAGGGGAACGATCCGCCGCATGACGCAGGCGTGGTTGTACGGAGTCCCCTCGTAGGCGTCCCGGAGGTCGGCGTGGGCGTCGATCTGAACGACCCCGATCTCGCCGTGGAAGGCGCGGTGGGCGTCGAAGGCGGGAAAGGAGAGGCTGTGCTCCCCGCCCAGGCAGAGGACGAACTTCCCCTGGGCCAGGTAGTGGGCCACCGCCTCCCGCACCGTCTCCACCATGGCCGCCGGCGCGGCGTCGGGAAAGTAGAGGTCCTCCGTGGTGTGGATGCCCGCCTCCGCCGGTTCGAAGCCCACCTCCTCGTCATAGAGCTCCATGTTTCGGGAGGCCTCCACGATGGCCCGGGGGCCCAGTTTGGTTCCCTTGCCGTAGGAGGTCGTCGCTTCGTAGGGAAGCGGAAGCACGACGTAGCGGCTGGTCGCCAGGGACGACCGCTCGGGGGGAAGCCCCCCGAAGTTGCTGGGATAGAACTCCGGCATGCGCACTCCTGAAGAGCCCCCCGGCCCCACCCGCGTAGGATAGGCTACGGACCGGCGGGGCGCAAGCGCCCCGGGCGCCGATCTTCCTTCCTGTCCAAGAAGATCCACTTCATTCTGAACAAGGAGATCCGGGAGATCCGGAGTTTTTTTCACTTTTTTCTTCCCCCGGCCTCCCGCGGAGCCTCGCCCCATCCGCCACGCCTTCTCCGCCTGGGGCCCTTCCGCCGCCCCGCGCCTTGCCGTCGGCGGGGGCCTTGGACTATGCTTGAAGGACGGAGGCGCGGCCATGGCGCTCTTTTCCAGGACCGACAAGTCCGACCCCGTCCAGCTCCTTCGGCAGGGACGCTACGAGGAGGCCGCCCGGATCCTCGAGCGGAGGCTCAAGCAGAACCCCGACGACATGGGGCTCCGGCTCCGGCTGGCCGAAGCCTGGGAGGGAATGGGCCGGAAGGAGGACGCCGCCCGCCTCTACCGGGAGGAGGCCGACTCCGCCCTGCGGAGCGGCCAGCGGCCCCAGGCCTCCGCCCTCCTCAAGAAGGCCCTGCGGCTCCTCCCCGATGACCCGGAGCTCTCCGCCCGCCTGAAGGAGATGGAATCCACCGGCGAGTCCCGGGACGCCGGCCAGAGTTTCTCCTTCGACCTCTCGGACGAGGACGCCGCCGAGGAGACCCCGGCTCCCTCCGCCGAAGCCCTCCTCCCCGGGGAATCTTCCCCGGAGGTTCCCTCCCCGCCGCCGGCGCTGGACGGGGAGATGCTGGCCGAGTTCCTTCCGCCGGCCCCCGAAGCGGCCGATCTCCCTGGACCGGAGCCGGCGCCCCCGCCGCCCGCCGAGGCCACGGGCCAGACCGGCGACTTCCCCTCCGCCGGCGAGGGGGTCTTCGCCACCCTCCACGGGCTCCTGCCCGACCTCCGCGCCGACGACCTCGGCCGCCTGGCCGCCCTGCTCCGGGAGCGCCCCGTGACGGCGGGGGAGGTCCTCCTTCGGGAAGGGGAGACGGGGGAATCGTTGTTTCTGGTGGCCCACGGGCTCTTCGAGGCCCGGGGCTCCTTCGAGGAGGGCGAGGTCCTCCTCGGGACGCTCCAGCGGGGCGACGTCATCGGCGAGGTGGGCTTCCTCCAGAAGGTCCCCCGGACGGCCACGGTGACGGCGGTCCAGCCGGGGCTGGTCTTGGAGCTGGACGGCGCCTCCGCCGCTCGGCTGGTGGAGGAGTCGCCGGCCCTGCGGGAAAGGCTGGAAGCGGTGCTGGAGGCCCGGGTCCGCAAGACCCTGGAAGTGCTCCTCGGAAAGGAACATCGGCACGATGGCGATCCGCAAGGTTGAACTCTTCGGCTCCCCCGTCCTCCGCGAGAAGGCCCGGCCCGTCACCGAGATCACCGACGAGGTGCGGACCCTCATGGACGACATGGTGGAGACCATGAAACACGCCGGCGGGGCGGGGCTGGCCGCCAACCAGGTGGGGGTCCCCCTGCGGGTGATGGTGGTGGACCTGGGCCTCGAGGGGGGCGAACCGAACCTGACCTTCTTCGTGAACCCCGAGATCGTCGAGCAGGAGGGCGTCTCGGAGCGCGAGGAGGGGTGCCTCTCCTTCCCCAAGATCTTCGAGAAGATCCGGAGGCCGGCCCGGGTGAAGGTCCGGGCCCTGGACCGGGAGGGCCGGCCCTTCGAGCTGGAAGGCAACGCCTACCTCTCCCACGCCCTCTGCCACGAGATCGACCACCTCGACGGCGTTCTCATCCTGGACCGGATCAGCCCCATCCGGAGGGACTTCCTCAAGCGCAAGATCCGCAAGATGATCCGGGAGGGAGAATGGGACAACCCCTACCCCGAAGGGTAGTCTTCATGGGGACCCCCGCCTTCGCCCGGGCGAGCCTTCAGGCGCTGGTCGGGGCGGGGGTGCGGCCGGTGGCGGTCTTCACCCAGCCCGACAAGCCCCAGGGCCGGGGCCGCGCGGTCCTTCACCCGCCGGTGAAGGAGGAGGCCCTGCGGGAGGGCCTCGACGTCCACCAGCCCGCCACCCTCAAGGACCCCGCCGTGACGGCCCTGCTCCGGGACCTCGCGCCGGACTTGGTGGTGGTGGCCGCCTACGGCCGGATCCTCCCCCGGGCCGTTCTCGAGATCCCTCCCCTCGGCTGCGTCAACGTCCACGCCTCCCTCCTGCCCCGCCACCGCGGGGCCGCCCCCGTGGCCTACGCCATCTGGGAGGGCGACGCCCAGACGGGGGTCTCCCTCATGCGCATGGAGGAAGGGCTGGACACGGGGCCCGTTTACGCCCAGAGGGCCATCCCCGTCCCTCCGGGGGCCACCACGGGCACCCTCACGCCCCTCCTGGCGGAGCTCGGGGCCCGACTTCTCGTGGAAACCCTGCCGGCCCTGGCGGCCGGGGCCCTCGTTCCCGTCCCCCAGGACCCCTCCCGGGCCACGCTGGCCCCCCGGATCCGCCCCGAGGACGGACGCCTCCGCTTCGAGGAGCCGGCCGAGAGGCTGGAACGCCAGGTCCGGGCCATGGACCCCTGGCCCGGGGCCTTCACCGCCGCGGGGGGCGAACGGATCAAGGTTCTCGCCGCGAACGTTGCGGGGGCCGCGCCGCCGGGCGCGGCGCCCGGAGAAGTGGTACCGGGGCCGCCGGTGACGGTGGCCTGTGGAGACGGCCGATGCCTCCTGCTCACGAGCCTCCAAAGGGAGGGCCGCCGCGCCCTCTCCTCCGCCGACCTCGTCCGGGGGTTTCCCCTCCCCCCCGGGACGCGCCTGGGCCCGTAAAGCCCGTAAGGCCCGCCCCGCCGCGGGCCCAGGGCCGCCCCCCCGCCCGCCCGGCGCCCCGTTCCCGGCGGGCCCCCGAGGAGAAGCCCAACCTCCGCGCGCTGGCGGCCCGTCTCCTGGAGGAGATCCTCTCCGGCAACCAGTCCCTGAAGGGGGTGGTCCAGCGGGAGCAGAAGCGCCTCACGCGGGAGGACGACCGGGCCCTCCTGCGGGAGCTGGTGGCGGGGGTGGTCCGCCGCCTCCCCCACCTCGACCGGGCCCTGGAGGCCCACACCGAGCGGGAGATGGGCCGGGTCCAGCCCGAACTGCTCCAGATCCTGCGGGTCGGCGCCTACCAGATCCTCTTTCTGGACCGCGTCCCCGCCTACGCCGCGGTCCACGAGTGCGTCAAGGCCGCCAAGGCCCTCAACCCCGGCGCCGGGGGCTTCGTCAACGGCGTTTTAAGGAGCCTCTCCGAGCACCGGGAGGAGGCCCTGGAAGCGCCCCTGGCCTTCGCCGGCGCCGAGGGGGCCGCCCTTCGGCTCGGCATGCCCCTCTGGCTGGTGGAGCGGTACGAGGCCCGCTTCGGCGGCGAGGCCGAGCCCCTCCTGCGGGCCCTCGCCGAGCCGGCCGTCCCCTCCCTCCTCTTCCTCGGCGCCCCGGCGGAGGCCGCCGGCCTCCCCATCCTCTCCCGGGAGGGCTTCCGCCTGGAGCGGGACCCGCTCCTCCCCTTCACCCACCGGGTCCTCTCGGGGGACCCCTCCCGGTCGGAGGCCTTCCGGCAGGGCCTCTTCTACGTCATGGACGGCGCCTCCCAGGTCCCCGCCCTCCTGCTCCCCGTGAAGCCGGGAGAGCGGGTGCTGGACCTCTGCGCCGCCCCCGGGGGCAAGAGCGTCCGACTGGCCCTGCGGACCGGCGGGGACCTTTCCCTCGTCGCCGCCGACCGGAACCGGCGCCGCCTCCGCCAGATGGCCGAGAACTTCCGCCGCCTCTCCCTCACGGGGATCCGCGTGGCCGCCGTGGACGCCGCCGCGCCCCTCCCCTTCGCCGATCCCTTCGACGCCGTCCTCCTGGACGCCCCCTGCTCCTCCCTGGGCACCCTCCGGAAGAACCCGGAAATCCGCTGGCAGATGGCCGAGGAGGACCTGAAGCGCCACCACCTCCGGCAGGTCATCCTCCTCCAGCAGGCCGCGGAGGCCGTGCGGGAAGGGGGCTTCCTCCTCTACTCCGTCTGCTCGCTGGAGCCGGAGGAGACGGTGGAGGTGGTGGAGGCCTTCCTGGCCCACCGCCCCGACTTCCGTCCCCGCCCCCTGGAGGCCGGGGCGGACCTCGCCTCCCGCCTCACCCCCGCCGGCGAGGGGATGGCCTACCTCCTGCCCCACCGGACCTCCTGGGACGGCTTCTTCGTGGCCCTCCTCCGCCGCAAGGGGGCCGGGAGGACCCGGAAATGACCTCTTCCGCCGAGCTCGCGGGGCTCTGCCTGGGGGACCCCCGCCGCCCGCCGCTGGTGCTCCTCCACGGCTTCCCCCTGGACGGGCGCATGTGGAAGCCGGTGGCGGAGCGCCTTTCGGCCTCCTTCTCCGTCCTCGTCCCGGACCTGGCCGGCTTCGGCGCCTCCCCCGCCCTGTCCGACGGCTGGAGCCTCGAGGACCAGGCGGAGGCGGTCCACCGGTGGGTCCGCCTCCGGGAGGAAAGGCCCTTCGCCCTCGCCGGCTTCTCCATGGGCGGCTACGTGGCCCTCGCCCTGGCCGAGAAACACGCCGGGAGCCTGGCGGCCCTTTCCCTCGTGGACTCCCGGGCCGCCGCCGACACCCCCGAGGCCGCCCGGCGCCGCCTCGAGGACGCCCGCCGGGTGGAGGCCGAGGGAACGGCCGCCTTCCTGGAGGCCTTCCTCCCCCGCCTCTTCGCGCCGAAGAACCTGGAGGACCGGCGGGGACTTCTCCTGGCCGTCCGGAAGATCGCCGCCGGCCAGTCCCCCGCCACGGTGGCGGCGGCGCTGAGGGCCATGGCCGCCCGCCCCTCCCGCGTGGAGGTGGTCCGGAGCCTTGCGGTTCCCTACCTGGGGCTGTACGGGCAAAAGGACGCCCTCACCCCCCCTTCCGAGGGCCGCGCCCTGGCCGAAGAGGCGCCCCGGGGGGCCTTCCACGAGATCCGCGGCGCGGGCCACCTCGCCCCCCTGGAGGCCCCCGAAGCGGTCCACCGGGCCCTGGCCTCCTTCCTCCGCGAGGCCTTCCCCGCCGGCTAGCCTCCGCCCGCCGCCTTCCCCTCCGTCTGGTCCAGGAGGATCCGGGCCACCTCCTCGGGCCTTTCCAGAGGGGCCATGTGGCCGCACCGGGGAATGACCCTCAGCCGGGAGCCCGGAACGGCCGTGTGGGCGTACCGGCACTCCTCCAGGAAGGGGTCCTCCTCGCCGGCGGCGAAGAGGACCGGGAAGGGCAGGCCCCGCCGGGCGCCGTCGGTGGGGAAGGTCCGCCTCGGCGTCTCCGAGAGGAGGTCGGCCCCCTCGTACCCCGCCCCGGCCTTCCGGAGAAGCCTCAGGCCGTCGGCGGAGGTCCTCGCCTTCCCGAAGAGCCTCGCCCCCTGGAGTTCCTCCCGCACCGCCGAAAAGCCCTCCCGCCGCGCCCGCTCCCGGAGCTCCGCCACCCAGGCCGAGACCCGGGTCCGGAAGGTGGCGGAGCCCGGCGGAGGGGGCTCGCCCGCCCCCAGGAGGGTGGCCGAAAGGAGCCTGCCGGGCCTCCAGAGGGCCGCCACCATGGTCGTCCGGGCCCCTTGGGAATGGCCGGCCACGTGGGCCGCCTCCCACCCCAGGTGGTCCAGGAGGGCGAAGAGGTCCTCGGCGTCGGCCACCCGGGAAAACTCCAGCGACGGCGGCGCCGCGCTGAGGCCCGTCCCCCGAGGGTCGAAGCGGGCCACCGTCCTCTCGCTCTGAAGGCGGGAGACCACCGGATCCCACAGGTGCAGGTTCAGCGTCCATCCCGGCAGGAGGACCAGGGGAGGGCCCTGCCCCGCGACCTCGTAGTGGAGCCGAAATCCGGGCCGGCCGAGGAAGGCCATGGGGAGAAGCGGCGAAGGACCGGCTCAGAGGTCCCGGTGGGAGCCGTCGCAGAAGGGCTTCTTCCCCGTGCGCTTGCACCCGCACCAGAAGAGCCGCTCCCGGGCCTCCACCGTCACGCGGATGGGCTTGAAGTCCGTCCCCTTGTGGGCCCCGTCGCAGAAGGGCTGCTTCTTCGACCGCCCGCAGGAGCACCACCAGTACTCGCCCTCGGGGGTCTCCTCGATGTACGGTCCCTTCTTCGCCATCTCCGGATCGGCCATGGGGTTTCCTTTCCTCGGGAACCGCCCGCCCCTAGCGGAGCAGGAGCAGGGGCCCGTACCGGTCCAGCCAGCCCTTGGCGCCCTCGTAACCCGGCAGGATGGAGCCTACCAGCTCCCAGAAGGAGGGGCCGTGGTGGGGCCGGCGGAGGTGGCAGAGCTCGTGGACCACCACGTAGTCCAGCACCGCCGGAGGGGCCAGCAGGAGCCGCCAGTTGAAGGTGATCGTCCGCTGGGCCGTGCATGATCCCCAGCGGGTCTTCTGGTCCCGGATGGAGAGCCTCCTCGGCCGGACGCCCACCAGCCCCGCGTAGGCCTCCACCCGGCGGCCCAAGACCTCCCGGGCCTTCTCCCGGAAGGCCGCCTCCAGCACGCTCCCCACCGGCGTTCTCCCCTCTCTGGGCACCTTCACCACCACCCGGTCCCGGTGCCACTCCACCGAAGGGTCGGTGCAGGCCACGCTCTGCACCTTGAGGGGCAGGACCCTTCCCCGGTACCAGACCTTCCGGCCCTCCCCCAGGGGCGGCGGCGCCTCTTTGAGGAGCTCCTCCCGGCGCCTGAGGTGCTTGAGGATCCAGTCGGCGTTCCGGTGGAGCAGGGGCGGAACCCGCTCCAGCACCCCCCACCGGGGAAGAACCACCACCAGCCCCGCCGCCTCCTCCACCTTCAGGAGGACCCGCCGGGCGCGGGGGTTCCGCTGCACCGTGTAGGGGACAACTTGGCTCTTGAGCGAAACCCTGCCCTTGAACATCCTGGACGCCCCTCCCGGGGCCCCCCAGTCTACTTGCCCCCGCCCCCGGCCCGCAAGCCCCCCTCCAAGAGCCTTGTTTTTCCTACCCAAGACCTATCCGGCGAGGTTTTCCGCCTTTCAACCGGGCTGAGCCGTCTCGTCCTCGCCGCCTGGCTCCTCTGGCGGAGGCCGTGGCCCAGAGAGACGGGGGCCTTCCTCCCTGGCGGCCGGCACGGCGGGGAGATCTTCGGAGCCCTGGCTGGCCTGGCGGGGACAGGATGTTTCCCCCTCACGGGCCCCTGGCCCGGCCTTTCGCTCTCCGGAATCTGGTTTGCCCAGGTGGCCGCTCCCAATCCCTGCCACCACGATCGGCGGATTCGCCCGGTAGGCCAAGTCGGTGAGAAAGGCTTCCGGCTGAGAAGAACTTACTCGTTGACTTCGAACTGGAGCCCTAACTGCCGTGCCGCCTCCTTCATCGCCTTGAGCTCCGGATCGTTCTCGCTCAAGCTCCGGTCCTCGGGGAGCACCATCTCGAACTGCACGCCGAGCCCGAGCTTCTTCAGGTTCATCCGTGCAGCAGGCCCGACGAAGCATCGGAAGAGTTCGCCCCAGTTCTCGACCGCGACATTGCCTTGGACGACGAATCGGCGGACCGTCCCCTTGGCCCCGGGCTTCGTTACCGTGGCAGTTCCCGAGGTTTCACCGGAGGACGTGCCGACACCCGTTCCTCCCGCCGCACCTGGTTCGCCAGCGCCGCCGCCGGCTCTAGCGGCCCCCCCGCCCCCCGGCTCCTTCGCCGGCTCCGGCGTGAACGGCGGGATGATCCACACGCCGTCCTCGCCGGGGTCCAGGGACACCGACTGCTTGCAGTACCGCGCCTGGAGTGTCTGAAGGCTTGCCCCTCGCCCGATGCCCACCAGCCCATCGGCACAGGCTTCACCAAGCCCCGCGGTCACCGCCTCCTTGGTCGCGACCATTGGCTTATCGGTGAAACGCAGAAACGCCTCGACGGCGTCCTTCAGGCGCAGTCCACCCTCCTTCGGAATCAGGCCCGTACTCCCCAGCGTCACCGAGCCGACGCGCCGAAGGATCCACTCTTCGTCCTCGACGAGCGTGGTCCACACGTAGCCTAGGTGTTCTTGGAACGTCCGCCGCGCATCCGAGAGCGTGCACGGCTTCACTTCCTGCCCGCGCACTCGAAGAGCAACGGTGTAGGCAGGACCGAGCGCCTCCATGGCGGCCTTGCGCGCCTCATCCAGGCGCTTCTTGAGATCTTCCTGCTGCTCCTCGTCGAGCTGATCCCAGTAGTCCGCGCGCACACCCTCCAGAGCCGCCCGCTCACGGTGAGCCTTCCGCAGTCTGGCGAGTCCCCGACTGGTTCCCGCCAGGAACAGAAGGGTGTTGCGGTAGAGGCGGTCCTTTCCACCGCAGCGGGTGCTGATCCCCTTCACGCGTTGGAGGACAGGCATCTTGCCTGTATCTTGCGCGTGCAGGCTAGAAGCCTGCCCTCCATCGTCCCACGCGAGCGACGGTGGCAGGATCAGCAGGGTGAGCGACTTCTGCTCCGGCAGGTCCTCCTCCGGATTCACAATCACCCGCCAGGTCGCACCAGCCAACGCACCCTTTTGGGATTCGGTCCGAAGGTCCTCGAGAATCGCGTCGTCGAAGGTTTCCCTTGCGGCTTGCTGGCGATACTGAACCACCAGTTTGTTCAGCGTCGGCTTCGTGCCGAACCAGTAGCGCTTGCCCAGGCTCCCGGCCGTCGCCGTGTGAAGGTAGAAGCAGCGATTCTCGAGTTCCAGCAACGCCCCGTCCGTGTAGTTCCAGTTGAGGCCATGGCGACAGCATGCCAGCTTGACGTCCTTTGAGCTGAAACCGCTCCGGTCGCCTTGGCCGCCGAAGGACCCGAGAAGGATCGCGGATGCCAGCCCTCGCCCGATGGACTCGCTTCGGTAATCGCCCCCGCGTTCGTCATCGAAGATGCCCGCGTTGGATCGGTCCCCCATCACGTCCGCGGCGGCCACGGACTGGTAAGCCGGCCCCCAGAGTCGCGTCAGCGCCGCCTGGAGAGCGTCCACGGACCAGCGGATGTGGCACGGCTGGATCAGGTGCTGGGTTTCGGTGCTTCCCTGTCGGCGCTGCCAGAGGTCGCCAACGAGGCTCGCGAGCAGCCGCAGCACCCCCCGCGTCCGCTGGAAGTCGGGATGGCTGCCCCAGCGGGTGTAGAGCGCATCGATGAGCAGGGGATGGAAGGGATAAGCTCGTTCCATCAGCTCGCGATAGGTGCCCTTGCTGGCTTCAGAGGGGACCTCGTTGGCGTGTGCCGCGTACATCGCCTGATAGACCTGGGCGACCTTCTTCGGGGAGTCCGGCTCGCTCTCCGGTGCGATAGACTCGAAGAGGCGGGCCCGGACGACCTCGTAGATCTCCTCGTCCGCGACCGGTTTCACATCGGCCCCGAGGCGCTGGAAGCGTTTCTCCAACGTCACAAAGGCCTCCTGCCCCTTTTCGCTCTGCGCGACCTCGTACTTGCTCGCAGGCAGGGTAGCCACCACGACCGCACCCGGGACCTGCTGCACGGCCTCTGTCAACTGCTGGATGAAGGAGACGGTCTGATCCGCCAGGCTCGTGTCGCCGACCGGAACGGCTGCCGCGCCCACGCAGTAGTCGGCCAGCTCGTCGAGGAGAATCAGACACGGCGACGCGGCTTGAAGAATCTGGAAGAAGAGCCCCTGCGGCACCCGCTGGCTCTCGTCGTTCGCCTGCACGCGCTCGTAGAGGGCCTTTCCACCGAGCTGGTAGGCCAGCTCGCCCCACAAGGTGCGCAGGTGAATTCCGCCTTCGACCTTGCGTCCCTGGGTCGCATCGCAGGTCTGGTTCGTGAAGACGGCGACGCCTTTCACCTTCTCCGGCAGTTGCCCGCCGATGGCCTTTCGAAGTCCCTCAGCGTGAGGCGACCCCTTTAACCGATCCGAGTGCTTCGCCAGGTGCCACAGGGCAACCAGTGTGTGCGTCTTGCCGCCGCCGAATGCGGTCTGCAGGCTGATGATTCGGTCGCCGCTATCGCCGCCGCGACGCAACGCGCTCGCGACGCGACGCAGCACCGTGGACAGTCCGGTGGTCATGTACGTCTTGCGGAAGAACTCCTCGGGGTCCAGGTAGACCTCGGGGGCCGTCCCCTGGACGACCGCCCAGAGGTTCGCGGCGAATACCGCCTCGGCAAGGCGTCCCTCGCGGATGTCCTCGTGGGGCGTGGCGACGGCGTACCAGGGCTTGAGGGTCTCGGTCATGACGAAGGTGCTCCATTCGACGGCGCCTGCGGGCCGCCCTGTCCATCCAGGTGCCAGAGCCCATGCTCGTTGATGCGGAAACCTGGAATTGCATCTTTCCCGACGATCTTTGAACCTGGGGTCCAGGCCGGTCCGCTGATTCGGCGACTCTGCTGCTGAACAGTCATATCCCAACCGCCGATCGCCTCCTGCTCACCGCATATCGGCGGTCCATTGAGCGCAAGCGCGTGGCCAAGGGTGCGCTTAGTAGTGAAGATTCGCGGCTCTTCGGCGTCGAGCTCCACCGTCGCATCGAAGAATCCCTTCGCCGGCACCATTGCCACTCGCTCCATGCGACCCAGGCCGTAGCGCGTGTCACCGCCGACGAACAGAGTGCTGAGGGCGGACAGTCGCTTGGCGAGGCCCTTGCCATTCCGGAGAAAGACGTAGCCCACCATGCCCACCGGGCTCCCGGGAGGCTCGTCGCCGCGCCGCCAGCGCGGCTGCACACACTCCGTTTCGCGGAGAGACCCATCGAGCGCCGAATCGGTGTTTGGGTCGATGGCCGTTGCGGGACGCGTCCAGAGAAGCACCCGGCGAAAGCGTCGGTCGGCGAGCGTCGCGTTGGCGGCTTCGCGCACCCAGACAAGACCGTCGCGTTCGCGGTACTCCGGCAGCCACGCCAGCCACTCTTTGCCGACAAGCTCGGCGGGGTAGAGGTAGGAGAAACGAGCGTCGCTGCGGAGTTCCTTACCCACCTCGGCGTACCTCTGGTCGTCGTCGCCTTCGAGACGGGCGAGCTCCGCGGTGACGGCGCCCCATACGGCTCGCGCTGGCACGTAGAGCCGGCAGCGGTTCACGC
>Ga0209018_1001241_pt1 | contig 21099 bp, 18 predicted proteins | sample YNPBryBLVA2012_FD_185814 | JGI IMG/M metagenome (GOLD analysis project Ga0209018, IMG submission 185814) | Anoxygenic and chlorotrophic microbial mat microbial communities from Yellowstone National Park, USA - YNP Bryant BLVA 2012 (SPAdes)... ...
CTCCGCTCAGGGCGGCGAAGCCATCGCCCGTCGTCCGTGGCCCGTCGTCCGTCGTCTATGGTCCGCCGTCAGGCGTAGATATCCAGAAGATCGCGCAGCATCGTGGCCGCCGACGGGAGGGGGGTGGGCTCATCAATGGCAGCCATAATCGTGCCGTAGATGTCGGTGTGATAGACCACGCCCATCTGGTGGCGGCTCAGGCGCGCCAGGAAGGTATCGGCGGGCAGCGGGGTCGGGGCGACGCGCAGGCTGGCTGTCCCATCAGGGCGGCGCGTCGCGCTGGCCAGCAGCCGGTAGACCCGGCCCTGGCGGCGTGCGGCCTGCACATCAGCGCCGGTCAGGCCGACGATGCCGCTCCGTTCCACGTCCTCCAGCCGTGCCGGGATGCCCATCACCGCATTGACCAGGATGACCAGTTTCGCCGCCGCGTCCCAGCCCTCCAGGTCGAAAGAGGGGTCGGCCTCCAGCGTGCCGGCGGCGCGGGCCTGCTCCAGCGCCTCGTCCCACGACAAGCCGTCGCCGAGCATCTCCAGGATGAGGCCGGTGACCAGGTTGGGCAGCGCCTCAATGGCCGAGACGGTGGCGCCGCGCAGGTCGCGCTGGCCGATGTAGAGCGCCGGCAACCCTCCGGCGACGGTGCCGTCGAAACGCAGGCGCGCGCCATGACGCGCCGCCCGCTCGTGTAGTTCGCGGTAGGCCAGCACCAGCGGCCCCTTGTTGGGAGTGACCACGTCCATCCCGCGGTCGAGCGCGGCGCGGACATGGCTCAGGCCTGGCTCCGCCCCCTGGCGCAGGTTGACCGGCGAGGCCTCGCACAGCGCCTCCGCCTCCGCGCTGCAGATCATCTCCAGCGCTGTACGGCCTCGTTGACCCACGCCAGGCAGGTCGCCCGCGCTGCCCCCTGCGAGTTTGAGCGCCGACAGCCGCGCCGGGTCCAGGCCGTCCGGGTCGCAGGCCACGCCGCCACTATCGGCCGCGCCGACCAGCCGCAGGTGCAGGCCGTAGCGGGACTCCACCTCTGGTCCCTTTTCCGCCAGCAGGTCGCAGAACCGCCGGCCCAGGTTCCCCAGGCCGACCAGGAGGAGACGGACGGTGCGAGTCATACGGTCGCTGGAGACCTGGCGGCGGTGCGGCCCAGGCGGAAGGCCGCACGGTTGACCTCGGCGTAGCGCGCGGGGACGCGGCGGACGACCGCCTCCTCCCAGGCCTGTGCTGGCGTGTCGAGCAGCGCCGAGAGCGCCCCCAGGATGACGCTGTTCACCGCCCGCACTTCGCCGGCCTGCTCGGCCAGCCCCAGCCCGTCCACGATCACCACCCGTCGGGCGCGGGCGCGCAGGGCGGCCAGGATCTCCTCCGCCGGCGGGTAGACCGCGTCCCCCACGCTGACCGACATGGGCACAATCTGCTGGGTGTTGACGACCACGTCACCACCAGGGCGCAGCCAGTCCAGCCAGCGAGCCGCCTCCAGCAGTTCAAAGGCCACCAGCACGTCCACCGTGCCCTGCTCAGCGGTGGGGGAGCCCACCTGGGGCGCCCAGCGGACGTGGCTCTCCACCACGCCACCGCGCTGGGAGAAGCCGTGCACCTCCGACTTCTTGGCGTCCAACCCCAGGTCGAGGCCGACCTGCGCGGCGATGTCGGAGGCGGTCAGCACCCCCTGTCCGCCCACGCCGACGAAGAGAAGGTTGATCTGGTTCATCCTGCCTCCTGGATCGCCTGCACCGGGCAGACCTGCATACAGACGGTGCAGCCGGTGCAGAGGAGGGAATCAATCTGCGCCTTGGGCTTGTGCGTGCGCGGGTGCGTCTCGGCGCTCTTGAGGATGGCCGGGCAGCCGACACGGAAACAGGTGCCGCAGGCGGTACAGGACTCCGCGTCTACTCTCAAGGGGGGACGACGCTGATATTCAGGGATGAAGACGCAGGCGCCCTTGACCACGATGACCGCCGGACCCTCTTCCACCGCCATGGCCGCTTTCAGCGCCTCGTTGATGCCGGCCACGTCCCAGGCATCCACCTCCCACACGTGCTCCACGCCGAGGGCGCGAGCAACAGGGGCGATCTCGATACGTCGCCCCTCTTCCCCCTGGAGGGTGACGCCGGTTCCGGGGTGGTGTTGGCCCCCGGTCATTGCGGTGATGCGGTTGTCCAACACCGCCACAACGATGTTGCCCCGGTTGTAGACAGCGCTGGCCAGCGGGGAGAGGCCAGCGTGGAAGAAGGTGGAGTCGCCGATGGTGGCGATGACCTTCTCCTGCGCCCCGGCACGCTTCAGTCCGTGGGCCATGCCGATGCTGGCGCCCATCGAGATGATTGTGTCCATCGCGTCGAAGGGGGCCAGGAAGCCCATCGAGTAGCAGCCGATGTCGCCGGGGAAGACCGCCGTCTTGCGCCAGCGCCGCAGGTCGTAGAAGAAGGCGCGGTGCGGACAGCCAGGGCAGAGGGCCGGCGGACGTGGCGGCACGAGGATGGTTTCAGGTTTCAGCCCGGAACCTGAAACTTCTTCCACCGGCAGGCCTGCCGCCCGCGCCCCCTCGCGCACCCGTCCCAGGGTCAACTCGCCACAGAGGGGAAAGAACTCCTTGCCGGCGGCGATGGGGATGCCCATCGCCCGCACCTGCTCCTCGATGATCGGGTCCAGTTCCTCCACGATGACCAGTCGTTCGACCTCTGCAGCGAAGTCACGGATCATCTGAGCGGGAATCGGATGGGTCATGCCGATCTTGAGGATCGAGTAGCCGGCGAAAACCTCGCGCACGTACTGGTAGGTGATGCCGTGGGTGATGACGCCAATCGCCCGGTTGCCCCACTCGATGCGGTTGACCAGGGAGTGGTCCCCCCAGGCGGCGATGTCGCGCAGCCGCTGCTCCACCACCGGGTGGCGGCGACGGGCGATAGCCGGGATGATGACATACCGGTCGGGCCGGCGTTCGAAGGGGGGCAGCGGCTCCAGAGAACGCCCCTCAACGGATGCGTTGATCTCCACCGCCGACTTGGAGTGGGAGAGGCGGGTGGTGGAGCGGAGCATCACCGGCGTCTCGAACTGCTCGCTCAGGTCGAAGGCCAGCCGGGTGAATTGCCGCGCCTCTTCGCTATCGGAAGGCTCCAGGCAGGGGAACTTGCCCAGCCGGGCGTAGTGGCGGTTGTCCTGCTCGTTCTGCGAGGAGAAGGCGCCGGGGTCATCGGCGCTGACCAAAACCAGGCCGCCCCGGATGCCGGTGTAAGGAAGCGACATCAGGCTATCGGCGGCGACGTTGACGCCGACGTGTTTCATTGCCGCCAACGCCCGCGCACCGCCGAACGCGGCCCCAGCGACCGCGTCCAGCGCCACCTTCTCATTGCTCGCCCACTCCGCGCGCACGCCCGGATACCGCGCCAGCGCCTCCAGGATCTCAGTGGACGGGGTGCCGGGGTAGGCGGAGGCGTAGCGCACCCCCGCTTCCCACGCCCCCAGGGCGATTGCCTCGTTTCCGGAGAGGAGTCGTTTTGTCACCTGTCTTGCCTCCAAGATGCCCGGACTCCAGGGCTGCACTCGAAAGTCACAGGCCGTGGATATAAAGGTCCGTCAGGACCACCAGCACAGCCAGCACCAGCGGCGCCTGCCGCAACGGTTCCACCTCCACCTCGATCAGGTAATCCGCCCCACTGGGCGGGCGAAGCACCTCTCCCACCTTTTCCCCCCGTCGCTGCTGCTGGAGCGCCAGCCGTTCGGCGATCTCGCCCGCCGGCACCTCCTCTTCCGGGACCTCCTCCGCGAGCGCCGGCTCTTCCACCTCCGCGGGCAGGAAAAGTTCGTAGAACCGCTCGCCGTAGTGGCTGCCGTGGGCCAGGTATCGCTCCTTGCCGAGGTAGAGCATATAGGAAGGGGGGCGCAGCAGGATGCGGTCCACCATCGTCCAGCACTCCTCGATGAGCGCCTGCGGCGCGTCCTGATCGTTCAGGATCAGGGCGTAGTGGCGGGTCCACCACCAGGGGGTGAAGGGGGCCGGCTCGAGCCGGCCGACAGGCTGTCCTTCGGCGTTGCAGAGCGTGAGCAGGCGGGTAGGGTCAGGCAGAGAGAGGCCAGTGGGTTCAACGGTGCAGCAGGTTGCCCCGCTCTCATCGGTGATGATATAGCGGTAGGCGCGGCCCTCCGAGAAGGTCAGTTTGTGGACGTTGTAGGTCATCCCCCACCTGCCTGACGCAGCAGCGCCTCCGCCGCGGCGCGGTTCACCTCGCGGGTCTGTCCTCCGGGCGGCAGCGGCCCGACGATGCCCTTCTCGGCCAGCAGGTCCATAATGCGCGCCGAGCGGGTGTAGCCGATGCGTAGCCGTCGCTGAAGCAGGGAGATAGAGGCGCGGTTCTCCGCCAGCAGGATCGCCAGCACGTCGGGCAGCAGGTCATCTTCCAGTTCGATACCGGCGGCGGAGACAGGCTCCTCTTGCAGCGGCAGCTGCACCGGCTGCGCCGCCGGGGGAGCCGGCGCCGCAGCCGGGACAGGCTCCAGTTCCCGCCCACCCTTCCAGTACATCACCAGGCGGCGCAGTTCGTCGTCAGAGACGAAGGCCCCCTGCAGGCGGATCGGTTCGGAGACATCGGGGGGCATGAAGAGCATGTCGCCGCGCCCCAGCAGCCGCTCTGCGCCGGGCATATCCAGCACCACCCTCGAGTCCACCGACGACGCCACGGCGAAGGCGATGCGCGCCGGGAAGTTTGCCTTGATCAGGCCGGTGACCACATCCACACTGGGCCGCTGCGTGGCGACAATCAGGTGGATGCCGGTGGCGCGGGCCATCTGCGCCAGACGGCAGACGGCGCGCTCCGTCTCCTGCGGCGCCAGCATCATCAGGTCGGCCAGTTCATCCACCACCACCACGATGTAGGGCATGCGCTTCAGTTCGGGGTGCTCGGCCACCACCCGCTCATTATAGTCGCTAATGTCACGGGAGCCAACCCCGGCGAAACGGCGGTACCGCCCGTCCATCTCGCGCAGCACCCACTGCAACGCCCCCACCACGCGCTCCACATCCACAACCACCGGCACCAGCAGATGGGGAATGCCGTTGTAGGGGGTCAGTTCCACCCGCTTGGGATCCACCATCAGCAACTTCAGTTCATCCGGGGTCCGCTGCAGGAGGAGCGCGGCCAGGATGGCGTTGATGCAGACCGACTTTCCGGAGCCGGTTGTGCCGGCGATGAGCAGGTGGGGCATAGCGGTCAGGTCAGCGACAAGCGGCTGACCGGAGACGTCCTGCCCCAACCCCAGCCGCAGCGGCGATTCGCACGCCTCCCAGGCCTCGCTCTCGATGATGTCCCGCAGGGCCACCAGGGCGATCTCCTGGTTGGGTACCTCGATGCCCACCAACCCCTTCTTGGGGATGGGGGCCTGGATGCGGATAGTCTTGGCTGCCAGCGCCAGGGCCAGGTCGTCCGCCAGACCGACGATCTTGCTGACCTTGACTCGTGTCTGCTGGCCGCGGTGGTTGCTGATGAACAGCGGCTCGACGCCGAACTGGGTGACGACCGGCCCCTGGTTGACCTCCATCACCTTGACCGGCGCGCCCAGGCTGGCGAGTGTCTCCTCGATGATGCGTGTCTGCTGACGGAGGAACTCCTGGTCGAGGTCCTGCGACCCGCCGGGCTCCAGGATCGCGTCCAGCGGCGGCAGTTGCCACGGCCCCTCGCCAGTGATCGGATAGGGATGGACAACCTCAACCGTCGGGCGTCCAGCGGCAGGCTCCACCGCGCCGCGAGGTTCCGGTCGAGCCGTCGGTGGCCGCTCCTGCTGGGGCCTGGGGAGGTTGACCGGCAGGGGGAGTTGCACTGGCGGGGCGGGACGGCGCAGTCGGCCGCGCAGGGCCAGCAGGCCGCGCAGCATGTCGGCCGGGGAGATGCCAAAGGTGAAGAAGACCGCCAGGAGCCAGAGGAGCAGGAGCACCAGCGCCGCACCCACCCCGCCCAGACCTCGCACGAGAGCCTGACCCAGGCCGGCGCCGAGCCGGCCGCCGCCGTAGCCGGCATCCGCCGCGGTCATCGCGTCCAGCCCGCTCAGCCACACCACCGGGAAATGGATCGTCGTCAGCAGGGTAACGAACATGAGGAGGATGCCCACAACCTGCTCCGGTTGAGGACGGGGCACGCGGTCACCGAAGCGGCGCACGAGCAGGTAGAAGCCGACCGCGCCGACGAAGAAGGGGACGATGTAGACCCCCCAGCCGAAAAGCCGGCCCAGGAGCCGCGTGAGCGGCTCGAAGATCACGCCGCGCTCGGCGGAAAGCAGGGCCAGCAGAGTGAGGAGAGCCCCCAGCAAGAGGAAACCACCCAGGATGTCCAACTGGGTGTCCTTGCTGAGGTGGATCAGCGGCTCGGACGGCGGCTGCCTCCTGCGCCCGCCCCCTGGCCTGCCCTTCTTGCCCTTCCGGGTGGTCTTGCCCTTGGTCATCGCTCCGGTATGCCCAAGTTGCATTGTACCCAATTTGACCCCCGACGTCAAACAAGACCACGGACGACGGACCACAGACCACGGACCACCGCTGACTCGCCGATTCGCCGACTCGTGGTATAATCCCCCACAAACTCGCGCATCAGGAGGTCTGTCAGTGAAACTTCACGAGTATCAGTCCAAGCGCATTTTCGCCCAATACGACATCCCCATCCCCCAGGGAGACGTGGCCGCCACGCCGCAGGAGGCGCGGGCTATCGCCGGGCGACTGGGCGGGCCGGTCGTCGTCAAGTCCCAGGTCCTGGTCGGTGGACGGGGCAAGGCGGGAGGCATCAAACTGGCCCGCTCCCCCGAAGAGGCCGAGCAGGTCGCCGCGCAGATCCTGAATCTGACCATCAAGGGGCTGCCGGTGCGCAAGGTGCTGGTGGACCCGGCGGCGGACATCCGTCAGGAGATCTACCTGGGCATCGTCATTGACCGCGCGGCGTCGAAGGCGGTGATGATGGCCTCCTCCGAAGGCGGCGTCGAGATCGAGGAGGTCGCCCGCACCAAGCCGGAGGCGATCAAGAAACTGCACATTGACCCCTTCATCGGCCTGCGCTCCTACCAGACGGGCTGGCTGGCCCGGGCTATTGGGCTGGACGCGACGCTGGTGCAGCCGTTCGACCGCATCGCCCGCGGCCTCTACCGCGCCTTCGTCGAGAACGACGCCTCACTGGCGGAGATCAACCCGCTCGTCGTGACCGGCGACGGCAGCCTCCTGGCGGTGGACGGCAAGATGGTGCTCGACGACAACGGCCTCTTCCGCCACCCCGAATTGGCGGCCATGCGCGATGTGGACGAGGAGACGCCTACCGAGCGCACCGCCCGCGAGGCAGATCTCTCCTACGTGCAGCTGGACGGACAGATCGGCTGCATGGTCAACGGGGCGGGCCTGGCGATGGCGACGATGGACATCACCAAGCACTTCGGCGGCGCTCCGGCGAACTTCCTCGACATCGGCGGCGGAGCCAAAGCCGACCGTGTGGCCACGGCGCTGCGGCTGATCCTGGCCGACCCCCACGTCAAGGCGGTGCTGTTCAACATCTTCGGCGGCATCACCCGCTGCGACGAGGTGGCCAAAGGCATCCTGACCGCGCTGGACGAGGTCAAACCCCAGGTGCCCATGGTCGTCCGCCTGGTGGGCACGAACGAGGAAGAGGGACGACGTATCCTGAATCAGTCATCCTACCGCATGATCACCGCCACGACCCTGGCCGAGGCGGCACAGAAGGCTGTGGCCGCGGCCCGCGGCGAGTTGGAGGCCTGATATGGCAATCCTGGTAGACAAGAACACCCGCCTGCTCGTGCAGGGTATCACCGGAAGGGAAGGAGAGTTCCACGCCACTCAGATGCTGGACTACGGCACGAAGGTCGTCGCCGGGGTCACCCCTGGCAAAGGCGGGCAGACCGCCTGTGGCGGCCGCGTGCCGGTCTTCGACACCGTGCGCGAGGCGGTTGAGGCCACCGGGGCCAACGCCTCTGTCATCTACGTCCCGGCGCGCTTCGCCCCCGACGCCATGCTCGAAGCGGCAGACGCTGGCATCCCGCTCGTGGTCTGCATCACCGAGGGGGTGCCGGTGATGGACATGCTACGGGTGAAGGCGTATCTCGATATGAAGGGCACGCGGCTGGTGGGGCCGAACTGCCCTGGCCTGCTGACCCCAGGCGAGGCGAAAGTGGGCATCATGCCCGGCCACATCGCCATCCCCGGGCCGGTGGGGGTCGTCTCCCGCTCCGGCACGCTCACCTACGAGGTAGTCTACGCGCTCACCGCCCGCGGCATCGGCCAGACCACCTGCGTGGGCATCGGCGGCGACCCGATCATCGGCACGCGCTTCGTGGACGTGCTGGCGCTATTCGAAGCCGACCCGCGCACCGAGCGCGTGGTGATGATCGGCGAGATCGGCGGCAACGACGAGGAGATCGCCGCCCGGTTCATCAAGGAGCACATGACCAAGCCGGTCGTCTCCTTCATCGCCGGGCAGACCGCACCACCGGGCAAGCGCATGGGCCACGCCGGGGCGATCATCGAGGGCGGCGCCGGCACGGCTGCGGACAAGATCGCCGCCCTGGAAGCGGCCGGCGTGCGCGTCGCGCAACACCCGGAACAGATCGCGGAACTGGTCGCGGCTGGCTGAAGATGGACCACGGACGACGGACCACAGACCACGGACCACGGACACTGAACCGTGGTCTGTCGTCCGTCGTCTGTCGTCCGTCGTCTGTCGTCTGTCGTCCGTCGTCTCATTGACAGTTCGGGGCTTCATGCTATAATTCTCCCCGGCCTTCCTCGGTAGCTCAATAGGCAGAGCGGCCGGCTGTTAACCGGTTGGTTGTAGGTTCGAGTCCTACCCGAGGAGCCTGAACGCCCCCGTGCCGCCGGGGGAAAGATGACGGCCCGGCTCCTGCGCCGGGCCGCTTTCGTCCGCCAGGGAGGTGCCGATGCGCGTCTTCATCACCGGCAACAGAGGACAGTTGGGCCAGGCGCTGCAACAGGTGCTGGCCGACGAGTGCCTGGCCGGCTGTGACCTGCCGGACGTGGATGTCAACGACCGGGCGGCCATCGCCGAGGCCGTGGCCGCCTTCCGGCCCGATGTGGTGATCCACGCCGCCGCCTGGACCGACGTGGACGGCTGCGCCCGCGACCCGGAACGGGCCTATCGGGTCAATGGACTGGGCACGCAGAACGTGGCGCTGGCCTGCGCCGCCTGCGGTGCGGCGCTGGCCTACGTCAGCAGCAACGAGGTCTTCGACGGCACGGCGACGGAGCCGTATCGGGAGTGGGACCCGCCCCACCCCATCAACCCCTACGGCCGCTCCAAGGCCGCGGGGGAGTGGTTCACCACCCACCTCCTCACCCGCTTCTATATCGTCCGCACCGCCTGGCTGTATGCCCCCGGCGGGCGCAACTTCCCCCATCGCATCCTCCACCTGGCCGATGAGCGGGACTCGCTGCGGGTGGTTGTGGATGAGGTGGGCAACCCCACCTACGCCCCCGACCTCGCCGCAGCCATCGCTGCGCTGATCCGCACCGAAGCCTACGGAGTCTATCACCTGGTCAATGACGGCTACTGCTCCCGCTACGACTTCGCCCGTCAGGTGCTGCGCCTGACCGGGCGGGAGCGGGTGCGGGTCGAGCCGATCCGCCTGGCCGACTTCCAGCGCGCGTCCACACCGCCCCCTTTCGCCCCGCTGGCCAACACCGCCGCCGCCGCGCTGGGCATCACCCTGCGCCCGTGGACGGAGGCGCTGGCTGAGTTCCTGGGGCATGCAAGGTAAGGGACTTATCGCCACTTCCCCCGCATCCGACAGGCCGCTGGTGAGCGTGGTCATCCCCAACTGGAACGGAGCGCACCACCTCCCCACCTGCCTGGAGAGCCTGCGCCGCCAGAGCCTGGCCGGCGTCGAGGTCATCGTCGCCGACAACGGCTCGACCGATGGCTCGCTCGACCTGCTGGCCCGCGACTACCCCGAGGCGCGCGTCCTCTCGCTGGGGCGCAACCTGGGCTTCGCCGGCGCCTGTAACGCCGGGATGCGCGTCGCGCGGGGGGAGTTCATCGCCCTGCTCAACAACGACACCGAGGCCCACCCGCGCTGGCTGGAGGAGGTCGTCGCCGCCTTCGAGCGCCACCCAGAGGCAGGAATGGTGGCCTCAAAGATGCTGCTGTTCGACCGGCGCGACACCTTCCACACCGCCGGGGACTTCTACCGCGTGGACGGCATCCCCGGCAATCGCGGTGTCTGGCAGCGGGACGAGGGGCAGTACGAGCGCGAGGAGCCGGTCTTCAGCGCCTGCGGCGGGAGCGCCGCCTACCGGCGGAGGATGCTGGAGGAGATCGGGCTGCTGGACGAGGACTTCTTCTATTCCTGCGAGGACCTCGACCTGGCCTGGCGGGCGCAACTGGCCGGCTGGCGATGCATCTACGCGCCGCGGGCGGTGGTCTACCATCGCCTGAGCGCCACCGGCGGCGGGACGACCGCCTCGTTCTATGACGGGCGCAACTTCATCTACCTGTTGGTCAAGGACTATCCCGGCGACCTGTGGCGGCGCCACTGGCGAGCAGTGCTGGCGGCGCAGGCCCGCATCACCCGTGACGCGCTGCGCGCCTGGCGCGGGGCGGCGGCACGCGCCCGCCTGCGCGGTCAACTGGCGGGGTTGCTCGGTATCCCCAGGATGCTCGCCAAACGCCGCGGGGTGCAGCGTCAGCGTCGTGTAGGCCTGGCCTACCTGGAACAGGTGCTGACCGGAGTTGACGAAACGGCATGAAGCGGGTATCATAATCCCGCCGGGAGACAAGGATGAGCACTGAAGATATCTTGTCCAGACTGAGAGAACTGAGGCCGGTCATTATCGCTCGCTATAAGGTGAGGGAACTTGGCCTGTTTGACTCTTTCATTCGGGGAGAACAGAACGCGGAAAGCGACATTGACGTCCTGGCAGAATTTGAGGGGGTGTACCCATCTCTCAACCGTTGCTGACCCTCATCATTCCCGCGTATAACGAAGAGCGTCGCCTGCCGACGACCCTGCCGCAGGTGCTGGCCTTCGCCGAGGCCCAGCCCTACCCGGTCGAGGTGTTGGTGGTGGACAACGGCAGCAGCGACCGGACGGCCGAGATCGTGCGGGAGATGGCCGCGGCCCATCCCGCCCTTTCGCTGCTCAGTCAGCCTGTGCGCGGCAAAGGAGCCGCAGTGCGCAAGGGCATCCAGGAGGGACGCGGCGAGTACCTGTTCATCTGCGACGCCGACCTGGCCATGCCTATCGAGGAGGTCAGCAAGTTCCTTCCCCCCGCGCGCGAGGGGTACGACATTGCCATCGCCTCGCGGGAGGCCCCTGGCGCGCGGCGGTACGATGAACCGGCCTACCGTCACCTGATGGGGCGCGTGTTCAACTTCATCGTGCGCACCCTGGCCGTGCCAGGCATCCATGACACCCAGTGCGGCTTCAAGTGCTTCCGCCGCGAGGTTGCTCGCGCCCTTTTTGCCGTGCAGACCGTAGATGGCTGGGCCTTCGACGTGGAGGTGTTACACATCGCCATCCGCCGGGGTTACCGCATCGTCGAGGTGCCCATCAACTGGTACTACGGGGAAGGCAGCCGCATCAGCCCATTGCGGGACTCGCTGCGCATGCTGCTGGAGGTGCTGCGCATCCGCCGTAACGGCCGTCGCGGGCTGTACGACTGACTTCCGGCGGCATGCCCGACGAGGGAGATCTTTCAACCCCATGTTTCCCGACCTGCTCGAGGAATACGCCCTGCGCGCCGCTGGCTATGCCCGCGTGGCCGGCGTAGACGAGGTGGGCCGCGGCGCATGGGCCGGCCCGGTCTGTGCGGCGGCGGTGGTCTTGCCGCTGCACCGCCCCGACCTGGCCGAACGGCTGGCCGGCGTGCGGGACTCGAAGCAAATGTCCCCGGCGCAACGGGAGCAGTACGTCCTCGCCATCCAGCAGGTGGCCGAAGCCATAGGGGTGGGTTGGGCCTGGCCGGAGGAGGTGGACGCGCTGGGGATCGTCCCGGCCACACGCCAGGCGATGGCCCGAGCCATTGCCAATCTCCAGGGGCAGGCCGACGCGCTGGTGGTGGACGCCATGCAACTGCCGGAGATCGCCCTGCCACAACGGGTGCTGGTCAAAGCCGACGTGCGCTGTCTCAGCGTGGCGGCGGCCAGCGTGGTGGCCAAGGTGGCACGCGACTGGCTGATGGTGGCCCTGGAACAGGTGTTTCCTGGCTACGGCTTCGCCCGTCATAAGGGGTACGGCACGGCGGAGCACCGTGCAGCGCTGCTCCGCCTGGGCCCATCGGCGCTCCACCGCCGCTCCTGGCGTCCGCTCCAGCCGTTCAGCGACAGACAGCAGGCGTGAGGGGGTGATGGGAGGACCCTTGCCCGTGCTGAGCGTCGGTCTCAACGGCCATCTGCTCTCCGGCGCGGCCTCCTACCGCAGCGCCGGGGTGCACCAGTACATCCTGCATCTGCTGCGGCACCTGCCAGAGGCCGGCTGCCGGGTAACCGCCTTCCTGGGCCCCTCCAGTCCGGTCGAAGCCGGCTGGGAGGTCCGCCGTTCCCGCCTGCCCACCCACCGGCCCCTGGCGCGCATCCTCTGGGAGCAGGCGTTCCAGCCAGCAGCGTTGCGCCAGACGGGGGTGGACCTGGCGCATGGGCCGGCCTTCGTCGCCCCGCTGGCGGCGCCGTGCCCCACCGTCGTCACCGTGCATGACCTGAGTTTCCTGCGCTTTCCCCACCTCTTCCGACCCGCCAACCGGCTCTACCTGCGCCTGTTCACCCGCGCCTCCGTGCGCCGCGCCAGACAGGTCATCGCCGTCTCCGCCCACGCCGCAGACGAGACCATACGCCTGCTGGGAGCCGATCCCCACAAGGTGCACGTCGTCTACCACGGGGTGGACCCGCTCTTCCGTCCCCTGCCACCCGACGAGGTGGCTGCCTGGCGGGAGGCACGGGGGTTGCCGGAGCGGTTGATGCTGGCCGTGGGCACGCTGGAGCCACGCAAGAACCTGCCCCGACTGATCGAGGCCTTCGCCAACCTGCGCCGTCCTGACCTGACGCTGGCCCTGGTCGGCGGGCGCGGCTGGTACGAGCAGGAGATTTTCACCTGCGTGGAGCGACTGGGCGTGAAGGGACAGGTCATCTTCCCCGGCTATGTCGCCAACGAGGAACTGCTGTGGTGGTACAACGCGGCGACGGTCTTCGCCTACCCATCCCTCTACGAGGGTTTCGGCCTGCCGGTGCTGGAGGCGCAGGCCTGTGGCACGCCAGTGTTGACGGCCGACAGTTCCGCATTGCCGGAGGCCGCCGGGGACGGGGCGCTGCTGGTGGACCCCTACCGCGTCGAGGCGATCGCCGAGGGGTTGCGCCGCCTGCTGGACGATGAAGGGCTGCGAGAGCAGATGCGTCAGCGTGGCCTGGCGCACGCGGCTCGCTTCAACTGGCAACACGCGGCTGCAGAGACGGTCGCTGTCTATCATCAGGCACTGAGCGAGGACCGGGGAGCATGAACAGGAACGGACGTCGCGCGCCCTGGTGGGCAGTGTTGGCGGACACCGGCATCGCTGCGATCAGTTTCGTCATCGGCTACTGGGTGCGGTACGACCTGCGCTGGTTCCGCGATGTGGCCTATGACGCCCCCCTTTCCGCTTACACCCCTCTGTTGTTGCTCTACGTGATCCTCCTGCTGGTCTTCTTCGTGGTAGATGGCGTCTATCGCAGTTGGAAGCGGCCCCTGCTGGAGCAGACCTACAGCGTCGTCAACGCCACACTGAAGGTGACGGTGATCATGCTGGCCCTCATCTTCATCCTCGCCCCGCGGGTCTACTCCCGCGCCATGCTGATCGAGGTTGGCGTGATCACGGTGCTCCTGGCAAGCCTGATGCGACTGATCGTGTGGTCGGTGACGACGCGCCTGCGGGCGCGCGGGACGCACGTCACCCGGGCGATCATCGTCGGGGCCGGCGAGATCGGGCGGACGGTGATGCGGGCTATCGTCGCTCAGCCGGAGCTGGGCTACCGGGTGGTCGGCTTCGTGGACGACAACCCGGCGAAGGGGCTCACCGACATCGGTCGCTTCAAGGCGCTGGGCCCGCTGGAGAACCTGCCGCAGGCGATCGAACGGGAGCAGGCGGACGTGGTCATCATCACCCTGCCGTGGATGTACCACCGCAAGATCATGGGCATCGTCCGTGAGTGCGAGCGGCGGCAGGTGCGGGCCTACATCGTGCCCGACCTCTTCCAGATGAGCCTGAGCCAGGTGGACGTAGAGGACGTGGGCGGGGTACCGCTCATCGGCGTGCACGAGGTGACGATCGGCCACGGGCCCCTGCTGGTCAAGCGGATCGTGGACGTGATGGGAGCGGCGATCCTGCTGATCCTCGGTACACCGCTGCTGCTGCTCATCGCCCTGGCAGTGCGGTTGGACAGCCCGGGCCCCGTCATCTTCGGCCAGGAGCGAGTGGGGAAACGCGGGCGTCACTTCACCATGTACAAGTTCCGCTCGATGTACGTGGGGGCAGAGGCAGAGCAGGAAGCGCTGGCTGACCTGAACGAAGCCGACGGGCCGCTGTTCAAGATCCGCGACGACCCCCGTCTGACGCGCGTGGGCCGCTTCCTGCGCCGCACCAGCCTGGACGAACTGCCGCAGTTGTGGAACGTCCTGCGCGGCGAGATGAGCCTGGTCGGCCCGCGCCCGCCGCTCCCTTCCGAAGTGGCGCGCTATCAGGAGTGGCACAAGAAGCGGCTGGAGGCCCCGCCGGGAATGACCGGCCTGTGGCAGGTCAGCGGGCGCAGCCGATTGCCGTTCGATGAGATGGTCCTGCTGGACGTCTACTACATCGAGAACTGGTCGCTCTGGCTCGACTTCAAGATCCTGTTGCGCACCGTGCCCAAGGTGCTGTTCGGCGAGGGGGCCTATTGACGACGGACGACAGACCACAGACCACAGACCACAGACCACCTATGCCATCAGTGGTGCGTGCGTGGTCCGTCGTCCGTGGTCCGTGGTCAGACAGGAGACAGCACGCATGATGAGCAAATTCCGGCTCAGTCGTGAGGATCGGGAGGCGCTGGATCGCTTCCTGTGCGATCTGGTGCGCATCCCCAGTCCGTCCACCCAGGAGGGGGCGGTGGCGGAGCGGATCGTGGCGGAGATGGAACGGCTGCGTTTCCGCGACGTGCGGGTGGACCGCATCGGCAACGTCCTGGGCTGGGTGGGGGCTGAGGCCGGCCCCCTGCTGATGCTCAACGGCCATATGGACACAGTAGAGGTGGGCAACCCGGCCGCCTGGAGCCACGACCCGTTCGCCGCGACCGTGGAGCGGGGCCGGCTCTACGGTCTGGGGGCATGCGACATGAAGGGCGGCCTGGCGGCGATGATCTACGGCGCGCACCTCCTGCACCAGGCAGGGCTACCGCGCGAGGGGCGGGTGGTGCTGGCCTGCGTGGTGCAGGAGGAGCCCTGCGAGGGGCTGGCCAGCCAGGTGTTGATCGAGGAAGAGGGAATCCGCCCCGACTGGGTCGTCATCCCTGAGCCGTCCGACCTGCAGATCTGCCGTGGACAACGGGGGCGGATCCACCTGCAGATCGCCACCCGCGGCCGTTCGGCCCACTCTTCCTGCCCAGAGTTGGGCCAGAACGCCATCTACACCGCCTCACGGCTGATCTTCGGCCTGGAGATGCTGGCCGAGCGGTTAGGGGATGACCCGTTCCTGGGGCGCGGCAGCCTGGCGGTGACCGAGATCCGCAGCAGCGCCAGCGGCCACAACGCCATCCCCGACCGCTGCGAACTGACGGTGGACCGTCGGCTGACGCTGGGCGAGACAGAGGCGATGGCGCTGGCGGAGATCCAGCGCGTCATCGCCCGCGAGGGGGCGGAAGCGGCGGTGCAGGTCTGTGAGTACACAGCGACCAGTTACACCGGCTACCCCTGCCAGGCGCGGGAGCAGCGACCCCCCTGGGTGATCGAGGAGAGCCATCCGCTGGTGACCGCGCTGGTGCGCGCCGCGCACATCCAGACCGGTCGGCGGCCCCACGTGAGCCACTGGCGGTTCTCCACCGAAGGGGCCTACACCGCCGGCGTGGCCGGCATCCCCACCGTGGGGTTGGGACCGGGGGACCCCGCGCTGGCCCACACTGCCGACGAGTGGGTCAACCTGGAGGACGTGCACACAGCGGCCACGATCTACGCGCGGCTGGCAGTGGAGATGATGGGAGAGTAGGAGGAGAACTCCTCCCGCAGGATGGCCATGATGTGCGCATCGTGGTAGCCCCCCTCGCAGAAGCGGGCCTGCCGACGGGTGCCTTCGCGGCGGAAGCCGCACTTCTCGTAGCAGCGCTGCGCGCGGGGGTTGTCGTCGAACACCTCCAGTTCGACGCGGTTGAGGTTGAGTTCGTCGAAGGCGAAGCGCAGCATCGTGCGTGTGGCGTCGGTGCCGAACCCCCGGTTCCAGAAGGACTTCTCGCCCAGGGCGATGCCGAAGGTCGCCGTGCGGTTCTTCCAGTCGATCCGGTGCAGGCCCACGTTGCCGATGTGCACCCAAGTCCCGTCTATCAACGCCTCGACGGCGAAGAGGAAGTCGTCCTTACGCTCCAGCATGTCCTCGAACCAGCGTTCCTCCTGCGCCTTCGACATCGGGGCGTACATGAGGAGGCCACGGCGGACCTCGGGGTCGTTGAACCAGCGGACGAAGGTAGGGATGTCCTCACGCTCGACACCACGCAGGCGGATGTGTTCGCCGTATAGCATATTTTCCTCCTCGGTTTCTTCACATTATACACCTCCCTGCGGCCGGAGGGAATCACGGCAGGGGAGCCCTCGGCAGATACTGCTCATTTCTGCGGCGAGTTGGCGCTGTCATTTTTCGGAGAACCGAACAGTTACTCAGTCACGGGAACTGCTTTTTTCCCGTCTATGCACTATAATTGGGAAGTAGGAATGGGAGAACAGCCAATGGGCAGAGGTTTACCTGGACAGGGTCGCGATAACACCATCCGTCGCACGGCGCGTGTGTTGGAACTCATCCAACAGATTGCCACGCGACCTCATTACTGGAGCCGACGGACATTAGCCGAGCATCATGAGATCAGCGAGCGGATGGTCCAAAAGGACCTGGAGTTGATCCGCTATCGCCTGGGTCTCTCCCTGCGGCACGAGGGCGGCACATACTACTTTGAGCGCTTGCCGCAACTGCCGACCACGGCTTACTCCTTCCCGGAGGCCCTGGCTCTGCTAACCGCTGCGCGGGCAGCCCAGGCCATCCCTGGTGTCAACTCAGCGGAACTGGCCGCAGCGATCGCCAGGCTGGAGTCGCTCTTCCCGGCCGAGATCGGCCGCATGGCGAGAGAGGCTACAGACCCCCTGCCCCGGCGGGCGATAAGGGCCCATCGTCAGATTATGCTGAGCCTGTTGCACCGGGCGCTGGCGGAACGGCGGCAGGTCGAAATCGCCTACGCCACCGGCTCACGGGCTGGCGAGGTCACCAGGCGGGTAGTAGAACCGTACCACATCATGGCCTACGGCCGTTCCTGGCACATGATCGCCTATGATCATCGGCGTGAGGAGGTGCTCCAGTTCAAGTTGGACCGGGTGCAGGAGGCTGAGATCCTAGAGACAGCCTATGCAATCCCGAAGGAGTTTGACCTGGATGCCTACCTGGGTGATATGTGGGGATTGATGCGCGGGGCAGCAAGGGAACCAGAGCAGGTAGTACTCGTCTTTGAGCCGGAGGCTGGCCGCTGGGTGACGGAAGAGTCCTGGCACAAGAGCCAGGAAAGCGAGATCTTACCCGATGGCCGGGTGCGGGTGAGCTTCTTTGTAGGGGTCACCCCGGAGATGGTAAACTGGCTACTCTATTATGGTAGTCGGGTACAGGTGGTAGCGCCGGAGTGGCTACGGGAGCAGGTGGTGGAGGAGCATCGGAAGGCAGTGGCCAGTGTGAATGCACACTCTTTGGAGGTGTAAAGATGGACATTGATGCGCTTCGCCAGAAAGCTGCAGATTGGATGATAGCGCGTGACTGGAAGCGTAAGACGGCCAAACGCGGCGGCTTCAATCAAAGCCTTTTTGAACATTCCATCTACGAGATGGATGCCTTGTTTGTGCTTTGGCCAATTCTCAGCCAAAGCTGGGGCCTGAGCGAGGAAGACTTGGCCAGCCTTGTGGTGGGGATCGTGGTGCACGATGTGGGCAAGGAGACTCCAGAATGGCAAGCCTACGTCCTTTCGTCACCCGGACAGGCGGGATACGTCTCCCACGTAGTCGAGGATTTGACCCAGGCAGCGGTGGATCGGCTTTTTGAGGAACTAGGATTACAAGGCTCTACTGACAACGCTAAAGCCTTTGTGCGTTATCATATGCAGGCCACCAAAACAACGGACAGATTGCTTTTTGACACCATTCACAAAGGCGACAAAACTGACCGTTGGATGACCCTCTCGAAAATCGTGGATCAGATAGATAACGTGTGTTCGGCCAACGGCTTGCTGGCTGCTATTCAAGCGCTGGAAAAACCCCCGTTGGGGAAGCATCTCAAGACGAGGTATCACCTGGTGCAGTTGCGCGGAGTTTCCACGACCCTGCTACACCGGGCTGCCATTGAGGCCTATGAGGCCGCTGGTTGGTCTCCATTGCTCCATTACAGCAACGGGACGCTATATGTGGCAGGCAGCGCCGAGCAGATAAACGAGCCTCAAATTGAAGAAATTGAAGAACGCCTGGCATCGTTAGTTGAAGAAGCAATGGGCAAGGAATTCTCCAATGTGGTCGTTACAACCGACTTTCGTGCGTCGGCCATTGGCATGGAGCCGTTATTCGATTACCGTGAGATCGAGGCCTACCTGACGAAAGCAGGGCAGCGAGTAAGCGGGGGAGAAAATCGTTTTGGAAAGCGGATCGCATCTCCCAGTGGCCGCAGCGCTGTAGAAAAAATGATATGCGACTACTTCAATTTTCGCCTGGGTGAGAAGGTCACCAGCGTTGACGAAGCCACACTGATGCGCGAAAGTCAGCGCATCAGCCGGGCTTATCCTGAAATGTGCATCTTCAAATTCTTCAAGGCCGCCCTGGACGAGAAGATGGTCGGTGATGTGACTACACCAGAAACGCAATTTGAATACGCTGCACTGATTCCGCCCAAGAAAGGCAGAAAACCACAAGCGGTGACCCCACAAGATATAGCGCGGATAGAGTATGACTCGGTATTTGGGGAAGGCGCTTTTGATGCATTGCAAAAAACTTCTACCCTCCAGCCGGCTCGCGATATGGCCTTTTCCATAGACTATTACTGGACTTTACCTGGGAACCAATTCGGCTTGGCCACTGAAAAAGTGGAATTTGCACCGGATGAACAGCGCAAAGCCGCTCTGATCCGAACCTTGACCGAAATTGCTCAAAAAATATACGCCTGCGTGCCGGAAGAAAACCGTCCTGTGCGCGTCGGCGCCAGGGAGATTGCACGTCACTTCATGCTGGATTTAATGCATCCATCCACACACCAGAATTTCATGGAACTCGTGGGGCAGCAGTTAACTGCCTATCAAAACTCCAAAACCGCAGCAAAGAATCCAAAGGGAGAAACTCATTTCTGTCCCATTTGCAACACTCCCTTTGGCGTGGGAAAGTCGGCTAAAGCGGCTTACCTGGATAATCCGGAATCGCATACGAACCGGGCCGTTTCGCATGGTAGCCCTGGCTACATTGTGATTTGTCCAGCTTGTCAGTACGAACGTTTTATCCAGCAATTGCTTTTGGGTGGTAAACCGTCCGAGGTGCTGGTCTTGCTTCCACGAATGAACATTGGGCAGGGCAGCGGCGCGGCCCTGGTGCAAAAGGCGCACGAACTGCTCAACCGGGCTATGGTTTTGATGTCTGCCGATGCCCAAGACCCCAACGAGCACGTGAGCTTATCTCTAACGCAGGTGATCGCGCGCAAACTGGCCGATCACGACGTGTTCCGGCTTTCGGCACAAGAGTTGCTGGACTTGTTCACCTACAAGGCTTCCGATGACACGCGCAAGAAGGCACGAAAGGCGTTAGAAGACGCGCTGCGTGAGGAGTTTGGCGACACGGTGGACGATCTGAACGCGGCCTGGGACACCGATTTCGCCTCATGGGATGAGGCGGTAGAGGCTCTCATTGCCCGCCGGGTAACTCACGATACGGCGCTCAGCATTCGCGCTGACGTGTACAAACTCCAACCCACCTTACGGATCGTGTGCCAGACGCCGCATATGATCCTCATTCCACTGCGGTATCCAATGGCCGTTGGTAAGGATGCCGAGGTCAACAAGGCAATCCGGGAGTTATTCACATTGCTTATCCTGGGACTGGCCTTGGATTGCTCTGTGGCCGTCCTCAACAGCGGCGAGGCCATTACTTTTGAAGGAGGTGAAGGAATAGCCCTCGTCCCGCGCGTGCCGGCGCTGCGGGATTTGGTGGGCAGCGAGTGGGTGAGTCTGGATCGCGCTGAAGAATGGCTCAGAGCCATCGGCGCAGCGAGTTTGTTGGCCCAGGCTACTGGTTTACCAGAGCGTTCTAACCTTTACCAGATTCTCAGTGCGCCGACGCCAGGGCATATCTTGCGCCGCATCGAGCAGAACAATGAGATTGGGACGCTCAATTATCAACAACTTCAGTATCTTGAAATCTTGAAGGAGGTATTGCGATGAGAAAAGTGATTACGGTTCGTGGAGGGCGGTTCGACCTGGATAGTGTCCGGCCGCAAATCGAAGCCATTGTTGCCCGCTTCGACCAATATCTGGACGAGTATCCGGTCAAAACCGCCAAGAGCAAGCACGCAGTGATGGGGCCGGTGGCGAAAATCCTGGAACGGGCCGCGACGCGCAAATGGGACGCCCAATCGCTCACCGGCTATGCGCTGCGGGTGCACGAGATGAACCCCAAAGCACGGGGCTATCTCAGCCCCATCGCACGCCAGGCCCTGGAAGAGGGCACAACCCAGTTGGTGGAGCTGTGCCGCACCATTCCGGTGACAGCGGTGGCAAAGGTGGTTGAGCGCATTGATTACAGCCTCTACTACGCGCGCCGCAAGAAGAGCATTGAGTGGCTGGAAAACACGCGCCAAATGTTCATCCGTTTCTTGCAGGAAAAGTACCACAACGATTTCAAAGAATTGGT
>Ga0209018_1001242_pt1 | contig 21078 bp, 13 predicted proteins | sample YNPBryBLVA2012_FD_185814 | JGI IMG/M metagenome (GOLD analysis project Ga0209018, IMG submission 185814) | Anoxygenic and chlorotrophic microbial mat microbial communities from Yellowstone National Park, USA - YNP Bryant BLVA 2012 (SPAdes)... ...
CTATCTTTGCGCACGATTCAGTGCCGAACTACTCACCTGCCGCCACGACTTTCGCTACACCTCTGCCTTGTGAGCCTGGGCAAAGCATTGGGGAAGTCCGGAGACTGCCTGACAACACCGATGTCGTACTCAACTACAAACGTGTGACTGCTATATTTGCGACCGACTCCTGTATCTACGTCGAAGAACCCAACAGAACCGCCGGCATTAGGGTTGCTAATAACGGGTCGGGTCTTGCGCTGGGGGACATTGTCAACATCTCGGGTAAGGTCACTACACGCAAACCTGACGGGGTAAACCCGTCTGAACGGGTTATTACCAATTGCACTGTTGTCAAAATCGCTCCCGGTGTTGAACTCGAGCCGCTGGGCGTCATCGCCAAGAACGTCGGTGGAGCCGCCGCGCCTCCAATACCGGGCGTCATCAACGGCGTCGGGTTGGACAACGTGGGCTCTTTGGTCAAGCTCGCGGGCAAGGTAACAAGCGTAGTCGGCAACTATATTTGGGTGGACGACGGCAGCAAGGTGATTGATCCTTCGGGCAAGATTGGTGTTATGGTCAAATGCGCATCGACGCCTGGTGTGCAACCAAACGATATCGTTTGCGTGACGGGCGTAATCGAAGGCAACATTTACACCGGCACAACCAAAAGCAGGCGATACATCCATACAAGATTGTCAAGTGACCTAAGGAAACTACGTTAAGCAGGGCATTTTTGCACTCAATAGACGGCGATACACTCCCGTCAGAGGTTTCTCGCGAAAGGACTTGGCTTATGTCCCAGAAGAACCGCAGTTTTGGAAGGAAGCCTCGCCAGTTCACCCGTCAAGCCAGATTTGTTGGGGTAGCCCCGCCTACTATTCTGAAGGACGACTTCGAGGCTCTGGACGCAAAGACAATACTGCGCTGCTCGCACGAGGTGGAACAGCTTTTGTTGATGCAGTCGGTGGAGGGACACGCGCACGCAGGCCACGGACTGTTCTACGGACGCACATTCCCGAATACCACCGTCGACGACGTCGCCGCCGCATTGAGGCTCGATCCGACAGCGGTCAAAGAGGCGCGCCAAGAGCTAATAGATGAAATAATAGATTTCGTCGAGCGCGTGATCGACGGCGAACAGCCGTCGACTGCTTGCAACACGGAGGGCGAGCCGCTGCTCAGATGCGGAGTTCTGCGAAACTTCACCATCGACGCCAAGGACGTCTTGCGTGGTCTATACATCGGGGGGCTGAGGGACGACGCAGAGATACGTGAGCTTGCAAACGCGCGCTATGGCGTCCAAATGGGCTACGGCAAGTGCTATCTGATAGACCAGACGGTATTGCACTCCCTTGGTCTCGACGGCTACCAATTATCACAGCAAGCCCACGAACAAGATATCGAACGCTTTCGCGAGGCGGGGTTGTTTGCTGAAAACGGTGACCCAAACGTCCAGTACATGTATGTGCGCTACAAGGTGGGGCCTGGAGCGTCGGACGACGCGGCCATAGTGATGGCCGGTAAGTTGCACGGGTTCTCAGCCGCAGTTGGCTGCTTCCTGGCCGATGCCGTCGATACGCTTGAGAAATACGTCCCCGAGTATAGCGACCAGGACTCGGACATCAGCGACTACATAGCCCGAAGCCTCCCCGACTTGGGGCTCACGCGAGAAGATGCTCTCGATCTGGCGTATCTCGCGGCCATACCCCACGATATGCGGGGTCACGTGCCGGACAGCTCATTACGACACATGCTTGAGGTCGATCGCAAGCACGACCAGTGCGCTCTCGAAAGTCATTTTGCCTATCTGATGGGCAGACCTTATTCGACCATGGAGCTCGACCACGGCGAGGCGCTCAACTCCGAATTCTACGCCTACATCGACCGCAAGTTCAGCGACTTCGAGAGACGAGGATAGGGTCCGCGGCACGACGAAACAATGGGCGAGAACCATTTGGTTCTCGCCCCATAGGTGTAGGCTCTTGCTGACTTACTTACTCCGCAGTCTCGTCGCGACCGGCGCAGCAGAGAATATTCCCAACAACAGGGCAACGAAGCTCGAAGGCTCAGGAACACACTTCGATGTGAGCACAACGTTGTCAACCTTGTTGATCACGTTGTGCGGCTGCCAGAACTCGATCTCAACGGATATCCATCTCGGCTGAATCGGCAGCACGATCTGGTTGAACGGATTCACGTGGTGCCACTGGAACGGCAGGACGACCTTGTAGCCCAAATCGTTCTTGCCGGTCATGTAGCCGACCCAGTCACTGACGTGGTAACCTGGATCATTCTCGGTCGGCGGCTCATCCCTATCGTTGTAGCTCTCGTCCCACCAGTCGAGTCGGAATCGCACGCCACCCACGGTAGACCCCTTCTTCTCGATGCAAATATCGGCCATCAGGTCGATAACCTTCCTGTGCATATTCCAGTTCCATAGCGGGTTCTTGGAGTCGTCAACGACCTGACGAACCGTGTCGCCCCAGCCGTTTGTTGTCAAGTCGCACTGTAAGACGTGGCCATAAGTTCCATAGTCGGCAACAATCACACCGTTGGATGGAGTGGCTACCCACGGATTCAACAAGCCCGTTTCAAAGTCGCCGTTGATCAGCTCGTTTGGCGAGCCCGGAATTGGGACGGCCTGAGCGCATACGGACGAAGCAATCAGTAAGCAGGTGACAAAAAGCAAGAATCTCATACCCTTAATCTCCTTTTCCTCAACTAGCTAAGCGGGCAAACGAATCTCCTCACACTCGCCTGCACGCCGCAAAGCGTCATTACTGCACGAACACACTCTGCAATAAGTGTGCCAACTAGTCACTATCTGTAAGGAAACTAGCAAGAATACTGGGATTGGAGGTTGTGGGAAAGGCTGAGGTTGTTCGAAAACGTGCCGCAGTTGGGCGCGGAACTAGCCAATAGTGCCCCTGCTGCGGCGGATGATTTCCCGACCAGCTATAATGCCCGAAGCGGAGGACTGCGCGAGACCGCGAGTAACACCAGCGCCGTCACCTATTGCGAACAAGTTGGTGACTGCTGTCTCCAGTGACTCGGAAAGTTGGATGCGGGACGAGTAAAACTTGACCTCGACACCGTAAAGTAGCGTGTGGCGGTCTGCTACTCCCGGAGCGAGCTTATCCATCGCATGGATCATCTCGAGTATACTCGCCAAGTGTCTGTAAGGCAATACGAAACTCAGGTCGCCCGGCACTGCGGCGGCGAGGGTTGGTATGGTAAGCCCTCGCTCGATGCGTGCGCTGGTGCTGCGTCTGCCGAGTTCCAGGTCGCCCAGCCTTTGGACGATCACGCACTCGCTTAGTAAGTTGGCAAGACTTGCCACATAGCGGCCGTAGGTGATCGGCTCGTGGAAAGGCTCGGTGAACGATGTGGACACCAGCAGCGCGAAGTTGGTGTTGCGGGTCTTCTTGCGGGCGTAACTGTGACCGTTGACGCTTACTACGCCGTCATGGCGCTCAATCACGACCTCGCCGTTAGGGCAAACGCAAAACGAACGAACTTTGTCGTCGAACGCCTTGGAATAGTAGACCAGTTTGGGCTCATAGACTACATCCGTGAGCGGCTGAAGCACAGCCGCAGGCACTTCCACTCGAACTCCGATGTCTACCGGGTTGGCCATTGTGCGGATGTTGAGTCGCTCGGCTTCCTTAGCTAGCCAATCCGCCCCGACGCGCCCCGGCGCGGCAATGACGTAGTCAGCGTTAATTATCTTGCCGGCCTCAGTCTTAACGCCTTTCACCTTGCCGTCCTCAACGAGGATCGTGGCGACGCCGGTATTCATCTTGACGTCGACCTTCTCGCGCAGAGCGTCGCGCATACGGGTCAGGACCGCAGGACACATTTCGGTACCTACGTGCCGGACCTCCGAGTGCACGAGTTGCAGCCCGGCAAGCTGAGCTTTACGGCGTATGGCCTCAACTTCTTCCTGATCAATGCCGTAGACCTTGAGCGGACCACTATAATCGATCCACATCTGGTCCACCAATTTCAGAAGTTGACGGACTTCAAGTTCGGGAAGTAGATTGGTTAGTTGACCGCCGACATCTGGAGATAGAGTGAGCTTCCCGTCAGAGAATGCACCGGCGCCGCCCCAGCCCGAAAGCAAGCTGTTCTTGCGGTCGCGTTCACCGATGTCCGGCCCTTTATCTACTATGCAAACGCTTAGATCTTTCTCGCGCGACAGCTGCAGCGCGGCGAATATCCCAGCCGGTCCAGCTCCAATTATCAACACGTCATACTTCATGATAATTCGCGTCGCCCTCTCACGCGGCCTGGCCACTCCGCCACAGCCGCTAACCGGACTCCACCTTGCGCTTGATCGCCGCAAGCATGTTGTCGAGGTTGTCTTTCATCTTCTTGGCAATCAAGCCTTTGATAAGCGCCCCCACAAGCGGGACCTCGTACTCGAAATCGATTTCGGAGTCGAACTTGGTCTTACCCCCGAGGTCAGAAAACGACCACTTTCCCGAGTAGCTCTGGTAGTCGCCCTTTACCATTGAGAATACGCACGTCTTGGCGCTGTCATCCCAGATATCTTCTTCCGTCCATTTAATGGTTGTCTTGAATTCTTTTACAATACCTACCCACTCGACGACCGTCCGCAGGCCGTCCTCACTGCGTTCAAGGACTGTGACGCTCTTAACGTCCGGCATGAACTCGGGAAACGTCTCGACTCGCTTCGCAAGCGCATACACCGCCTCAAGCGGGCCGTCGATTACGATGCTACTCTCTACCCTGGGCAATCCCAAACCTCCTATTGCATTCGCCGGATCAATCCGACGACCTTGCCTACCACATCAACGCTGTCGCAGATGATCGGCTCCATCTGCGAGTTCGCGGGCTGAAGCCTTACCCGCCCCTTTTCCCTGTAGAGCCTCTTCACTGTGGCTTCGTCGCCGACCATCGCCACTATGGTCTCGCCGTTGTCAGCGGTGTCCTGACGCCTGACAACCACGTAGTCGCCATCTAGGATGCCGTCCTCGATCATGCTATCGCCCTTGACCCGCAGCAGGAATCCGTCCTCGCCCGAAAGCATCTCCCTGGGTATGGGGAAGGTGTCTTCGATGTCTTCTACCGCAAGCAGCGGCTTACCTGCCGCCACGCGCCCAACAACCGGAAGACTTATCACCCGCTTGGGTTTACGCTGCTCCGCGCCGCCGGAAACGACGCGTATTGCCCGCGTAAGCACGGCGTCGCGTGTTATCAGCCCCGCCTGCTCCAGCGCCTTCAGATGCGCGTGAACGGTGGAACTCGAACTCAAGCCCACCGCCTCGCCTATCTCCCTTACCGTGGGCGGGTAGCCGTGCGCCTCCGCATGCTGGACTATGTAATCGAGTATCTGCCTCTGCCTGTGCGAGAGCCTGCGTTCCATACTCTCCTCCGTCACCAAGCGTTGAACTCACACGTCGAATATGGCGCGCGCAGTCCACTCTTCGCCGACGTTCTCCACTGCAATCTGGTGATAGGTCACAGCTTTCACCGTTGGTCCAAGCCACTCGATATCCGGCCCGATCTTTCGCACCGACACCCAGCACGTGAGCCGGCCAAGCGAAATCTCGGTGATCTCAAAGTCGACCGGCAGCACCCCCTCGGAATCGAACAGCACTAGAAGCTGTGTCAGGAATCTTTCAAGCAACACTACATCGTCCAACCCGGCCGCATACACCACCTTGGAACCGGTAGGTTCATACCTGTCAAGCTCCGCCATTATGGAAAACATTCCATACGCCAGGTTCTCGAACGCCTCTGCCATAGAAGCGCCTCGGCCGATTACTCCGACATCCGCCGTGTGTTCAAACATTTCGAACTTATGTTCGCGTGCCATATCCGACTATTTATACGGCGTTCGTGCCGCAGCCTCCTTCCGATGTTGTGAACAAATAGTTGGATAGTTTCCGAACTCCTGTGTTACTAAACGAGTCATGCTGGCATACTCGCAACGTCTCAAAAACGTGTTCAATTGACGGGACTCTCATTCCGCCCTACGTACACCGCGTAATCCGCGGGAGCATACCGTCCGGCTGCACCACCAAATGCCGCCATACGAAGGTTCGCAGTATGTCGGAGTTCCACAAAACAACTAGCATCGTTTCTAAGACACCGTTCATCAAGATAGGAATCTCTCCGAGTCCTGACTACTTTCGTACTTAGCATTGAAGCTCCGAGTCATCTCAAGAGTCAAACCATATCAACCAGGAGGGAGAACTCTTTGGCCGCGCTAATTAACATTAAACATTAGTCGGACTCCGTCGAGCAGAGTTGTCCATACTTAATCAGGCTTGCAGAACCACAAACACGGAGGTAGTCCCGATGATAAGACCGAGTATTGCACTAGCACTATCACTCACCCTAGTTATCAGCAGCATCTCTTATGGCGCGGTCACGCAGTCGAAGAACGTGCAGCTCACCGTCTACAACGGCAACTTCGCGCTGGTGCGTGACGTTCGCGGAATCGATCTAGCCCAGGGGGTAAACTCCATTGAGGTAGAGGACGTTGCAGCGACCATAGACGCTACGAGCGTTCTGTTCAAGTGCCTCACCGCTCCCAACTCAGTGGGCGTCCTGGAGCAAAACTACCAGTACGACCTAATCAGCCCGGACAACATACTCAACAAGTCCGTAGGCCAAAAGGCAGCGTTTGAGGTTACGCTGCAGAACGGGGGTAAATCAGTGATAACCGGCACTATTCTAAACCCGGTCTCTAACGGTGGGTTGGTGATTCGCACGGACGACGGCAGCATCGTTCTAAGGCCGTCCGGGCAAGTGTCGTTAGAAAGAATGCCCGAAGGTCTGCACCCCAAGCCAACTCTAAACTGGCTCCTGCAAAGCTCTACCACCGGTTCCCAGGATGTGCAAATTAGCTACATTGCCAACAATATCGGCTGGAGGGCCGACTACGTAGCACTGGTGAACGACAAGGAGACTACTCTTGACCTGAGCGGCTGGGTAACCCTAAATAACAACAGTGGCACGACTTATAAAAACGCGCATCTAACGCTTATGGCGGGTGACGTGAGACGAGTTACGGAGTCTAGGCCGCTAGCTTATAGCGCGATGCGCAAAATGGCTGAGGATACATTGGCCGCTCCGCAGTTTCAGGAGAAGAGCTTCTTTGAATATCACTTATACAGCTTGCAACGGCCCACAACGGTTGCCGACAGCGAGACGAAGCAGATATCCTTGCTTAACGCATCGGACGTGCCGGTTACCAAGGAGTATATCTACGACGGGCGCCGAGACTGGTGGTTAAGCTGGTGGTATCCGGGCCGAGCGGATCTTGACCCGGGCGTCGGCAACGATACGTCGAATTACAAGAAGATCAACGTCGTTCTTGAGTTTACCAACTCCGAGAAAAACCATTTGGGCATGCCGCTTCCGGCGGGAAAAATACGGGTCTACAAACTCGATACGGACGGCAGCCAGCAGTTCATTGGGGAGGACAATATCGACCATACTCCCAAAGATGAGAAGATTCGCCTCTACATGGGCGATGCATTTGACGTTGTCGGCGAGTATAAGCGCATCGGTTACGAGAAGATCGCCCCGAAGGTTATAGAGGAGAGCTTTGAAATCAGAATTCGTAATCACAAGAAAGAAGCGGTTACCGTGAAGGCGATCCAACACGTGTGGGGCGACTGGAAAGTTACTGCGAAAACCGCTGACTTCGTAAAAAAGGATGCTCAGACTATCGAGTTTCCGCTCAACGTCAAGCCCGACAGCGAAACGGTGCTCACTTTTACAGTGAGGACAAAGATCTAGCGATTGTATAAGGCCGGGAGTGAAGGCTCTCGGCCTCGTGTTTTATTCGTATAACAGCATAATCGGGCCAAGATAAACCGAGCCCTTTAGCTCTTTTTATATAGAATCCAGTAAGAACACGGAGTCCCAGCGGATGGGATAAGGAACTTTTCTGTCGTCAGTTCCGCCCCAGTGCCCTGTGTCTTCACCGGCCATCTTCGCTTCCAGTAGTCGCCAATCGATGAAGTCGAGTCTGCCTTAGCCCAGTTGATGAGTCTGCGCGTCACTCCTTTAATCCGCATCCTGCCAAGCTTCCACCGCTATCGCCCTTAATCCACAACAATGCCGACGCAATCAAGATTGACATACTCAGCAGGACACACAAAATCACCCTCGCAATTAGCCGGTCCATCTCGCTCATTCTACAGCGTCCCGCCCCTGGCTGCACTTACTTACTTAAGTTAGAGCTGTTGAGATTCGAAATCATCACGCATCGCCTTGAACCCGCGCTGTCGCCCTGTTATACTGCGTACGTGCGTGAAACGCCATAGTAAGGGAGAGCGATGAAGCAGACCATATCACTGGACGGAGCTTGGCAGATAGTAGGAGTGGACGGGAATGGTTCGGCTCTTCAGGATCCTACTACATTACCGCCAAAGGATGCGGTGATTATGGAAGGCCGCGTACCGGGAGAGGTTCACTTGGATCTCATCCGCGCAGGCATTATCCCTGACCCCCACCTTGTCCAGAATGCCGAAGATGTTGAGTGGGTGGGAAGTAAGATATGGTGGTATCGCCGTGACTTTGAGGTTCCCGAGAGTTTTTCGCTTGCTGCGGCTTATTTAGAGTTTAGCGGACTTGACACCTACGCCACCATCTACTTGAACGGCGTTGAGATCGGCACCACGAATAACATGTTCATCCCCCATACGTTTGCAGTGGGCAACCACCTTCAAATCGGGAAGAACACCTTGGCGGTACGCTTCGACCCAATTAGCAGCTTTACCGAGGAAACGAACTCTGCAAACCCCGTCGGATCCATCCAGTCTTCACACATCCCCGGCCGCAGAATGCAATGCCAATTTGGCGCAAACAGAACCCGTCGGCCTCTCGGAGCAGGAATATGGCGCCACGTGCGGCTTGTTTCCTACGATGCCGTCTCCATCGCAGATGTTCACATCGAGCCGGAGATCGAGTGCGGCCGCGCCAACGCTTGGGTAACCATTGAGGTTGCCAACCATACACGAGAAGACCAAGAAGTAATGGCCTCGGTCGTGATCCAGATCGGCGATGACCGTGAAACTATTGAGGTCGTCGATATCGTCACCCCGTTCGGCGGTGTGATCGAAACCGTAATCCGAATTGAGGAGCCACAGCTTTGGTGGCCCAACGGCTTTGGTGATCAACCACTCTATACCTGCATGGTTGGGCTTCGGGTCGCCGGAGAGGTTCAGGATGTCACCGAAAAGAGATTTGGCGTGAGGGAGGTGAAACTGGTCGAACGCACCGACGACGGCTCCCCCGCGTTCACACTTCTCATTAATGGCCGCCGCGTGTTCTGCAAAGGGGGATATTGGATTCCCGCGGACTATTTCCCATCAAATGTCACCCGCGAGCGTTACCGCGAACTGGTTCTTCTCGCAGCGCAGGCCAACATAAATGCTCTGCGAGTCTGGGGCGGAGGCATTTACGAAAGTCCGGACTTCTACGACGCTTGCGACGAGATAGGCATTATGGTCTGGCAGGATTTTATGTTTCCTCCCGGCCGTTACCCGGAGCACCAAAACTCCGCAGCCGCCTTTGCCCGTGAAGTTAACTTCGTCATCAAACAGTTACGAACACATCCGTCCATAGTCGTGTGGTGCGAGAACGACACATGTGAGATTAACGCAAATCCCGATCAGTCATTCTCTGGCAAGCCGATCTTCCACGAGGTGATTCCCAAAGCATTGGCATCCCTGGACCACACGCGGCCCTACAGGTCGAGCTGGGCTGGCGTAGGATCGCTTACCAACAGTCCTGAGGCCGACGAGGGACACGGTGGATCGTGGTTCAAGGTCTGCAGCAGTGATGTCCACCGATGGCGCCATATCATAGAACAAGACCGCGCCCTTTTCATAAGCAAATTTGGAGCAATGGGGCCGCCCGTCTTTGAGACACTGCGCGAGTTTATGCCTGAGGACAAGTTAATGCCGCCGGATGGGCCGTTCTGGGAATCATACAACAGGGACAATCCACGCGCCATCCGCGACAGTGGCCCTTCCTGCCAACAGATGGCCGTGGATCTGGTTCGCAAGATGATGGGAGATTTTTCCACCGCGGAGCAGTTTGCCGCGTTGGGCGGGATTCTTCAGGGCGAGTTCCTAAAGGCCCAGATCGAGCATTACCGGCGTGAGAAATGGACAATATCGGGGGCGTTCTTCTGGATGTTTAATGACCGCTGGCCTTCCGTCGGCTGGAGCTTGGTGGATTACTATCTAAGTCCCAAAATCGCCTATTATTACGTCAAGCGCGCTTGCGCGCCGGTGATAGTCTCATTCAAGCAGCTTGAAGACAGCGTGGAGGTATTCGTTACGTCCGATGAGCGCCTCTCGGAGATAGATGCTACGCTTCACGTGGGCGTGACCACGTTCGATGCCTGCGAGTTCGCAGCGGAGGAACTGAAAGTAAACCTTCCCGCCAACAGATCTGCATCATTCTGGGCTAGCGAACCGATCGACAAACTCTTTTCCGATCCGTCGCGGCAGTGCTTGACCGCCCTGCTGGTCGTCCGTGGGCAGGTCATCGCTCGGAGCATCTACTTCCCTCTGCTATTTAGCGAGATGGACTTTCCCGCTCCAAAGCTCCTTATACAACGTGACCAGAGCGACGAGGAAGTGTTCAAAATGAACATCGCCACGGATAGGTTCGCCCGAAACGTGTGTATTGCCAACCTGCCTTCGGGCGCACGCCTTTCCGACAACTACTTCGATCTTCTCCCTGGCGAGTTGCACGAGGTTACCGTGCGCGGCATTACCGCCGACGATTTTTCGAAGCTCAGCGTCAACGTGTGGCGAAAGTAATGTTTGTTGGTCAAACCTTCGAAGTACTCGTCTTATTGTTATTTGAACGCGATTCTATCCACCCGTGGCAACAGATACGCCACCCTTAGCACAGCGGCTTTAGCACCTCTATGGCGCGCTTGATGTCCGCCACTTGCTGCGGGCCGCTGATCTCCCGCTCAATCGTAAGCGCGCCGTTGTAGCCAAACGACTTGAGCTTAGCCACAAACTTGGGAAAATCCACTCGCCCCTCGCCTAGCGGTTTTTCTACGCCAAGTTCACCTGGAACCGTCGGATACTCGCCATCTTTAGCGTGGACACCGCGCACATACGGCCCAAGGATGTCCAAAGCATCGATCGGGTTGGCTTTGCCGTACATAAGAAGGTTGGCCGGGTCGAGGTTAACGCCGAGATTGTCCGTGCCGATGTCAGTCATTACTCGCAACAGCGTGATAGGCGTCTCTTGGCCGGTCTCGAAGCAGAACCGCAGTCCGAGCCGCCTGCAGTGCTGTGCAACCTTGGCTAGCGCCTCCACAGTGCCCTCATAAAGCGGATCCTTCGGGTTCTCGGGGAGAAAGCCCGCATGCGTGGTAATCGAAGCAACTCCCAAACCGGCAGCGAACTCTGCTCCAGCAATCAGTGCGGCCACGCGCATCTCCCGATACTCCGGCGGGACCAATCCTATCGTCGCGGGGCCATCAACGAAGTTCCACACCGCCGGACCAGGGCAGCCTGCCCATATGGTAGTTACCTCGACCCCGTGTTCGTCGCAGGCTCGGCGGATGCGGTCGGTGTTCTCTTTCGAGTAATGATCGAGCTCCCAAGCGGCTACTTGACAAGTCGGCAACCCAAAGTGCCTTACGTTGGCGATCTCTTCTTCAATTTCATGCCCTAGGCGAGTCATCACACCCAGTCGAAGCTTCTGAGGCATCGCGGCCTCCTTAGTACAAGTTTAAGTATAGTGTCTTCTTATGCGTGAGCACGCTGATTCCTTGTTGCAAAGGGCAACCATCATAGATGAAACAGCGCGTCCGACGAATAACTCCTCTTTGGCAGACATCATAACCTGCAAGGCCTAACTAGGGGGTAGTTGATGCTTAGAGCTTTCTGGACCTGGGACCCCGTCTCCTGCGGTAACCACCGCACGTTCGACGAGCCCCAGGCTTATCAGAACAACAAATGGTTTTTCGATAAGAGCGTTTGGCAGAAGATGTTTCGCGCTATGAGCGGCTGCGGATTCAACGCAATGTTCCTCGCAAACACTCATCCGTTCCCGTTCATGATCGATATGCCTGAGTATCCGGAAGCACGGCTACTCGACGATATGCTCCTCGGCGACTACGTCCGTATGCACCACTGGATATTTGAAACCGCTCTAGAATACGATATTGCCCCCTACTGCCTTTTTTTCAGCATATACTATCCCACTAAGCTAGCCAAGTCTCGAGGAATCAATCAATCCGCCGTCACCGCTCCCACCGACTTCGCCCTCGAATACACCCACCGCTGCGTGCGCGAGCTTTTATCCAGCTATCCCGAGTTGAGTGGCATCGTTGTCGACGCCAGCGAGAACGTTTCTGCCAAGCGTGAGCAATTCTTGCAACAGGCCGTGGTGGAAGCAGTCGATGCCGTTAGACCCGACGCCCAGCTCTACGTTCGCGGCTGGTGCGCAGACCCGACCGAGTTCACCGCCACGATATCCCGGCGGGCTCACAGGCCGCTTAAATACTCAGTAAAGTATACCTACGAGCACCTTGTTGATCCTAACCCTGACCCAGTCTTCACCCGCTGGGTTGAAATCGCCGGTGTGGAGAGCATCGCTGCTGAGTTGTGGATCTCCAACTTCGAGCCCTGGACCAGCTTTTCTTATGAAACCATCGAAGGAATAATCTCAAATCTCCAAGACATCGGCTGCGACGGTTTCTCACTCCACCCGCTGGCGCTCTACGATTGGCCACGCACTTCGGATACCCACTTTCGCTTCCAGTTTCAACGGGATTTGGTCTACTACAGCACATGGGGCGGCAGGCATATATCTGATATGATTCATCAGGGGCAACCCAGGTGGCTCATGCGCAATCATCGCTTACTACCCGGTTTCCAGGCCGGATCGCGCATACTCGAGCTGCTGGCGCTTTATTTTGCCGGTGACAAACAAAACCAGTGGCACCCGCAGTTCTGCTCCGTTCGCGACTACGACGCACCCGCACCACACCTGTTCAGCATCGAGGATATGCTTCACCTCGACGACCAGAGAGTCTTTTGGGGACGCGAGTGGTGGACGGAGGTCACCGGCGACCGCGTAGTTCACCTTGCCGAATACATCACGCACGGCACCCCACCGGATTCCTATGGCCCCGAGGAACTAATCGAAGAGCTTGCCGACCTAGCTGAGCAGGCCGTCGCGGCGGGCGAGAAAGGCGTGAGAAGCGCATCTGGCGAGAAGGAGCTACCCTCGTTCGCGCGCGATTCGCTTTGTATGGGCAGGTTGGGGGAGTTCTATATCGAGCGACTGAGGGCAGCACTTGCTCATGCCCGCGGAAACGATAAGGAGGCTGTCGAGCACATGGGCCGTGCTCTCGGCCTTTTCCGCGACATCAAGGCCATCGACTCATCCCACAGGGTATTACCCATCCGCGCCATAACAGGCCGATGTGCGCTTGTTTACGATTGGCTCGACACCGTAAAAGCACTTGAAGAGGAGTATACCGACGCAGCCGCAGGCGAGTTCAAACGCGGCACCTGCTACCCGATAGGCAAGTTAGAAGGCACGCCCTGATCATTCATTTTCCCAGTGCCTTTCTCCTTGGACACTATATGCCGCGAGTGTATAATATTACTCGTAATGATCTCAGTGAGAAGTAAAAGGTGAGAGGGCAGACCACAACCACCGCGGGGAGAGCTGGGCCTAATCAATTGCCCGTCGCTACCATCGGGATCATCCTCGTCAATGTGGCAATCGCACTGCTTATCCGGGAAGATGTTCAAGGTGCTCTTCGTAATTACGGCCTGATCCCGTCTCAGCTCAACGCCGGCCGCATTCTCACCTCCAGCTTTCTTCACGAGGGCTTGGCGCACCTTGTCCTTAACATGCTTCTGCTCTACGTGTTCGGTCGAGAGGTCGAGAAGGCGATAGGGTGGGTCGAGTTCATCGCGTTCTATGCCGCCGCCTGCTTCGTCAGCACTATTGTGCACGTAGCGGTGGTTTTCGCTGCGCTGCCACCCTACTATGCCGACCGTGTCGTCGTGGGCGCATCCGGAGCGGTCGCCGGCGTGATGGGGCTCTACGCAGTTCGATTCCACAGGCGAGTAGTCAACTTCGGGGGACTTGTGCTGCCTGTGCCACTGCTTATAATGGCCTGGCTTCTGGTAAATCTAGGCTTGGGCATACTCGTTCTGTACCGAGACGAGGTGCTCGGTGTGAGCATCAAGTACGTTAGTTACTGGAGTCATCTTGGGGGACTCGCATTTGGCGTCGGCGTGGCTCTAGTGTTTAACATGGCACTCACGGGCGAACGCGAATATCTCGCACTGGAAGCTCGTAGGCTCGATGCTGAAGGCAATCTGCTCGAGTCCGCCCAGCATTACGAGAGGCTACTTAGACACGATCCACTTAACGCAGATGCTTACGCTGATCTTGCGCGAGTGTGGGCCGCACTAGAAGAAGCGGAGCAGTCTTTATCTATGTTCAAAGCGGCCATTGAGCTCTACGTCGCTCAAGGTAAGGAGGAGCCCGCGCTGCAAACTGCGGAGTCGATGCGCGCCTACTGGCCTGACACCACGTTCAGCGAACAGATACGTTATCGTTACGCATCGAGCCTGGAAGAGTCAGGCAATACCGATAGCGCCATCGCCGAACTGCGCAAGGTCGCCGATAGCTCCTCCGACGGCTCTGAAGCCCAGATGGCGCTCCTCAAGCTGGGCCACTTGCAGCTAACCGCCGCCAAAGACCCGATCGCCGCCCTCGCCACGCTCTCGGAACTACTCACACGCTTCCCCAACACCGAGTGGCGCCGTTTTACAGAGCTTACCCTGTCCAGAGCTGCCGCCGACTAGCGCCCGGCGCTGAAGGAATACCGGGTTTTGGTCTAATGTGGCGCTTCATATCGTAAATGCGGCTAGGACCGATTATTAAGCTTTCATTCCCCAATGTCATCTTTCGGTAAGCCTAGCGACTGACCATGTAGCTGCCGATAATCTATATGCTTCTGTGCGACACATTCAGGCACAGTGACCCCACAGCGTCGCGCTCCCAAGCGCGGACGTCCCGTACACGAAAGGAAAGAAAATATATGGTGAAGCGAAGTCTTGCACTGGCGCCCGCGACAGTGTGTTGCCTTGCAATTTGCCATTTACTAGTGCAATCGCCTTGCATGGCCGACTCCAGCCCTATCACCTCCGAGGCGACTAATGGTGAGGACCTTACCAGCCTTAGCCTCGAAGAACTGGTCACGGTGGAGATAACCTCCGTCTCCAGAAAGCCCGAGAAGCTTGCGCAGGCCTCGGCGGCGGTCTACGTCATAACCAGGGACGATATTGCCCGGTCAGGTGCGACTAACATTCCCGAGGCGCTAAGGATGGTACCGGGATTGCACGTGGCACAAATCAACTCGAGTATGTATGCCGTAATGGCTCGCGGCTTTGCCGAAAGATGGGCCAACAAGCTGCTGGTCTTGATTGACGGCAGAAGCGTTTACACGCCGCTGTACTCGGGTGTCTAGTGGGATGTTCAGGACTTGTTATTGGAGGACATTGACCGAATAGAGGTCATTCGCGGTCCTGGCGGAACCACTTGGGGCGCCAACGCCGTGAACGGCATTATCAATATAGTCACTCGCACAGCACAGGCGACCCAGGGCACCTACCTTAGTGCCGCCCAGGGCAACATAAACAGCACTACAGCTTTTAGGTTCGGCGCGGCATCTGGAACCAATGGCGCCTATCGCGTTTACGCCAAGTACGACGCTCCGCAGGGATTAGATCCCACAGTACCTGGCCAGCTCCAAGGGCCATCGCGCCGGATGCGAGGCGGGTTCAGGTACGACGGCGACATCTCACCAAACGATACGCTGACAGTGCAGGGCGATGTCTACCATAACCGTTTAAGCTGGACCTTGGCTGCCAGTTCGCTAATGCCGCCGTATGTGCAAATGATTAACGACAAGTCGTCCGCCTCAGGCGGCAACCTGCTGGCTCGTTGGAAACGCTCAACGTCGGCCAAAAGCGACTATTATGTACAAAGCTATCTGGATATGACAGACCGAAGCGACGCACAGGAATCGGAGAAGCGCACCACCTTCGACATTGAGTTTCAGCGCCACGACTGGACATCCGAGCGTCACGACCTAGTTTGGGGCTTTGGCTACCGCCGCACCTCGGACACCACCGGCAGCATGCCCGAAATCCACTACTACAAGTACAACAACACAAGCCAGACGGATCATTTGATTAACCTCTTTATCCAAGATGAGCTGGCGTTGGCCAGGGACCGCCTGCATCTCACTTTGGGCACAAAGTTCGAAAGAAACAGCTATACCGGATGGGAAGTGCAGCCGACAATCAGAGCGGCCTACACTCCTCGGACAAACCAGACTCTTTGGGGTGCGGTATCTCGAGCCGTCAGAACCCCATCGCGCGGAGAGACTTCGATACGAATGAATGTCTACGCGGACGCATTCGCGGTTCCTCCTCCCGGACTGCCAGTGCCCCCGGGCACACCATATGTGATTGACCTTTTCGGCAATCCTGACATGAGCTCTGAGGTGCTCTACAGCTATCAGTTGGGCTACAGGATCCAACCGTCCAGGCGCACCTCGGTTGACCTCACGGCGTTCTACAACGACTACAAGCATATCCGCAGCCTGGAGCAAATTACTCCGCCGTATTTGGAAGTCTCCCCAGCGCCACCACACATTGTTGTTCCGCTAACGGTCGGCAACGGCATTAACGCTCAGACATACGGAGTGGAGATTGCTGGAAACTGGCGAATTCGAGATAACTGGCGGTTGACAGGGTCTTACTCGTGGCTGCAGGTGATTATAGGACAGGAACCGGGGGTTGCAGAAACCACAATGGAGGGCTACGAGGACGGCAGCCCGGCAAACCAGTTCGTTATTCAGTCGCGCTACAACCTGCGGGAGCACGTCGAGTTCGATACCAACGCCTACTACGTAGGCTCTTTCACGTCTCCAAACATGCCAAGAAAGAGTCCGGACATACCGCGCTACTGTCGCATCGATTTCCGCCTTGCCTACTATCCGTCTAACGGCCCGGAAGCCGAACTGTGCATTCTCAATGCGTTTCAGAGTAAACACGTAGAATTTGGCACCACTTGCGGAGAAATGCCCACCGCTATCCCGCGAAGCATCTACGGCAAGCTAACCTGGCGGTTCTAGAGCTTGCTCTCAGAAAGTGCGCGAGAAGTCCAGCAGTTTCCGCAAGTGTCCACCGGAAACACAAAACGGGACCGGCCATTAATATTGGCTGGTCCCTTTTTATAAGATTAATCCTGGCGACGACCTATTTTCCCGGGGCCTTGCGCCCAAGTATCGTCGGCCCTGGTGGGCTTAACTACCGTGTTCGGAATGGGAACGGGTGGACCCCCACCGGTATGGTCACCAGGAAAGCTAACGACTCAAAAGATCGGAATGCTTAAAGTTCAAAAAGTCGCAAGCGCCGCCTCCCGCCTCCGGGAGTCCGGAACCTTTTGACTTTTGGACTTCTCGGCTTTCCAACTCGTTCATCGACACTTGTGCATGGATGAGAGTGCGTTTGCTTACCTTTAGGAAATAATTGCATCAATGGTCAAGCCCTCGGTCTATTAGTACGGCTCAGCTAAATACATTGCTGCACTTACACTCGCCGCCTATCAACCCGGTAGTCTTCCGGGGACCTTACCTGGTTAACCCAGTGAGAGACCTTATCTTCGGGCCGGCTTCCCACTTAGATGCTTTCAGCGGTTATCCGTGCCAGACGTAGCTACTCGGCACCTGCGTTTGGCAACACAACCGATACACCAGAGGTCTGTCCATCCCGGTCCTCTCGTACTAGGGACAGCTCCCGTCAAGTCTCTTGCGCCCGCATCGGATAGGGACCGAACTGTCTCACGACGTTCTGAACCCAGCTCGCGTACCGCTTTAATGGGCGAACAGCCCAACCCTTGGGACCGAATCCAGCCCCAGGATGCGACGAGCCGACATCGAGGTGCCAAACCTTGCCGTCGCTGTGAGCGCTTGGGCAAGATAAGCCTGTTATCCCCGGGGTAACTTTTATCCGATGAACCCTGGCCATTCCACACTGAGCCAGAGGGTCATTAGACCCTGCTTTCACACCTGCTCGAGCCGTCGCTCTCACAGTCAAGATCGCTTATGCTCTTATACTCTAACGGCTGGTTTCCAATCAGCCTGAGCGACCCTTTGGACGCCTCCGTTACCTTTTAGGAGGCGACCGCCCCAGTCAAACTACCCGCCTGATACTGTCCTACTTCCGGATAACGGAACATAGTTAGAATCCCAGCATAACAAGGGTGGTATTCCACTGCCGGATTGCTCCTCCCACCTATTCTCTACATGCTATGCCAAAACCCAATATCAAGGTGTAGTAAAGCTCCACGGGGTCTTTCCGTCCTGATGCGGGTAATGCGCATCTTCACGCATGCTACAACTTCGCCGAGTCCCTCGTTGAGACAGCGCTCAAGTCGTTACACCTTTCGTGCAGGTCGGAACTTACCCGACAAGGAATTTCGCTACCTTAGGACCGTTATAGTTACGGCCGCCATTCACCAGGGCTTCGATTCAGAGCTTCGGGTCTCCCCTAACCCCTCCTGTTAACCTTCTGGCATTGGGCAGGTGTCAGCCCCTATACGTCGCCTTTCGGCTTTGCAGAGACCTGTGTTTTTGTTAAACAGTCGCTCGAGCCTTGTCACTGCGACCCCAGCAAAGTAACCGCGTTACAGCAGCACCCCGCCAGGGCACCCCTTCTCCCGAAGTTACGGGGTCAGATTGCCTAGTTCCTTAACGAGGGTTATCTCGCACGCCTTGGTATCCTCTACCTGCCTACCTGTGTCGGTTTGCGGTACGGGCAGCTTATGGCTAACTAGAGGGTTTTCTCGGCAACAAGATATGCCACTTCGCTTCGGATCTCTCCTCCACTCGTCACCTGCCGATATATTAACGCCTGACGGATTTGCCTGTCAGACTATACCTACAAGTGAACACGTATACCAATAACGTGCTTGGCACAACTTTGCTGCGTCACCCCATCGCTTACACACCATACGCTGGTCGACGAATATACACGCCGTGTCCATCGACTACGCCTTTCGGCCTCGCCTTAGGCCCGACTAAACTCAAGAGGACGATCCTTCCTTAAGAACCCTTAGGCTTTCGGCGGGGAAGATTCTCACTTCCCTTTTCGCTACTCATTCCGGCATTCGCACTTGCCTGCAGTCCACCGCTGCTTACGCTACGGCTTCTACCCGCAAACAACGCTCTCCTACCAACCCCGGCAAGCCGGGATTCCATAGCTTCGGTAACTAGCTTGAGCCCCCTTACATTGTCGGCGCAAAGCCACATTCGACCAGTAAGCTGTTACGCACTTCTTAGACGATGGCTGCTTCTAAGCCAACATCCTGGCTGTTTACGTGACCTCACTTCCTTTCACACTTAGCTAGTACTTAGGGACCTTAGCTGATGGTCTGGGCTATTGCCCTCTCGACTACGAAACTTATCTCCCGCAGTCTCACTGCCACGCTTCATCTTGCGGCATTCGGAGTTTGATTGACTTCGGTAACCTGGTAGGGCCCCTAGGCCATTCAGTGCTCTACCTCCGCAAAAAAACACGTAACGCTGCACCTAAATGCATTTCGGAGAGAACCAGCTATCTCCGAGTTCGATTGGCATTTCACCCCTACCCACAGTTCATCCAAGCCGTTTTCAACCGACACTGGTTCGGTCCTCCATCAGCGGTTAAGCTGACTTCAACCTGACCATGGGTAGATCACTCGGTTTCGGGTCTAATCCAAGCTACTAAACCGCCCATTTCGGACTCGCTTTCGCTACGGCTACACCGCTTAGCGGCTTAACCTCGCAACCTAGATTAACTCGCCGGATCATTATGCAAAAAGCACGCCATCACACCGAATCACGCAAGCGTGACCCATGGTGCTCTGACTGTTCGTAGGCATATGGTTTCAGGTTCTATTTCACTCCCCTCCCGGGGTTCTTTTCACCTTTCCCTCACGGTACTATCCGCTATCGGTGGCAAAGAGTATTTAGCCTTAGACGGTGGTCCGCCCAGATTCACGCAAGATTACTCGTGCCCCGCGCTACTCGGGAGTCAAACGGGAGGCTGATCGCTTTCGCCTACAAGGCTATCACTTCCTATGGCGCGTCTTTCCAGACAACTTCGACTAGCTATCAGCTTTCTAACTCCCTGCCATAACTCACGGTTCTGGCTGTCTGATCCCACTACACCCGTATGACAAGGCCGTGTCCCGTCACGCCATACAGGTTTAGGCTACTCCGCTTTCGCTCGCCGCTACTTACGGAATCGCTTCGCTTTCTTTTCCTCGGGCTACTAAGATGTTTCAGTTCACCCACTTACCCCCGTATGACTATCTATTCATCATACGGTGATCCCGTATTAACAGGACCGGGTTTCCCCATTCGGGCACCGCCGGATCAAAGGATGTTTGCTCCTACCCGACGCGTTTCGCCGCTCGCTGCGCCCTTCATCGGCTCTTTGCCCCAAGGCATCCACCATACGCCCTTACTAGCTTGACCAAAATCCTAACAAGCTATATGCCACTCAGCCATTTGCCATCAGCATATACCAATAACCAACAACATCAAGCATATAGCTAACCTTAAGGCTAGCACGCGCACTCTCATCCATATACAATTGTCAATGAACGTCTATGCCACTTGCTCAGGATGCCGCGGAGAGGGAGGCGGCTTTGCCGCTTTGCCCACCGCGACTTTCGCGCCGCCGCAAGCGCTTGCCGGAGAGCTCTACCCCGGCGCACGAGAAGATATCTTACAGCATCGTTCCACCTGTAGTCAATAGGCAAACTTGCTGCTTCTCGTCTCACGAAAAAAAGGGAAAGACAGATTGCCTTTCCCCGAACTAGTCAAGGTACACATCTGTCAGAATGACAACCGCTATGTGATTGTCTCTGTGCTCATAATCATGTGTTATCAGGTTCCCTAATAACTGAATAGTGCAAGCGTTAGTATGAGTATCGACCTAGGATATAGAGGTTAAGATTTGGGGTCTAGGGAGTAGTAACTTCCTAGTTCCA
>Ga0209018_1001247_pt1 | contig 20989 bp, 19 predicted proteins | sample YNPBryBLVA2012_FD_185814 | JGI IMG/M metagenome (GOLD analysis project Ga0209018, IMG submission 185814) | Anoxygenic and chlorotrophic microbial mat microbial communities from Yellowstone National Park, USA - YNP Bryant BLVA 2012 (SPAdes)... ...
TGGGAAAAGAGGTGGCCAAACTTCCCTCCCTGGAACAGGAGAGGAAAGAGGGAGCTCAGATCGAAAAGGGCGAGTATGCCGGTTCCAGATGGCGTCTCCATTCGATTGCCGTGGACAGGCCGGTACCCTATGGACAGATTCCGCGCATAGCATTCCAGGGTGAACGGGGCGCATACAGCGAAATGGCTACGCTAAATTACTTCCATTTCGAAGTGGAAACCTTGCCCCAGAGGAGTTTCCAGGATGTCTTCGATGCGGTTCTGGAAGGGAAGGTGGAGTATGGGATCGTTCCTCTGGAAAACTCGTTGGCTGGTTCGATCCATGAGAATTACGATCTGTTCCTTCGGTATCCGGATATCAAGATCGTGGGAGAAACGAAACTTCGCATCGTACACAGCTTGATCGGTTTGCCCGATGCCACTATCGAAGGAATCCGCAAGGTATTTTCCCACCCTCAAGGGTTGGCGCAATGCGCCCGGTTCCTCGATGAACATCCTTACATGGAGAAGGTTCCCTTCTACGATACAGCCGGTTCTGTCGCCCATGTAGCGAAGGAGGGGAAAAAAGAGTACGCCGCCATTGCCCATGAGGGGGCAGCGCGTATCTATGGGATGAAAGTACTGAAGAGTGGAATCGAGACGAACCCGTTGAACTACACCCGCTTCGCCATCCTGGCCCGGGCGGAGTTGGAGGTTGGAGAAACACCGAACAAAGCCTCCATCGTGTTTTCCACACCCGACAAGCCGGGTTCACTGTTCAGATGCATGAAAGTTCTGGCAGACCGGAACCTCAACATGAAGAAGTTGGAATCCAGACCCATCCCGGGGAAACCCTGGCAGTACATGTTCTACGTAGACCTCGAACTGCCGGAAGATCTGGGAATCTTTCAGGAAGCGATAGCGGAAATTGGGGCTCTTTCGGAAGATGAGGTTCGCGTTTTAGGGCTGTATCGGGCAAGCAACTGAAACCGTCATTGGTACCCCGAAGCTTGTGGGTGGCTGAGGGAATGCGGTTATAGATTGGTGACATCTACCCCTAATTTCCGGAGTTGTTCCATCTCTTCTTTTCTAGCCACGTAATCGTGCCGTTTCTGGTTGGCCTTCATGATGCAGTTCTGGATGGCGGAGAGTTCGATCTTGATGCCCCGGATGGAGGCACGGTTTTCCCGAGGAATTTCGCTTCGGAAGAAAGTTTCCAGGCCGGAAAGCCTTCGGTGGATGATCTGCAGCTCTTCGATGTGCTTTTGGAGAAAGGTAAAGAGCTGCTCTTCTCCCGCTTGCTCTAGCCGTTTGTACCCGCTGCCGGTACGAGCGAGGATTCCGCCGTAGATGCGGGCCCGTTTTTTCAGGTCTTCTATGAACGGCTGGAAACGGATGGGTTCCTTCTTCGAGGTAGAGGTAGTGAGATCGAAGAATTCTACCTCGTAGACGAGGGATTCTTCCTCCTTCTGGACCATCCGCTGGATCCAAATTTTAAGACGCTCGAGAAGAGGCCGTTTACGGGATTCTAGGATGAGGCTATTGTCCAAAAGTTTCTGGGAAGCTTCCTCCAGGGGGCGGGAGCAAGCCGCGAGGGCTCGAATTCCCTCCAAGAGAATATCTTTGAAGGAAACCTCCTGCTTCATAGGTCGCTGAACGGTCTGCTCGATTTTGAACTTTTCCAGCACTGCCTTCCGCAGCTCCGGGCTATTGGGACCGTAGTCCTCTTCCAGGATCTCCAGGATAAGTTCGGGATAGAAGTGCTTTCCGGGCAAGGTATGGGGGAACTGTTTCTTCAAGGTTTTAAGGATCTCTTCCTTTGCCTGTAGGGCCCTGCTTCGATCGATGGATAGATTCGCCAACAGGGAAATCCGCACCTCGAACTTGTACATTTCTTTGTGGTAATCGGTGAGTTTTTTCAGGATGCTCAAGCAGTTGCGGAAGGCCTTTTGGATCTGATCGACGGCATCTTTCAAGATTCCTGCCGAAAGGGGATCGTCCCCTTTGGTGATTTTTCCCACAAACTCTGCCAGGACCTTGGTGTTTATTTTGGCCGAAATCTCGCTGAATTGGTCCCATGCAATGTACCGGGTGAGGTTCAACAGGAGCCTGATCCGACCTAGATCGAGAAAATCGGTACGGAACTGGTAGAAGTTCAGGAGGAAGTCCAACTGGGATTCATACAGGGAAAGGCGGATACTCATCTGCTCCGTTTTTTCCGAATCGAGGAAATTGTCCTCTGGGGGGGTGGAAATTTCGGAGATCTTCAAGTCTTTCTTGTAAGGGTCTTCGTGGATCAATCCCTTCTTCAACAGCACCTTGTAGAGGGACATAAAAGAAGAGTGGATGATTCTGTACTGCTCTTTGAGACGGGGCAATTCTACGGTATCCAGATGTTCCCGGTATTGTTCCAGTGCACTCTGAAGCTGGGAAACGAAACTCACTCCCTCTTCCATGTGGTTCTATTATCGTATAATATCTCGAAAAGGACAATTAGTGAGGAGCCTATTTTAGGGGTGTATGGGACGGATAGCAGCGTTTACTCCCGAGAAATTGGTAATATGCACTCTTCTTTCCCGGGAAGACCTTCTTACCCCTGTGAGGGAAGCGATCGAAAGAGAGTTCGGGCCTATCGACTATCAAAGTACCCTTATCTCTTTCGATTTTACCGATTATTACGAGGAGGAGATGGGGAAGAGTCTCAAGCGCTGTTTCTTCAGCCTAGAAACCCTCGTGGATCCATCTACCCTGGCTCAAATCAAGATCCAAACCAACGCGATGGAAGAGTCCTTTGCCGTGGATGGAAAGCGAAGGGTAAACCTAGATCCCGGGTTGCTTGCGCTGTCCAGATTCGTGTTGGCCACCACGAAGGAGAGCGGCCATCGCATCGCCCTAAGGGATGGGATCTGGGCGGAGATCACCCTCCTCTACCGTAAAAAAGATTTTCAAAGCCTGCCCTGGACGTACCCCGACTATGCAACCTGGACGTATAGGGACATTCTTTTGGAGATTCGTGCCCTGTATAAAGAGCAATTGAAGATGCAAGAATCAAAAGAACGGCCATAAACCTCTGAATCGGAACGCACGATTTCGCAGTTATTCAATGTGCATGAAAGGCACGCTTCCGTTTGTTTGCGCCACTTCCCTCGCTGCGATTCTGATCCTGGGAAGCTTCCTGGGCTGTCGCTTCTTTCTGGCCCAGGAGGAGGTGGTTTTGTTGCGGTTGCCTCCGTTTCCACATTCGTGGTTGGGGAATCGGGTGGCCGATGGTTTCGAAATCCTTTACACCCGTGAGGGAAAGGAGGAAAGATACGCTGCCCCCACGGGAGGCGGGTCGGTAGAGCTTTCTCTTCCTCTGGGTAAGCGGACCCCTTTGGTCCTATACCCATACGTTACAGGAGAATGGGGCCGCATCACCTTCTACCCGGCCGGAGGATTGTACCCCGATTTTTTCGATTCCGGAGCCCTCGACATCCGGTGGGAGGATGGATTTGCGGCGGAAACCTTGCTTCTGGCAGTACGAGGCGGTTTCCCTTTGGACGGGTTCAACTGCCCTCGTTTCTTCGAGGAGGCCCGCAAGAGGGGAGGTTCGAATCCCTGGGACCTGAACCGGGCCAAGGTGCTTGAAACCCTCGCCTCCGGTTCCTTTCGAGCGGACCGATTTGTGGTGAAAAAGAAGTATTCCCTCACACTGTCTCTACCGGCGGGGGAGTGGTACGGGGAGAACCTGCTGGAGCCGCCCTTTACGGTGGGAGAAGGGGGAACGTTCCCCTTCCAGAGCCTCCCGTGGGGAGTCCATCGGTACTGGAGTACGGAGCATGCCCTCACAGTCCACCTGTCCGAAACGGGGTTGTCGGAGGTGGCTCTTTATTCCTTACCGAACCAGGTATATGTGGCCGCGAAGTAGAGGATCCGCGCTATTCATTCGTACAGAATCCGCGCTTCGGTAAGAACCCGGAAACCGGACTCGGTAATGAGGATGTCGTTCTCTAGCCGTACCCCGCCGGTCCCTACTTCATACAATCCTGGTTCGATGGTGACCACCATTCCGGGGGCAAGCACGGCACCTCCGTTCGTTTTCGATCGAAAGAAGGGCCGCTCATGTACCCCGAGGCCGATTCCATGCCCCAGGGAATGGGGCATCGAGAGAGAGTGACGAGCAAAGATCGACTGGACTGACTCGGCAATCTCCCAGGTAGGGATGCCGGGCCTGCAGAGGGAAAGGGCCCTCTGGTATCCTTCCTCTACCAGATCGATCAGGAAACGTCTTCGCTCGGTTAGCTTGCCCGATACGAGGGTGAGGGTTACGTCCGAGGTATACCCCTGATAGAGGATTCCGAAATCGAGGATCGATAGACCAGGGGTGGAGGGATCTTTGAACAAACCGGATCCAAAGGTGGGGTACGCATGAATGGCAAAACTTCGATTCGGTCCAGCGGCGATGGTCTGGAAACTCGTACCCTCCGATCCCCGCTTGCGGGCTTCCATCTCGATGAAGAGGGCTACCTCGGTTTCAGGGATGGGCCGTTCTTCGGCAAGGAGATCCTCCAGGGCAAAGAGGACTTCGTTGGTGATCCGGGCCGCACTTTCCAGTAGCGTCAGTTCTTCCTCGCTTTTGATTTGCCTGCACTCCTCGATGTAAGAGGGGGTACCGCCTTTTTCGCAGAGGATCCGCCCCTGGGGAAACTCCTTTTTTAGAGTCTGTTCCAGTTCCACTACAGTTAGATAGGGTTCCTGGCCTCCCAGCTCGAGGCTGAAGGGCGCTTCAGGTTCGATCCCCCAGTGTTTCAGAACCCCCACGACCGCTTTCGGCAGTTGTCGATCGAACTGGTTGTAGGGGAGGATTTCTTCTACCTGGGCGTGGAGATGGGCCAGCGGAACATCCCAGGGAACCAGGACTGCCTGACCGTTGGAGCGCAGGAACAGCAACGCATCCTGCGGGTGACCCGAAAGGTAGCGGACAGAGGGGTCCCGCAGGTGCTCGGCATCTTCGAGAAGGAGGATGGAAACCCCTCGCTCCTTCATTTTTTCGGCTATCCTATACCGACGGGTCGGATAGGGGTTCGGGTGCGGGGAGTTCATCCGGTTACAGGACAATGTTTACCAGCTTGTCCGGCACGGTGATGATCTTTTTGGGGGTTTTCCCGTTCACGAGATCCTGGATCCTCTGTTGGTTCAGGGCAAGGGTTTTCAGCTCTTCTTCGGAGAGCCCCGCATTGGCCTGAATCTTAGCCCGTACTTTCCCGTTCACCTGAATCACGATGGTCACCTCCTCGTCCTTCGCCAGTTCTTCGTTCCATTCCGGGAGGGGGACCTGCGAGATCGAAGGGGGATGCCCGAGCTTTTCCCACAGTTCCTCTGCCAGGTGAGGGGCATAGGGAGCGAGGAGGAGCACGAAGGGTTCCCAGGCCTTGCGGGGAAGGGTCTCCAGTTTGAATAGCTCATTCACGAAGATCATCATCTGGGAGATGGCGGTATTGAACTCGAGTTTCTCCGTATCGAGGGCTACCTTGCGGATCGTCTTGTGCAAGAGGCGTTCCAGTTCCCGGGGAAGGGGTTCCTCCGTGAGGGGCCGTTCCGATAACCGCCAGATTCGGTCCAGGAACCGGTGCACCCCGATCAGGCCATTGGTGGACCAGGGTTTGGTAACCTGAAGGGGTCCCATGAACATTTCGTATACCCGCATCGAGTCCGCCCCATACTCCCGTACGATATCGTCGGGGTTGATCACGTTTCCGAGGGATTTGGACATCTTCTGCCCGTCCTCCCCCAGAATCATTCCCTGGTTCACCAGCCGCATAAAGGGTTCGGGAGTATTCACCACTCCGATATCGTATAGGACTTTGTGCCAGAACCGCGCGTACAGGAGGTGGAGCACCGCATGCTCCGCTCCCCCCACGTACAAGTCTACCGGCATCCAGTATTCGATCTTGTCCCTGGCAGCCAGTTCATGGGGGTTGCGCGGATCCAGGTACCGCAGGTAGTACCAGCAGGAACCTGCCCACTGAGGCATGGTGTTGGTTTCCCGCTTTGCTTTGCCTCCGCATTTGGGGCAGGTTGTGTTGACCCAGTGAGTAATGGCAGCTAAGGGGGATTCTCCCGTTCCCGTGGGGGCGTAGCTTTCCACCTCGGGAAGGAGGAGGGGAAGTTGATCGTAGGGCAGGGGAACGATCCCGCAACTGGGACAGTGGACGAGAGGAATGGGTTCCCCCCAGTACCGTTGCCTCGAGAACACCCAGTCCCGCAGTTTGTAGTTTACAGCCCGTTTCCCCAGCCCCCGCTCTTCCAGCCACTGGATGATTCGTTTCTTGAACTCCGCGGTGGGCAAGCCGTTGAAGGGGCCGGAGTTTACCGCGATTCCGTCTTCCGTCTCCGCATGATCCATGGGATACAGGGTACCATCCTTCGATACTACCTGTACGATGGGTAAGTTGTACTTCTTGGCGAAATCCCAGTCCCGTTCGTCGTGGGCTGGAACAGCCATGATGGCTCCCGTACCATAGGAAATCAGGATGTAGTCCGAAATCCAGACTGGAATTCCTTCGTTGTTGACGGGATTTATCGCATAGGCGCCGGTAAATACCCCTGTTTTCTCTTTGGCCAGGTCGGTTCTTTCCAGGTCCGACTTTCGCCGGGCATTCTCTTTGTATTCCTCCACCGCTTTTCGCTGTTCCGGGGTGGTGATTCGATCTACCAGGGGATGTTCGGGAGCCAGTACCATGTAGGTAGCGCCAAAGAGGGTGTCGGGCCGGGTGGTGTATACTTCTATTGTCCCTTCCCCCTTTTCCAGAGGGAAATGCACGTTGGCCCCTTCGCTGCGGCCGATCCAGTTTCGCTGCATCAACTTGATAGACTCAGGCCAGTCCAGGAGATCCAGGTCTTTTAGCAAGCGTTCTGCGTATTTGGTGATCCGCAGCATCCACTGACGAATGTCTTTCCGTACCACAGGGGTCCCGCATCTATCGCACACGCCGTCCTTCACTTCCTCGTTGGCAAGTCCGGTTTTGCAGGAAGGGCACCAGTTGATGGGAACCTCTGCCTCGTACGCGAGACCTTGTTCGAACAGTTTCAGGAAGATCCACTGGGTCCATTTGTAGTAATCGGGCTGGTGGGTGGAAATTTCCCGGTCCCAGTCATAGGAGAATCCCAATGCCTTGATCTGTTGCCGGAATCGGGCGATGTTCTTTTCCGTAGTGGTCTTCGGATGGGTTCCTGTCTTGATGGCGTAGTTCTCTGCGGGAAGGCCAAAGGAATCGAAACCCATCGGATGCAGGACGTGGTAGCCTTTCATCCGAAGGAATCGACAGTAGATATCCGTAGCGGTATACCCTTCCGGATGGCCTACGTGAAGGCCTGCGGCGGACGGGTAGGGGAACATGTCCAGCACATACCGACGTTTTTCTCTGGGAATGGCGAGATCCTCCACGGTACGAAAAGTTTTGTGGGTCTCCCAGTAGGTTTGCCATTTGCGTTCGATTTCTGTAAAGGGGTACTTGCTCATGGGTTGGTATGATATCCAAAAGGGAGGGCTCTAGCAAGGGTACCGAGAAAATAAAAAGCCCTTCAGGAAAGGAGGTAGAAACCTGAAGGGCAACGTACAGGAATGCGATGATTCACATCATCTGAAGGCTTCCAGGAAAGGAGGTGAAAACCTGGAAAGCGCTATTTCCAACTTGAAATGGATATCTTTTTCTATATTTAAGAACAACGATTTACTTTCCTGGTTACAGGAAAGATCACTCATTTTTTACATATTTTCGAATATTTTGTCAAGTGTCAGGTTCAAAGAATTGAATCGATCTAAAACTGGTGTACGTTATTTCCGCCGCCACATCAAAGTTGTACTTAGAAAAAATTGTACCTGGAACCAGGGGCTTGTTCCCTGGAAACCGCTTTTCTATAATCGGGCCCATGAGCAAAATTCACGAGAGTAGTGTTCCCCAGAGCTTCGCGGCCTTCATCTCACGCGAAGGGGCCCTCGATCATGCGGCGAGGGTGGCGGTAACGGAATCCCTCAAGGTTCGGGAGGGCGAACGAGTGTTGATCGTTACCAATCCCGTTCGAGAAGTGGCTGCCATTGCGTTTGCCGTGCACGATGCAGTGAGAGAAGGGGGAGCCATTCCTATACTCCTGTTCCAACCGGTGAAGACCCAGTTCGACTTCTCTGCCGATGAAGTCACCGCTGCCATCGCTACAGAACCGGATGTGGTGATCTCCCTCAGTGCGGCGAAAATGGGGAAAGACCGTCGAGGGATCAAAGAGCCCTACGTGGTGAATGGTAAACCCTACGACAGCATCCTCCACTATTTGCTCCATGGGGTGAAGCGGATACGAAGTTTCTGGAGCCCTGGAATCACGGTGGACTGCTTCATACGGACGATACCTGTAGACTACCGGCGAATGAAACAGGATTGTGAGGCCTTGAAGAGTATGCTGGATCAGTCCGTTGCTCTGGAAATAGAAAATCCAAAGGGCACAAAGATTCGCATCGATACGGAGGGTAGAATCGCTTTTACCGACGATGGGGATTTCTCTCGTCCGGGTACAGGGGGAAACCTGCCGGCGGGAGAGACTTTTCTTTCACCCCTAGTAGGGTCGGCAGAAGGAACCATCGTGTTCGACGGAAGTATTGCTTCTGCTTCGGGGGTCCTCAGGATCGGAACACCCATACGGGTCCGGCTAGAGAAAGGGTTCGTTGTCTCCCTAGAGGGAGGAACGGAAGCCAGGGCTCTGGAGGAGACCCTGCAGGAGGCGGCCCTTCGAGCCCAGCAGTATGAAGCGGAAGGAAAGTTAAAGCAGGGTGAAGGGGAGCGGTACGCAAGGAATGCCCGTCACCTAGGGGAAGTGGGAATTGGGGTGAACCGTCAGGCCCAGATCACGGGGAACATGCTGGAGGACGAGAAAGTGTATGGAACCTGTCACTTTGCCATTGGATCCAACTACGACGAAGACGCTCCCTCCCTCATCCACCTGGATGGGCTTGTCAGCACACCCAGTATCTACGCAAAAACCAAACACGGTACCTGGCAGACGGTAATGAAAGAGGGGCGCTTCGCCTGGGAATAAAGAGGCTTAACGCTAGCCTCTTCTTCCCCACAAGCTTCAGGGTACTCTATACGGCCTAGGCAACCTTCAGTACGTCTTTTACCACGTTCTTCAGAATTTCCTTCGGAAGAGCCCCCTGAGCCATTCGGGGTTCCCCGTCCACAGGGGCGAAGATCAGGGTAGGAATGCTGACGATCCCGAAGGCCTGTGCAAGCTCAGGTTCCGCATCGGTGTCTACCTTGTATACGACCAGTTTCCCCTCGTACTCCCGCGCGATTTCTTCTAGAACAGGGGCCACCATTTTGCACGGGCCGCACCAATCGGCGTAGAAGTCGATGATGCTGGGAAGCTCCCCCTGGTACTTCCACTCCTTGTTGTTCTCGTAATCGAATACTTTTTGCAAGAAGGTTTCTTTTGTCAAATGTTCAACCATTTGTTCCATCCTTTATATAAATTTTAATATATAATTTAATATTTATATTCTGGGGCGTCAATAGGTTTTATAGACACGAATTGAAACTGTCTGGATAATCCCGCCATCTGGACCGGTTCACATGCTAGTCTCCATTATCCTGGGAGCTACCGGCGTAAAGCATCTTCTGTCGGGAGATCCTCTTTGATTTCTATGTCGAGGAACCCTGCCTGCTTTAGGAGGGAAGTCAGGAATCGGGAGACTTGCGTGCGGGCCGCAGAAAGAATCGATGCATCTAACGATCGTTCCCGGAGCTTCCGTTCCACCAGGTCTGCCACGAGTTTCCAATGGTAAGGGGAAAGGGGGATGTCAGGGTAGGGGTAGGTAGAGGGATTCGGGTCCTCGATGGTGAGGTCCACGATCCGAGGGGGAGGAAGGTGCACCTGAATGGTTCTTTCGGAACTGGGGAAGATCTTCAATTTTTCCAGGTCTATGCCTACACCGATCTGGGCCGTTACAACCACGAACTCCCGTCTCCTGCCGGTGAACTTGAGGCCGATCCGTTCCGCCAGTTCACGGGCCTCCAGGTAGTCCCGTTCCCGCGGACTCAGGAGGCTGTTGACCGAGCCTTTTCCCCTCCGCAGGGTGGTAAGGATCACGTCGAAGTCGAGTTCCGGGTCCAGGTAATCGTAGGGAAACACCACCTTCTGGATGTACCGGAGAGTGTGCAAGCTCTTGAGGGTCCGGAGACCTTCGAAGATTTCCTGGGAAGTGGCGATTCGCTTCGTGCCAGTGAACAGGGGAAACAAGGTTCGGTCTACCCAGAGTAAAGCGGCCAGAACGACACAAGAGACGGCCAGGATGACCAGGGTAGTTCGGATCTTCATAGTCTGCCCCACTCTACCCCTTCCACCCCTGCGGCGAATAGCATATGTTCGATCAGGGTTTTCGCCTGGCGTTCAGCTTCGCCGAGAATTCCCCGCTTATAGGCATCCTGGAGGACTCGCTGTTTGGCCGATTCCAGCTCCTTCAAATAGTCCATTCGGTGGATTCTGCTTCCCTGTTCCACCACGAAGTATTGCCGGATTGTCCCTTCATCCACATCCAGAAGGAGAACCTTGGGGGGTGGTAAGGTAAGGTGGATCTTCCGGGGGTTTCGGATGTCCCTGTAAATGGTAAACGGTTGTTGAAGGTCTATCCCCGCCTGTACGCGAATTTCAACGGAGAATAGCACTTCCTTGCTGGAGGTAGGAATAAAGAGGAAACTCTTCTCGACCCCCACATACACGATTTCTCTGTACCGATACTCCACAGAGGGGAGTTCCAGGATCGTGCGTATTCGCTCGGAGAGTTCTTCCATTGAGGGGGAAGAGAACCGGCTGCATCCGGTGATAAGTACCCCCAAGATTGTGGGGATCATGATGGAAAAAAGAAACGGGCGTCTCATGGGGGCGTACCGTATTTACAAGTATAGAAAGACAGGGTAATGTTTGCAAATCCTATGAAACATCGACAGTATCTTCTTCGTGGGGTCTTTTTTTATGCGTTGGCGATGTGTGGTTCCTGCTTTCTTCTTTTTGCTGAGGAACCCGCTTCTCTTTCAGGAAAGAATCTCCAGAACCCGCACGTACAACTGGCTCAAGAGTTTCCCCTGGCCATGCGGGAGTTCCTGACGCAGAACCATATCGTGGCCTTCTATGGGCATCCCAACTCGAAGAAAATGGGAATCCTCGGTGAGTTCGACACTCTTCCCGCGATGGTGGAAGAGCTCACACGGTACACCCGGGAGTACGATGAGGCGAATGGGGATCGAGGGGTGATTCCGGCATTCCATATCATTTTTGCCACCGTTCTTCCGGAAGGGGAACTCGCCTACATCAACCGGACCCGTCTTCAAGAATGGCTTACCTATGCGGAGGAACAGGGGATTCTCGTGTTCCTGGATCACCAGATCGGGAAGTATCCCGTTACCGAGGCTATGAAAACTCTCCTTCCCTACCTGAAATATCCCCACGTGCACCTGTCCCTGGATCCTGAATGGGCCACGGATAAACCCGGCAAGGAGATAGGTTCCGTGCGGGCAGAGGATCTGAATACCGCCCAGCAGATGATGCAGCAGTACATGGAGCAGGAGAAGATTGCGGGAGAGAAGATCCTGGTAGTCCATCAGTTCAACTGGAAGATGATTTCCCGGCTGAAAGAAGTACGGAGCGATTTCCCCCGGGTGGTGGTGATCCACAACGCGGACGGCTTCGGTACGCCGGAAGAAAAGCAGAAAACATGGGCGTACATCCGGGAAGCTAGAAATCTTCCCCTCAAGGGGATCAAGCTGTTCCTCCCCAAGTCATGGAGAAAAGGAGGATTCGATGTACCCCTCTATGCACCGAAGGAGGTCCTTTCCTTCGATCCGGAACCGAAACTGATCATGTACCAGTAAAGCGCATCTTTTTGCCTGCGCAGTACATTTTCTATATCTTTTATGTATCCAGTAAAAATCTATTGATTCAAGAATCCGAAAAGAGGAGAACTGCCCATGGCAAAACATTCCTTTCAAACCGAAGTGAATCAGCTGCTCCATCTAATCATCCATTCCCTCTATTCCCACAGGGAAATCTTCCTGCGGGAATTGATTTCCAATGCCTCCGATGCGTTGGATAAACTGAAGTACCTTACCCTGGTGGACGAAACCTACAAGGGACTTCCCTTCAATCCTCGAATCGATATTCGGATGGATGAGAAAGACCACAAGTGGCTTTCGGTTTCCGATACGGGAATCGGAATGAACGATCAGGATTTGGTGGAAAACCTGGGTACCATCGCGCGTTCGGGAACGAGAATCTTTCTAAATCAGATGACGGGAGATGCGAAAAAGGATTCCAACCTGATCGGACAGTTTGGGGTGGGGTTCTACAGTTCCTTCATGGTGGCCGATCGGGTGGAGGTGTTAACACGAAAGGCAGGTGAATCGAAGGCCTGGCGATGGGAGAGCGATGGGAAGGGTGAGTACGAAATCCAGGAGGGAGAGAGGGATTCCTTTGGGACCACCGTTACCCTGTTCCTCAACGAGGAGGGTAAAGAGTTCGCATCCCGCTGGAGGATCGAAGAGATCATCCGCAAGTACTCAAACCATGTCCCCTTTCCCATCTTTCTCCACTACGAGAAGAAAGAGGAACAGATCAACAGCGCCTCCGCTATCTGGAAACGGCCCAAATCGGAACTGAAGGAGGAGGATTACAACGAGTTCTACAAGACCCTTTCCCATGACACGGAGGATCCCCTCCTGTACATCCATACCCGTGCAGAGGGCGCGTTGGAGTACACCACCCTGTTCTATGTGCCCAGGAAGGCCCCCTTCGACATGTACCAGGTGGACTACCGGCCGGGGGTGAAGCTCTACGTGAAGCGGGTGTTCATCACCGATGACGATAAGGAACTGATGCCCACCTACCTCCGGTTCCTGCGGGGAGTGATCGATTCGGAAGACCTGCCCCTAAACGTGAGCCGGGAGATCCTCCAGCAGAACCGGATCATGGTGAATATCCGCAATGCCTCGGTAAAGAAAGTGCTGGGCGAGTTCCAGCGCCTTGCCCTGGAAGACAAGGAGAAGTACAACCAGTTCATCTCCCAGTACAACCGGCCCCTGAAGGAGGGGTTGTACACGGACTACGGAAACCGGGATATTCTCCTGGAACTGGTACGGTTCAAATCCACCAAGGTGGAAGGGTATACGAGCCTCGAGGAGTACGTTCATCGGATGCTCGCCGATCAGAAAGCGATCTACTACATCACGGGAGATAACGAAGCCACCCTCCGGAATTCCCCCCTGCTGGAAGCCTACAAGAAGAAAGATATCGAAGTTCTCATCATGGATGACGAGATCGACGAAATCGTGATTCCTGCCATTGGCAAGTACAAGGACTATGAACTGAAGCCGGTGAACCGCAGTGATGCGGGGGAGGATCTGAAATCCGATGAAGATGCCAGAGCAAAGGAAGAGGTGAAACCCGCGATCGAGAAGATCAAACGGGCATTGGGGGATAGGGTGAAGGATGTGCGGGTTTCAGTCCGTCTTTCCGATTCCCCTTCCTGTATCGTGACCGACGAGAACGATCCGAGTTACAAGGTGGCGGCTTTGCTGAAGGCCATGGGGCACAAGGATCTGCCGGAGGTAAAACCGATCCTCGAAGTGAACCCCAATCACGAAATCCTACAGAAACTGAACAGGATCGAAGATCCCCTGCTGATCGATGATATCAGTTCCCTTCTGCTGGACCAGGCCTTGCTCGTGGAAGGGCTTTCCGTAAAAGACCCGGCAGATTTTGTAAAGCGCCTGAACCGGATTCTCGCCAAAGCCGTATAACTGCGGCCAGGTTCATGGAGGTTAAAGGAGGAGCCATGATCACTGCATTGGAACATACCGCTCTGAGTGTGTCGAACCTGGAACGATCCCTCGCTTTCTATCGGGATCTTCTCGGTTTCACCGTGGAGAGGATCCTGGAGCCTGCTCCCGAACGGGATCTGGGCCGAATCAACGGGCTGCCAGGCAGCTCTGCCCGCATTGCCCATCTCCGCCTGGGTCCCTGCATGGTGGAACTCTTCGAGTACCTGGATCCCCGGGGGAAGCCCCAGCCTAAGGAGAGAACTCAGGCGGACATCGGCTTCATTCACATGGGGCTCACCTCCACCGATGTTCGTTCGGATTATAGGCGGTTGAAAGAGCGGGGGGTCGAGTTCTATGGGGAACCGGTGGAGTTTCGGCCAGGAGTGTGGGTGGTGTACTTTCGGGGGCCCGATGGGGAAACTGCGGAGCTGCGGCAAACGAGCTGATGATCTAGTGGAACACCCGGCCCGAGTCGATCACCAAGGTCTGGCCCGTGATGCTCAGTGAAACCGCAAAATCGGCCAGCCTCTCCGTTTCGCTACGAAAAACAAACGGGGGTCCGGGTTTACCGCGATGGGATGGGCCACTGCTTCCAGCAAGGGAAGATCGGTGATGCTATCCGAATAGAAGGAGCATTCCTCGGGGGAACCTCCATTCTGCGCCAGAAACTCGAGGACGAACCGCTTCTTCTCGTCTCCGAAAGCGGGAAATCCGATCAAATTTCCCGTACTCCGGTGATCGAGGAACTCGAGACTGCTGGAAATGAACTCCTGCACTCCTAGATAGCGGGCCAGCGGCTGAATCAGCATGTCCAATGAAGAGGAGGCAAGGATCACCCGGGTGCCTCGAGCCTTCAGGGTTTCTATAAGTCGAGCCGCTTCCGGGTACACGTCTTTTTGGATCCACTGCTCGAAAGTTCTTGCGGCGAGTTCTTCCAGTTCTTCCCGAGTTTTTCCCCGAAGGAAGGGGAACGAGCGATCCAGTTTCCGTATGGGCATGAAGCCGATCCGATAGCAGGTGTAGTAGAAGGGCATGGTGAGAAGGGCAGAGATCGGGAACACCCCCTTCCGAACCCCGAGAAAGGCAAACCGCCGGCCAGTGGAATGCCTGGTCAGGGTATGGTCGACATCGAAGAACGCGAACCGACTCGTGTCCATACTGGTTGGATAGGGAACCATACCTGGTTTTTCCCTGGAGGTAAAGGGGGATACAGGGGAAGCCGCACCTTTATTCTATTCTAAGTACCCCGAAGCTTGTGGGGATTAGGGAGTGGCCGGTTAGCATCAGGTGCGTGCGGAGATCCTGTCCAGTAGCTCGAAGAAACCCGGAAAGGTGACAGAGGCGGCTTCCGAGGTTTCGATGGTAACAGGCCCTTCTGCGGCCAGGGCTAGAATGGCCAAAGCCATCACTACCCGGTGATCCCCATGTCCGTTCACCCTGCCTCCCTGAATAGGGGATCCCTGGATTTCTAATCCATCGGGAAGTTCTTTTACCTTGGCTCCGAGGTTGGAAAGCTCCCGGGCCATTACGGCAATCCGGTCCGTTTCTTTCAGTCGAGCCTGGGGGACGTTCACGATCCGGGTGGTCCCTTCCGCATAGCAGGCGGTGGCTGCCAGAGCAGGGAGAGCATCGGGCATCGCATTCAGATCGATCTCGATTCCTCTTAGGGGATGACCCGAAAGGGTGATCCTCCCGGTTTCTATCTGCACAGTGCATCCCATGCGCTCTAGGACACGGACTACCTCTTTATCCCCCTGGCTATCCTCCATATCCAGTCCGAGGAGGGTAAGGGTGGAACCGGTGATGGCGGCGGCACAGAAAAAAAAGGTGGCGGAACTGAAATCTCCTGGGATCTGTTTGTGAAACTTGTGGTACCGTTGCCGGCCGGGGATCTGGAACCATCCCAGCCCCTTGCGCTCCAGTAGCACTCCCTGTTCTTCCAGCCAGCGGAGGGTCATTTCCACGTAGGGATGTTCATAGAGGAGGGGAACCTCGATTTCGGTTTCTCCCTCGATCAGGGGGGCGGTGATGAGAAGGCTGGAAAGGTACTGGCTGGTGGGGCATTCGATGCTAGTTTTTCCGCCTTTTAGGGGGCCCTGGATCGTGAAGGGGGCAAACCCTTCTTTTTTTTCATAGCTCACCCGGGCGCCGAGGTCCTCCAGGGAACGAAGGAGGTTCTTCGCGGGACGGGATTGGATTTGGGAATCCCCCGTGAATCGAATCGGTTCATGTCCAAGCGCGGCAAGACCACAGGCCAAGTACAGGGTGGTGCCCGAGTTCCCCACATCGATGGGATCCTGGGGAGCGTGGATCTTTCCTCCCGTTCCTACAACCTTTAACGTATGGGTTTCCCTGGAGGAACCTGTCCTCTCCTCGATACGAGCGCCCAGGCTCTGGCAAGTTTTCACGCAGGACCGGGCGTCTTCAGAATCCAGGGGATTGATCAGGGTGCTTTCCCCCTCAGCCATGGAGGCGATCAGGAGGCCTCGGATCGTATGGGATTTGGAGGCAGGTATTAGAACCTCTCCCTTCACCTTTGCGGGGAACACGGTTCGTTCCATCGTAGTGTGGAGTGTACGGGAAGCTCGATTGCCTTGTCAACGGAATCCGATTATGCTAAAGGGACTACCACTTGAAAGGGAACATATTCGAAGGGGGTTGCCGATGGAACTGTCCGATTTTGGGAAGAAGTTCACCGAGAGAAGCGGAATCCTGGAGCTGATGGACGACCTGAGCCAGGCCCTGCAGGGATCGGAGAAGAAGTACATGCTAGGGGGCGGGAATCCTGCCCACATTCCCGAAGTCGAGGGGGTATTCCGTAAACGGATGGAGGAAATCCTCCACACACCCGGCGCCCTGGAGGCGATGCTGGGAAACTACGATAGCGCCACGGCCAACGCTTCTTTTGCCGAAGCCCTCGCCTCCCTGCTGAAGGACCAATTCGGCTGGCCCATCGGGCCGGAAAACATCGCTGTCACCAACGGGAGCCAGACGGCCTTCTTCCTTCTGTTCAATATTTTTGGAGGAAGGACAGGGGGGAAAGTCAGAGGTAAAGTGCGGAAGATCGTGTTCCCCCTCTGCCCGGAATACATCGGATACGCGGATCAGGGTATCGATCCGGATCAGTTCGTGTGTTTCCCTTCCCGGATCGAAGAGGTAGGGAACGGGTTGTTCAAGTATCGGGTAGATTTCAGCCGCCTAGAGATACCCGATGACGCGGGGGCCCTCTGTGTGTCCCGCCCCACCAATCCTACGGGGAATGTGCTTACCGATGGGGAAGTGCGAGAACTTGTAAGGATAGCCTCGCAGCGGGGAATCCCCCTGTTTCTCGACAACGCGTACGGACTGCCCTTCCCTAGGATCATCTTCGAGGATGTGCATCCCTACTGGGACGAGAACGTGGTGTTCAGCATGAGCCTTTCCAAACTCGGGCTACCTTCGGTGCGGACGGGGATCCTCATTGCCCGGAAAGAGATCGTGCGTGCCGTTTCTGCGGCCAATGCCATCGCCAACCTGGCGAATGGGGGAATAGGGCAGATCCTGGTAACACCCTTGATCCGGAACGGCGAAATCCTTCGGATCAGCGAGGAATACATCTATCCCTTCTACAAACGTCGCTCTTCCCAGACGATCCAGTGGATTCACGAAGCTTTTCCCAGGCACCTGGAGTATCGGATCCATAAGAGCGAGGGGGCCATCTTCCTCTGGATCTGGTTCAAGAATCTGCGGATCACCACGAAGGAACTGTACGAAAAGCTGAAACAGCGGCATGTGATCGTGGTTCCGGGGGAATACTTCTTCTTCGGGCTCCAAGAACCGTGGGAGCATCGCACCCAGTGCATCCGGTTGAACTATTCAGGACCGGTAGATGACCTTAAACGGGGCATCGAGATCATAGCGGAGGTAGCGGGCGCCCATACCCGGTAAGGTGACTTTAGTACCCCGAAGCTTGTGGGGCCGCAGGGCCCGGCCACTCAATGTTCGACGGTGGCAGGTTAGAAAAAACGGCGGCATGCCCCGGGTGGTCGCAGGGGACGGCGAAAAGTTAGTAACCTTCGCCACCCCTATAGAGTAGGTATGCTTAAAAGTATAAAGCTAAATAGCCTTCGGAGTGCTTTCTAGGGCCGTTCGGCCAGGATCTGAAGGATGGTTTTGGCATCCTTTGCCTCCAGCAGGCGATTCCGTTTGGATTCGCTTCGAAGGAGGGTGCTGATCTCTGACAGGAACTGAATGTGGGGGCCTGTACGATGACTGGGTGAAACCGTCATGATGAAGATCCGGCAGGGTTTCCCGTCCAGTGAATTGAATTCTACAGGATGTTTGGATATGCCCACACAGGCGAGAAGTTCCTCCACTGCATCGGTTTTCCCGTGGGGAATAGCGATCCCATTCTCCATGCCCGTAGACATTTTGTTCTCCCGCGCCAGGATGGCATCCAAGGCCGCTTTACGATCCTTCACCTTCCCCGTGCGGCAAATGATATCCAAAAGTTCTTCGATGATTTCCTGTTTGTTCGTTCCTTTCAAATCTGGAGTGACGGTATCGATGGTGAGGTATTTTAACAATGACATGTCCATACAGTACGAATCCTCTATTCCACTGTCAAGGGATACTGCCATTTTCCCACGGTTTGCCCTTTTCCGCAATAGTTTTTTCTTGTGGAATCGGATATGCTGTACCCATGGACAGTGCAGAACGATTCTACAGACAGTTGGATAAACTTCAGCAGGCCAACCCGCCGATCAATTTTCGTACCGCCATTCGGGAAGTGCAGAGAGCCTTCGAGGAAGCTATGGGAAGCGTGCCCGAAACGCTGACAGAGGCCATTTACCTGCATTTCCTTGATTCCTTCAACCATGCGGAGCTGCCGGAAGAAAAGTTCGTAACCTATTCCTACCGCTTGGGTCCCTATATCGATGTGTTCTGGAAGCGGTACGACGAAAAAGAGGATCCCATTCCCCGGGAGGAATGGCTCTTTTTGAAAGAAGCCGTTTCCGAAGCCGCAGGGGAAATGGACCTCAAACTTCTCACCTACGTCATGCAACTCATCATGGACAAGGGGCTGATCTAGACGCCGATCTCTAGTTCACCACGTTGATGGGCTTCCCCTCTAGGAAGGCTTTCAGGTTTTCCGCTGCCGTGTGCATCAGCCGCTTCCGAGCTTCCAGGGTTGCCCAGGCGATGTGAGGCGTGACGATACAATTCTTTGCCTTCAGCAAGGGATTGTCTGCCTTGGGGGGTTCGGTGAATCCCACCACATCGAGGGCAGCCCCTGCGATTACACCCTTGTTCAGGGCATCGGCCAGGTCTTCGTCCACTACCAAGCCGCCGCGGGCTACGTTGATGAGGAAGGCAGACTTCTTCATGAGCTTCAGGGTGTTCTTGTTGATCATTCCTGTATTCTCAGGGAACAGGGGGCAGTGGAGACTTACCACATCGGATCGTTTCAGCAGGTCCTCTACCTCTACCCACTCGAAGGGATAGGAAGGAGGATTCTGCCGATAGGTGTCGTAGGCGAGGATATTCATGCCGAAGGCTCGACCGATCTCGCCCACCCGCCGACCGATTCGGCCGAAACCCACGATACCCAGCGTCCGGCCGTAGAGTTCGATCAGGGGATAGTCCCAGAAACAGAAGTCCGGCTGGCTGGACCATTTCCCTTCTTTTACCACTCTGTCGTGGTGGCCCACATGATGGCAGAGTTCGAGGAGAAGAGCGAAGGTGAACTGCGCGACATTCACCGTGCCGTATTCGGGGATGTTGGTGACGGGAATCCCCTTCTGTCGAGCGTACTTGAAGTCCACCACGTTGTATCCGGTGGCGATCACCCCGATATACTTGAGGCGGGGAAGCTGATCGATCGTTTCTTTCGTGATGGGGGTCTTGTTGGTGATCAAGACGTCCGCGTCCTTACTCCTCGGTACGATATCCGCTGGGTTTATCGTTCGATCATACACGGTGAGATTTCCCAACGCCTCGAACTCGGTCCAGGGATTGTCTCCGGGATTCAGGGTATACCCGTCCAGCACGACAATGTTAATGTCTTTCTTCGCCATGACAGCTCCTTAGTGTGTAGAATGGATTGTATTCAGAATACGACAGATATATAACAGATCAGAGGGATTCTGTCCAGCTCTGAAAAGCTGGAAGCGAATAAAAGTCCTTTAAGAGCGCGCCCACGCTGAGGTATTGAGATAATTTTGGGTATTAAGTGCTCGGTCGTGGGATTGCCTTTACAACTTTGAGTGGTTTCTCCGTCCTGCTCAATTTACAACCTCCATTGCTTCAAGAACTTGTTTAAACATCAGAATAGCCACCCTGTGCCCTTTTTCCTCACAATGAGCATCTAAAATACCTCTGCTTTTCAGTCCGTTAAGTAGCTGGAATGCGGTTAATTTAAGGGTTTGCGAAGCGGTTAGTAAGTCTATCTGGCGCACCGGACGGTCTTTTTGGTCGGCATTGATGTATTTCTCCCAACTATCCAGCACTCCCCCTAAAATGCAATGGATTCCGCAATGAACGCCGATACGCGATGGGTGCGTTGGGTTAGGATGGGCATCTCGGTGGATGAGGTAATTGTATAGAACCGAAAGCCTCTGATGTGTCCTATACCATACTGGTACAGGAATCCCACTGTGGTCCACATACTTTTTGCCCTAACGTTTTCATCCCGTAACGGATTGAGTTCATTGCCGATGGAAATAATGAGAGAAGCGCCATAGAAATCGTTCTTCTAACCAATGTCCCTCCCAGGGGCTGAACTGCAGTCCCATACCGAACGAGAAGGCAAGAGCTTTCAGATCGTTTTTGATGATCATAACGATTTCACTTTGATAGATGCCACCCGGGTCAAGATATGCGCTGATGTTGGCTCCGCCGTTGGTTTGCAAGAAGACCATATTGGCTGAAACGCCCAGATGCAGGCCCGGTACGAGCTGTATTCCATACCCTAGAAGACCATAGTATGCTTTTGTATTCATTCGATACGTGGCATGGAGATCGACATTCAGTATCCCTTCCGTATGTCCGATGATGGAAGCATCGATGGAATCCTGGGTAGGAACGAAAATGCCGAATCCAAGCACGTCGTGCCCCAGTAGGTTGATTTTTCGCGCGTAGGTGACGCTTGTGGGTATGATGGAAAGATCGCTCTCCCGGAGATCGAGTCCGTCA
>Ga0209018_1001248_pt1 | contig 20986 bp, 20 predicted proteins | sample YNPBryBLVA2012_FD_185814 | JGI IMG/M metagenome (GOLD analysis project Ga0209018, IMG submission 185814) | Anoxygenic and chlorotrophic microbial mat microbial communities from Yellowstone National Park, USA - YNP Bryant BLVA 2012 (SPAdes)... ...
TAGGGTTCTTCGAAAATCATGGCCAGCGAAGCGCCCTCCAGCAGTTTGGGCGTACAGCCTTGCTTGTCGGCGGCTTTGATGCGGCGGGTGAGTTCGATCATGTCGAGCAGTTCTTGTTTGGTGAAATCTTGGGTGTCAATGAAGTGACGGGGTTGCATGGGTTATTTCTCCTTGTTCAAGAAATCTTCTTTTGGCGGCAGCCATTCGTCAATGTTGCGCAGGATGCGCGGCACGATGGCGTAGCGGGTGACGCTCACGCCGGGGATGGCGGGCAAGGTGCGGCCCAGGAAGTCGCGCAGGGCTTCGTTGTCCTTGAAACGCGCCTCGATGGAAATTTCCGCCGTCTCCTGGCCCAAGGCTATGTAGGTGATTTCGGGCATGGCCCTCAGCCGCTCGATGACGTCTGTTTCCAGGTTGGGGTCGGTTTCGAGAAAGATATCGGCTGTGGTGTGATAACCAAAAGCGCCCGGCTCCAGAATGGCCGTTAAGCGAACCGCGCCATCCGCCACCAGGCGCTCGATGCGCTTGCGGATGGTGCGTTCGTTGGCGCCCGTCTGGCGGGCAATCTCGGAGGCCGAGGCGCGGGCATCCTCGTGCAGCGCCTGGATGATTTGGTAGTCGAGTTCGTCGAAGTCAATTTTGCGGGGAGGCATTTGTAGTTCCGTTTCGGAATTATATATTACCGATTACATCATATTCATTATACAAAAAGGATAAACGAAAGACAAGTGACAAATGTCACTTGTTTGGCAACTGCCTCACTCGACAATGGGATCACAATCTCATCGGGAGAGAGTTGCCGTGGGGCAGTTGCCCTTACGGTTGGCGTACAAGGCGGTAAATGCGATAATCCCCGCGGGCATACACTAGCTGCCAATCTCCACCCTCTGGCCAACGCGGCGGCGTCGCCCCCAGGCTTTCCAGCCATTCCCGCTCCAGTGGGCCGTAGAAAAGGTAAGCCACATCGAATTCCTCGAGCAAAGACCGTCCGGCGGGGTCGTCGGCCCCCTGTCGGTAGAAATCAGCGATGCGAGCGGTCAACTGCGCCAGGTTGACGCTCTCAGCGCCGTGGCCGACCAACACTCGCAGGGGCGCCCAGGCCGGCAGGGCATTGCTCGTCTCGGGGGAGGCCAGCACGATCTCGTCGGGCGAGGCATTCTGCGCCAACCACTCGAAAGCGGCCACTTCTCCAGCCGCTCGGAAAGCAGGCAAAGCGGGATGGAGGGCGGTCTGGAAGCCCAAAGCAATGATGATCACTGTCGAAGGGGAACATACCAGCAAGGCCAGGCGGCCCCATCGGGCGCGGCCGGGGTGTAATCCTTCCAGGCCAGCCATGCTCAGCGCCACCCAGGCCACCCATACCCCTTCCGCCAGACGGCGCTGTAAGTTGAGCGGGGCGTAAACCAGGAAGGGCAAAGCGAGGATCCAGGCCGTCGGCAGCCAGAAGCGGCCAGCGTGGCGACGCACCAGCCGCAAGCCCCCCAGCGCCGCCCAAGGCATCACTGCGCCATAGGCAAGCAGATAATGCAGCGGATGCGGCGAAAGCACCAGATTCTGACTCTGCCAGCCGCCCAGCACCGGATCGAAGCTGAACATCAACAGAAAATAAAGCACGGCGGGCGCGGAGATCGAAACGCCCCAGGTAGTGCGGCGCAAACGATGCTTCCAGGCCGTCCAACTCACGCAGCGCCCACGCTGCCGAAGCCATAGCTGCCAGGCGCCCCAGGCGAGCAGATGAAGACCCACTGCCGCCCAACCTATCACCACCGAAAGGGGCATGAGCAAGCCCACCCCCAGCCACAAAACGCCCATGCCCACCCCGCGGTCGTCCAAGCCGCCGGCCCTCGTGCGGCGTGAATTGCCCAAGTAGAGGCACAAGCTCCACAGCAACAAAGCCCGCGCCAAGGCCAGGTGCGGCAAGCCGTAAATTTCCAGGAAACCAAAAGTTTCTGGCGAGTAGAAATCCAGAGGGAACGAACCCAGCCAATCGGCCGCGCCGACCAAAACCAAAAGCCACCCCAGACCATGCCCCAACACCGCCAGCGTCAGTCCCCAGCGCCGCCAGTGCGTCTCTCTGACGAAGAGAGCGATGAAATCATAAGTAGCCAGGATAGCCAGAAAACCGGCTGCCAGGCGGAACAAATGGTACAAGGCCACCAATTGCTCATGCACTGCGGGGGGCGCTGCCAGCTTTCCCAAGAGCAGATAAGCACTAAAAGCCACCACGCCGCGCTGGGGGTAAGCGGTATAAGGCGTGCGGAACAACCAGTCGCCGGCCATACCGCTCAGCATTTTGGCAATATAGCTATTGTTATCAGCGGCGCCAAACACAAAGCCGGTAAAGCGCCATTCCGCCCCTTGGCGCGCAAACCCTGCCAGGTAAGGCAGAGTGGTTGCCAGCATCACCAAAGCGGCAAAAGTGAACAGCCAACGGCGTTCAGAGCGAGGAGACGAAGCGGCCAAAAACGTCAACGTGTCACCTGATAGATTGTAACCGCCGGCGAGCGATAGATAGCTGGATAATCCAAGGCAAAGGGAGAGCCTGCCAGAGCGATTTCGCGCGGCCCGACGAAGATCAAATCCACCCCGGTGGGAGGAACGGCTGCGAGCGGGCGGGTGAAGTACGCTTGCACGAGGGTCTTGTTCTCGGCGGCGTTCGGCGTCTCGAAGGGATGGCCGTAGAGCACGCCCAGGCCGGTATAGGCCGGGATGAACAAGCCGGTTTCGGGCGCAGCCAGCACCACAGTCTGGGCCGGAGCGTTGCGCGCCAGCCAGGTCAAGGCCTGATATTCGCTGCGAGAGAGGTACAGCATGGGGTCGCGCGCGCCGATTCCATGCAAACCGCTGGCAAACACCAAGAGGTTGGTCAGCGAAGAAAGCATCAGCACGGCCGCAACCAGCACCCCATAGCGGCGCGGCCGTCCACCGGCCAGCCTATCCAGCCCCACTACGGCCAGAGCGATGAGCGGCAGATACAGCCCCGTCATAAAGCGGCGCTGCAAACCCAGCGGCAGGTAAATCAGCGTCAGGCCGAGCACTGCCCACGTCACGAGAAGGCGGCCAGCGCGGTGGCTTTGTTCGCCAAATTGCAGCGCCCCCACGATTGCCAGCAAGATGACCGGCGCAAACGAGATGAACACATCCCACAGCGGCGGCGTAGGGGTCAGATTTTGGGCGTTCCAGGCGGCTAAGATGGGGTTAGTCCATGTCACCCACTCATCGTAGAGCAAGACCGCCCCACTGCCCAGGAGAAGACCCATCAGGCGGGCGAGTGCGCTGCGTTGGGCCAGGAAACGCCCGGCGAGGCGTTCCAGCCGGCTGGCAGGGTCATCGTCCGGCGGGTGAGAGTCGAGCCGCTCCTCCCGCCAGGCTTCGAGCGCCATCCAGCCGCCCCAAACGACCAGGCACAACGCCGCCCCAAACGGCAGCATCGAAGCTAAAAGCACAGCCATCAGACCCGACGACAGGCCAATACGCCAGGGTCTGCCCGCCAAATGGGGAGTGAGCAGCCAAAGCATCAAGGCCAGCCCCCAGGCGAAGTGCGGCGTAGCGTAAGCGGAGAGGAAAGGATAAGCTTCTGCCACCCAAAAATCGGCCGTCAAGCGGCCAAAAGGCACCAGCACCCAGCCCATCCCGCTGCCAAAGGCGGTCAAGAGGAGGGCCAGGCCGCGCGCCGAGGGGCGAGCAGATGGCAACGTGCGCTCGAAGAAGCCCCAGGCTGCCCAGAGCAAGGCCGCCGCGCCGCTCAGGCGGGCGAGATGGTAAACAGCAACCAGGGGCAAGGCCAGCCAGCGCGCCAGGTGTCCCAAGAACAAATAGAACATAAACAAATAAGCCCCCTCGCCTGGGGAAGCTGTAAAGGCCAGATGATAACGCCAGTGGCCTTGCCAACCCTGATACATCTTGGCCAGATAGCTGTTCTGGTCGAGCGGGTTGAACAGAAAACCGCCGAAGACGTAAGCATCTCCGGCAGAAAGCCAGCCGTAGAGGAACGGCAGGCCCGTCACGGCCAGCATTGCCGCCAACGTGAACCAGAAAACCTTTGGGGGAAGTCGCATTTCGGCCAGCTCCGTTACCATCTGAAGCATGTGGCTGGATTATACGCCAACAAGCCTGCGGAGGGTCGTAACCCGCCGCAGGCTTGTTCGAGGCATTGGGAAGGTGATCTCAGCCTAGATATTCGCGCAGTTTACGGCGAATAGCTGGGTGGCGCAGGCGGCTGAGGGCCTGCGCTTCGATCTGGCGCACACGCTCGCGGGTGACGCCCATCTTACGGCCAACCTCTTCGAGGGTATAAGCCTGACCGTCGAGCAAACCGTAGCGCAATTGCAGGATGCGCACCTCGCGCGGCGGCAGGCCGTTGAGCACGCTGTCGAGGTGTTCACGGAGCAGATTGTAAGTGGCCGTATCATCCGGAGCGGGGACATCCTCATCCTGGATGAAATCGCCCAAGACGGAGTCTTCCTCGTCATCAGTAGGGGTTTCGAGAGAGAGCGGACGGCGGGCTACCTGGATCATATTCTCGACCTTTGAGGGAGGCACCTCGAGGGCTTCGGCCAGCTCATCCACAGAGGGGTCGCGGCCTAGGCGCTGGGTCAACTGGTGCTGGACACGCAGCAGCTTGTTGATCTGGTCGCCCATATGGACGGGGACGCGGATGGTGCGCCCCTGGTCAGCGATGGCGCGGGTGACGGCTTGGCGGATCCACCAGGTGGCGTAGGTGCTGAACTTATGGCCACGCCGATAGTCGAATTTCTTGGCGGCGCGGATGAGGCCGATATTGCCTTCTTGAATCAGGTCGAGGAAAGGCACGCCACGCCCCATGTATTTCTTGGCAACGCTGATCACCAGGCGCGAGTTGGCGGTAATGAGGTGTTCGCGAGCCGCCCAGCCGTCTTCGATAGACATTTGCAACTCGCGGCGACGGCGGGGGCTGACATTGCCCTTGGCCAGCTCTTCGCGTGCCAGACAGCCGGCCTCGATCCGTTGTGCCAGCTCGACTTCCTCTTCGGCAGTCAACAGAGGGACACGCCCCACTTCTTTGAGATACAGCCCGATGGTATCGTCGGTGTCTATGTTGGCCAGATAGTTATCATCTACGATCGGCAGAGGGGCCTGAGCGCCAGCTCCGAGGATTTCGCCCTCGGTGGCGGCCAACTCCTCTTCGGTGGGGCCGCCTACCGGATTGTCATCCACGTAGGGGATGCCCGCGCTCACCAGGGCCGCAAAGGCTTCTTCCAACTGGTCAACATCTTGCTCAGCTTCGGGGAAAATGGAGATAATGTCGTCAATGGTGACGAAAGATTTTTGTCGCCCCATCTCGATCAGACGGGCTACGGCAGGGTGACCATCATCTTGTCGTTCGATTACGCTCAACAATTCATCTTCGCGCATAACATCTCCACGAGTAACCTGCTAAAAGAATACTCTTTTTTTAAATCAAAATCAATACCCAATTTAGCAGTGCCGCAACAGTCAACCCGGCTCAGGGTTTGGTTGCGGTGGGCTGGGGTGAAAGCAGCGGCGTGGGCGATGGCGGCAAAGGGGTAGAGCTGCTCGCCGGGGGTGTGCCAGGCGTGGGGGTAAGGGGCAGCGAGGTGGAAACCGGCGTAGCGGCGGTGATGGTTGTGCTCACCAGCGGGGTAGCCGTAGGCGTGGGCGTGGCGAGCGCTTTTTGATAAGCGTTGAGGATAGAATCCAGCCCGTATTTAGCCACCACCTGCACCTCGCCGCCAACCAGTTGGACATAGTAGCCGCTGTTCGTGAGGGTCGGTTTGCCCACCAGAGCCACCAGGCGCTCGCCGCTTATCAGGCTAAGGGTGAGGGTATAGGCTGGGGTTGCCAGACCGTACAGCTCCAGGTCAACAGCGTCGGTGATGACGGCCAGGGAATTGATATAACCGATCTGGCTCATGACCGATTCGGCGGTGGTGGTATCAGTGATGGGTGAAGGTGGTTCTTTGATAAACCAGCCGCCGGCGTCGCTTCTGGCAATCAGCATCACCTCGCCGTTAGCCTTTTCGACCTTGAGGCTGTTGATCTGGGAGGCGTCAACCGAGAACAGATAGGTAGTCGGCGCGGCGCTGGTCGGTGTTGGTTCGATTTTCTGAGCAAATTTCGATTCTTGGTAGAAGAGGTAAGCTGCCAGGACAACGACAGCTATGCCTAGCAATATCCAGGTATTTTTGCGAATCATAAGTCTCCCTCGAACCGGTTGACATCCTGGCCGCCGCCCAAGAGCTGCGGCAGGATGCAACCGACATCGAAAAACTGGGGTGGAACGACAGGAATCAAGAGTGGCAAACGATCAACTGCGGCGACGTCTGACAATGAGGACGACGATGCCGATAACGACCACGCCGAAGGGCAGCACGCACAGTGAGCCAATGAAAAGCAACGGCACCGTGTAGGAGGCCACCGGCACCATGACGCGCTCGATTGTCTGCTTGGGAGTCAGGCTGATCAGCTCTTCTTGTTTGATGCTCCAATCAACGGCGTTGACGATCAGGTCGGTGTTGCCTCCGGCAGCCAGGCTGTTATTGGTGATGAAGTTGGCGTTGCCGAAGACCACCAGGCGCGACTTGGTGGGATTTTCGACCGCAATGACAACCGGCACAGAGCCAACGATGTCTGTCTGTTGATCGGCTTGCGGCTCCTCGCCAGCCATCAGGCCGTCGAGGTCAGTCTCGGCCCAAGATTGGGGGGCAGTCATCACCAGTTTGTGGTAGCTGAAGCCAACGATTTCGCCGCGGATCGAGACACTGCGGGCGTTAGGGAAATAGGTGGCCAGGCCGGCAAGTTTTTCGGTAATTTTATGGGTGGCGTAATCCACGCCAACAGCCACAAACGGCTGTCCGAGCAACTGTTGGCCGACCAGGTCAATGATGATGTCATTACCCAAGGTCACTCCCCAGGTATCGGAGAGATAGGCAGCCAGAGGGTCGGCGGCATCGCCAAAGTCGGTGACCAATACGGGGTCTTCCAAAACGATCAGGGGGCCGCCTTTGGCAGAAAACTCAGCGAGGAGGTTGACCTCTCCCTGGGCAAGGGGCTTGCGCGGCCCAGCAACAATCACCAGGGCAGCATCAGCCGGCACGGCGTTGGTCGTCAGCAGATTGAGCGTTTGAACAGCGTAGTTTTTGTCGGTCAGTGACCCTATCAATTGGGAGATGGAGTCGTTGCCGGTCGTCTCTGGGCTATGTTCGCCGTGGCCGGTTAGGAAGTAGACGGTTTTCTTATCAGGGTTCATCAGGCGCACCAGGGCCGAGGTGATCTCCTGCTCGCTGGCGCTCGTCACTTTTTCGCGGCGTGTGCCCATCTTGATGACGAGGGTGCCATCCTGGGTGATGCCTTCTTGTTGCGCCTCTGCCAGTTTGACCTCTGGGTCAATGAACTTGTATTCGAACTTGCCATTGCTCTTGAGTTTATACTGGTCGAGCAGGCTGCTGGTGCTTTCGGTGGAGCGGCGGCTGGTATAGAAAGCCTGAACAGTGACCTCTTCGGGCAGTTTCTGCAACACTTCGATGGTCTCTTTGGCCAGGGTATTTTGCTTATCAGCGGTGAGGTCCCACTGCTGCGAATTCTTGGTCACGATGATGTTGATCACCACGAGGATGACCACAATGGCCAGCAGCATCAGTAAGGTGTTGCTGCCGTAACGCACTTGCCGTCCCGACATGATCGTCTTGACTTGCTTGGGGTCGAGGACGATATAGGCCAGCAGGCCAAGGACAATCAGCGACATGCTGACATACAATGGCCATTGAAACTGGCGCGTAAAGATATAGAGACCCGCTGAAACCAGCGTAGCCAGCAGAGAAACATACAAGCCGATGGGGGCGTAACGACGCCATTCGGGTTTCATCGCCACCTCCGCATTTCTATCAGCGCCGACCCTATGAACAGGAAGAGGAAGGTCATGCTGATGAAGTAAACCACATCTTTGAGATCAATGATCCCGCGGTAAAAGCTCAGAAAATGAGCAATGAGGTCCAAGGCGTCAACGATGGTCTTCCAAACGCCGGTGACGTATTGAGAGACATTGTTGAGCAACCACAAGGTCAAGACAGCGCCCAAGCCGATGAAGAAAGCGGCAATCTGGTTGGCAAACAAAGCCGATACCGCGATGCCAATGGCCAGCATGTTCGAGACCAAGAGCAATAAGCCCAGATAATTGGCCGCTGTCAGGCCGAGGTCAATGCCCGGTTTGACCATCAAATTGAGCGCTAGAGGGAAAACGCCGGTCATCAAGAGCAAAGAGGCCATGAAGAGAAACGTGCCCAGCCATTTGCCGGCGATCAGCTCCCAATCGCGCACGGGGGCGGTGAGCAAAAGCTCCAGCGTCCCCGAACGCTGCTCTTCGGCGATGGTGCGCATGGTGACAGCCGGGACGGTAAACAACAGCAAGGTAATCATCGGCCCGGTGATGATTTGCACATCTGGCGCGCTGCTCTGGCCCATAAAGAGCTGCCGTATAGCGCCATACATATTCAGCGAAAAGAACAGCCCTAAGACAAACAGGAACAAGAAGGCCACGACATAAGCAATCGGGCTGATGAAAAACAGTTTGTATTCACGGCGTGCGATGGTCCAAATGTTACGCATCTTGCCATCCTCTCATTCTTCAACTTCTTCATCGCCGTCGGCGGCGTCGAGCGCCGAGGCGTCCTCGAGGTCTTCAGCCACTGCAGGCGGCTGCGGCTCTTCGCGGGTCAACTCGACGAAAATTTCTTCCAGGCTGATATCCACGGTGCGCAGCTCTAGCAAATCGAAGCCGGCGCCGATGACCATGCGGGCAACCGCTGGGCGGGCATCCTGGCCAGGGGTGACTTCGAATTCGAGGGCGTTGTCTGAGCGCAGGTTGACGCGCAAGACGCCCGGCACAGCGGCCAGCATCTTGTCCAGGCCGTCGGGTTCACCGCGCACCTTGAGAATGACGCGTTGCGCCCCGGCCAGACGAGCCTGTAACCGTTCGGGGGTATCTTCCACCACGATATGCCCTTTGTTGATAATCAGCACGCGGTTGCACAACTGCTGCGCCTCCGAAAGGATGTGCGTGGACAACAACACGGTGCGTTCCTGCCCCAGTTCACGGATCAGGTTGCGCACGTCAATGATCTGCGCCGGGTCGAGGCCGATGGTCGGCTCGTCAAGAATCAGCACTTCGGGCTTGTGCAACAAGGCTTGCGCCAGCCCTACCCGTTGACGCATACCCTTGGAGAGTGAGCCGATATAGCTATCGGCGCGCTCTTCGAGATGCACCATCTCCAGCGCCTCGTCCACGCGGTCTTCGACATCGCGCAATTGGCGCAGCTCACCCATGAACTTGAGGTATTCGAAGACGCTCATATCGGGATACAGCGGCACCGTCTCAGGCAGATACCCCACGCGCTTGCGGACTTCCAGGGAATCATCCACCACATCGAAACCGGCGATTTGAGCTTTGCCGGCTGTAGGCGGCATATAGCCGGTGAGGATACGCATGGTGGTTGTTTTTCCGGCGCCGTTGGGCCCCAGGAACCCCAAGATTTCACCCTGCTCGGCGTGGAAAATCAGACCGTCAATGGCGCGGCGTTTGCCGTAATCTTTCGTCAGACCTTCAACTTGGATCATAAATCACTCCTCTAATGCGAACAAAAAGCACAGCCACCATTCATCGGCGCAGTGCTATTGAGATTGACTGAATTTTACTCCGCTTACAAAAGGCAAAGAGTCAAGCGGTTGAGTCGCGCCCAAGCCTTACATCTCGCAATCTCCTCAATGCCCTGAAATTTTGCCACATCCAATTTGAGCCGACCCGTGTTAGTTTATACAAAAATAAAGAGAGCGAGTCAAGCGATTTGTCATCTTCTAATCAAACGCTAATTTGCTATGACGCTCCTTGTCTGCGACGCAGCGCAATTCTTTGATAGGCCTCTGTTTGCGCGGTAAGATAGGGGGGAATACAGCAAGGTCACTTCAGCAAGAATTTGGGTGACGAGGCTTCACGGCGCAGAAATGATTGGGAGGCTATGTCAGGCAATGCGAAACAAGCATGTTGTAGCATAATCAAGAATTGTCGGCTATGCTATAATAAGTCATTGATTCTGCATAGCACCGCCGCTCATCATGGCCCAAATGTCTCCGAGTGCGGAATTGTAATCGAACTGGCTTAGCTGATTTGGCTGTCTTTCACGTCCATTCTGGATGAAAATGGTGCTCTAGCCGAGAGGCCAGAGAAAGCGGGCAGAGGCAGCGCTTTTGTTGACGAGCGAGCTATGCACCCAAGAAAAAACAGGAGTTCGTGTTCTGGAAACGCATCGCATCACTCAAAACCTGGAGCCAAGCTCAGGGCGTAAAGCGGATCAGCAATTACAGCCTGGCACGACGTTGATTAACCGCTATCTTGTGCAGAGCGTGGTTGGCGTCGGGGGGATGGGAGCCGTTTATCGCGCCCGCGACCTGCACTTCCCCAATGTGGTCAAACACGTGGCGGTCAAGGAGATGGTCAACCAAGCGCGCGACCAGGTGATTCGCGAGACGATTGTGCGCAACTTCGAGCGCGAGGCCAATATCCTGGCGACGCTCAATCACCCGGCTATCCCGCGCATTTACGACTATTTTTCCCACAACGAGCGTTCTTATTTGATTCTGGAGTTCATCGAAGGGAAAGACTTGGAAGCCCTTCTCAGCGAGAGTCAGGGATTCGTGCCAGAGACGCAGGTGATTCAATGGGCCATCGAGTTGTGCGACGTGCTCAGTTACCTGCACAACCACAAACCGGAGCCGATCATCTTCCGTGACATGAAGCCCTCCAACGTGATGATCAACCCGCACAATCACGTTGTCTTGGTGGACTTCGGCATTGCCAAGACCTTCCAATCCGGGCAGAAAGGCACAATGATCGGCACGGAAGGTTACTCGCCGCCCGAACAGTATAAGGGGGAGGCCGGCCCGCTGGCGGACATCTACGCCCTAGGGGCAACCCTTCACCACGTCCTCACCCGCCGCGATCCCCGCCTGGAACCTCCTTTCTCTTTCAGCGAACGTCCCATCCGGCAAATCAACCCCAGCGTCTCACTGGAACTGGAGACGCTCGTCTACACCGCTCTGCAATACAATCCCGAAAATCGCTTCCCCAGCGCCCAGGCGATGAAAGATGCGCTTTTGAGCGTGGCCCGCAAAACCGGCGCATTGCCGCAAATTTCTGCGCCAACAGCCACCATAGGCAGCGCCGATAACCGCACCCGCTGCCTGTGGAGCTTCGAGTGCGAAGACGAAATCCGCGGGACGCCAACCTACAACAATGGGGTGATTTACGTCGGTTCGTACGACAATAACCTCTACGCCCTCAACGCCGCCAGCGGCGAATTCATCTGGAAATTTCCCGCCGATGGGGGCATCGTCAGCAGACCAGCCATCCAGGAGGGGAATGTCCTTTTTGGCTCCGAGGACAAATGTCTATATTCTGTTGCGGCACGTTCGGGGAAAGTCGTCTGGACTTATTACAGCGAAGGCCCCGTCCGCTCATCGCCGACCCCCGCGGAAGGGCACGTCTTCATCGGTTCAGACGACGGCTGTCTCCATGCCGTCAATTTAGCCAGCGGGCGGCGCGCCTGGCGGATCGAAGCCGGCGCCCCCGTCCGCTCGACACCGCTGGTGCATAGTGAATTTGTGTACTTCGGCACCGAAAGCGGCGATTTCTTTTGCCTCGATTTCCGTGGTTCGATCAAATGGCGCTTCAAAGCCAAACGGGCAATCACTTCCTCAGCGACGATCGCCCAAGGCATCATCTATTTCACCGCCATGGACGCCGTGCTGTACGCCCTAGATGCCAAGACGGGCTTTGTCATCTGGCGTTTTCGCATGACCAAACCGAGCATCTCGTCTCCCTGTATCGCCGAGAACTACATCTTCGCCGGTTCTGCTGATGGCAACCTCTATTGTGTGGACATGCGCTCATCGAAAGACCTGTGGCATTTCACCACAGACAATCAAGTCAGCAGTTCGCCGATGATTTACAAGGACTCGGTTTACTTTGGCTCAGTTGACGGCCACGTCTACTGCCTGGAATATCGCACCGGCCGTCTGCGCTGGAAATTCGACACCGGCCGGCCGATCACCGGCAGCGCAATCGCCAACGATGATATCATTTATATCGGTTCAACCGACCATCGCCTATACGCCTTATCGGCCTGAGCGGGTCGAAACCCTTGGAGGTATTCTTCGTGTCAGAAAAGGAAACGACGATTTTCGCCAAAGCCAGGCTCTCATTGCAAGCCCTGCTCAAGCGGCAACGAACCCCGACCGAGAAAGAGGCCTACACCCCCACGGCCGAGATTGCCACCATGCCCCTTGCCGAGAAGAAGACGCACGAGATCAAAGTCTCCCTCGAAACGTCTCTCGAATTACCGCAACTGGTTGCCGGTTGCGGCCAATCTATCGGCAGACAACGGGAACACAATGAAGATGCAGTTTTCACGCTTACCACGATGTTAGCCAGCGATAACACCCAAATTCCTTTTGGGCTATATATCGTGGCTGACGGCATGGGTGGTCATCAGCACGGCGAAATTGCCAGCGGCGTAGCGGCCCGTGCTATGGCCAGCCATATCATCTCGCGAGTTTACTTGCCGCTTTTCAGCCTTCCTGCCGAACCCCCTACCGACTCGCTCCAGGAAATCATGCAAGAGGGCATTCTCGAAGCCCACCGCGCCATTCTCAAACACGCCCCCGGCGGCGGCACGACCCTGACGGCGGCGATCATGATCGGCAACCAGATGACCATTGCCCATGTCGGTGACAGTCGGGCTTACACTGTTCATCCGGATGGTTTCATGCAACCCCTGACGCGCGACCACTCCTTGGTCAAACGTCTCGAAGAGCTAGGGCAAATTACCTCCGAAGAGGCCGCCATTCACCCTCAGCGCAACGTGCTCTACCGTGCCCTCGGCCAGGGTGAACCTTTCGAGCCGGATGTTGGCACATTCCCACTGACTCACTCAGGCTACCTGTTGATCTGCACAGACGGCCTGTGGGGCAGCGTGCCCGAAGCGAAAATCTCTGAAATCATCTTAGCCAACCCCATTTTGGAGGTGGCCTGCCAGAAATTGCTCGACGCCGCCAACGAAGCTGGCGGGCCCGACAATATCAGCGCTATTTTGGTCAAAATGCCCGACTAAACTCACGCTATGCCGAATATCCCTAACTACTACGCTCGACTGGGATTGCCTCTGGATGCCACGCCAGAGGAAATTCGGCGCGCCTACCGCCTGGCAGCACGACGCTTGCACCCTGATACCCGCGAAGCCGGAGAAACCAAGCTCTTCTTGGACGTTCAGGAAGCCTACGAGACTCTCTCCGACCCCCACAAGCGGATGGTCTATGATGACCAGCTTCCTCCTGAATACACCACGCCCCCGGCGGTGACGATTACCACCCTCTTCAGCCGCGCCTCGCTTCCCCGCGTCAGCGAGCCGCAATTGATCTACGCTTTACTGGAGCTATCTGCTCAGCCAAGCCAAGAAGAAAGCACCACGACGCCGGTCAACCTGGCACTGGTGTTAGACTGCTCCACCTCCATGCAAGGCGCGGCCATGGACACCGTCAAAGCCACCGCCATCGAGCTGGTGCGTCAACTGCGGCCCAACGATTTGTTCTCTCTCATCGCCTTCAGCGACCGAGCACAAGTGTTGGTACCTGCTGGTTCGCAACAAGACCACGCCAAGATCGAAACCGCTATCCGGATGATACAACCCTCCGGTGCCACAGAGATTTTCAGAGGCCTGGAAGCCGGGTTTTCTGAGGTGCGTCGCTACCGCAGTTCAAAATACACCAACCACATCATCCTCATCACCGACGGCCGCACCTATGGCGATGAAGCCCAGTGCATGCAATTGGCCGAAGACGCTGTGTTGCACAACATTGGCATCAGCGCCTTGGGCATTGGCGGCCAATGGAACGACGTTTTTCTCGACGACCTCACCAAGCATACCGGCGGCAGCAGTATGTACGTCGCCAAACCGCGCGATATCCGCCGTTTTCTCATCGAGAAATTCAGCGGCCTGGGTCAAAGTTACGCTGAGCGGGTCATCTACGACTGCGAGAGCGGCGCAGGCGTGCAGCTTCGCTATGCTTTCAGATTGCAGCCCGAAACCTCACCGCTTGAGATCAATCCGCCCTTGCAAATGGGCAACATCCCGCGCGACATCAGCTTGAGCGTCTTGATGGAATTCCTGGTCGAGTCGGTGCCGCCAGATGCCGCCTCTATTTCTCTGTGCGAAGGCCGTCTCACACTCAATATCCCCAGCCGCGCTGAGCCTACTTATACGGTTCGTCTGAACCTCAGCCGGCCCACCACCAATGAGGCGGACAATGAGCCACCTCCAGCCGCAATCGTTCAAGCAATGTCGCGGTTGACGCTCTACCGTATGCAAGAGCGCGCTCGCCAGCATGTTGCCGAAGGCAACGTGCGCGAGGCGACCCGTCGTCTTCAGAACATAGCCACCCACCTGCTCTCCCAGGGCAACTACGAGCTGGCCAAAACCATTCTCTCTGAAGCCGATAACCTTCAACATACCCACGCCTTCAGCGAGGAGGGTGAAAAACGAATCAAGTACGGCACGCGCGGTCTGCTGCTACCGGCGTCTGTGGAGGAGAAACCCCAATGATCATCTGTCCCAATTGCCAACACAAAGAAATATCCGGTGCTCTATTCTGCAGTAATTGCGGCGCTCAACTGATCGAGGGTGAGAGCACATCCACGCAAAATATCGAGCGCGGCCCCACCGGCCAGCTCGAGGAAGAACATCTCGCCGCCATCAATATCCCTATCCCCGATACCTTGCCCGAAAGCCGCGTCTCTCTCTACATTCTCGAGAGTGGCCAAATCATTCCCCTGGTGGGGCGCGAAGAGTACACTTTAGGACGTTCCGCCCAAGGGCAACCTATCTTGCCGGATATAGACCTAACGCCCTTCAAGGCCTATGAAAACGGCGTCTCGCGCTTGCACGCCTCGATCAAGGTCGGCAAACAAATTTTCGCCACAGACCTTGGCTCGGTGAATGGCACCCTGCTCAACGGCAAGAGAATCCCCCCCCATCAAATCCAAACGCTCAATCATGGCGACGTCATCACGCTTGGCAAGCTCAAAATCCAGGTGCTGATTCGCCAATAACCAATAACCGACGAGGTTGCTATGCCCTACACCATCGTCCTCCACATCCAAAACGAAGACCCCGTGGTGGGAGAAGTTGAACAACTGCCGGCCAAAGACGATTTTCTCGTCACCGTAACCAACCCACGCCGGCTGGATGGCAAAGACCTGTTCTACCTGGCCGAAAACGTCACCACCGTTATGTGGCCTATTTCGCGGGTCAACTTCATCGAAATTATGCCCACCAAAGAAGAAGAAGAAATCATCGGCTTCGTGCGAGAGTGAAAACCATGCCCGAGACTTTCAAAAATCGGCGCATCCTGGTCGTTGACGACGAGGAGCGGATGGTGCGCTTCATCCGCTTGAACCTCGAGCTGGATGGCTTTCGCGTCACCGAGGCATACCGCGGTTTGCAAGCGATAGACCGCCTGCGCACGGCTCTGCCTGATCTGATCATTCTGGATGTGATGATGCCTGATCTCGACGGCTTCGAGGTGCTCAAGATGATCCGCGAGATCAGCACAACGCCGGTCATCATGCTCACTGCCAAAGGGGAAGAAGAAGACCGCATCCGCGGCCTGGAATTGGGTGCGGACGATTACATCACCAAGCCCTTCAGCCCCCGTGAGCTGGTCAGCCGGGTGCGGGCCGTTCTGCGCCGCACGGAGATGAGCAGCGGCATGAGCACCCATGGCTTGATCGAGGTGGATGACCGCCTCAAGATTGATTTCGACCGACGCGAAGTGTGGGTAGACGGCAAATTGATCAGCCTGCGGCCGACCGAATATCGCCTGCTTCACTACCTGGTGCAGAACGCCGGCTGGGTGGTTACCCACGATCAAATCCTGACCAACGTGTGGGGCTATGAATACCGCGACCAGCCGCACTATGTTCGGCTGTATATCAACTACCTGCGCAAGAAACTAGAGGCTGACCTGGACAACCCCAAATATATTCTCACCGAGCGCGGCACCGGCTACCGCTTCGTGGATTTCCGAAGAGAGAAGGCTGGAACAACAGCAGGGTAAAATTCAGACCTTGTCAGTCCAAAAGCCTTCAGCTATACTGTGCCTGTGAGAGAAACCCATGACACCCAAACAACGCATTCTGCTGGTTGACGATCACGAAGTCGTCCGTCTTGGCCTAAAGGCTTTACTGGAACGCCACCCCAATTTCGAGGTAGTCGCCGAAGCAGCGACAGCGCGGGAGGCTGTCGAGCAGGTTGCCTCTTACAAGCCAGATGTCGTCGTCATGGACATCCGCCTGCCGGGTGGTTCGGGCATCGAGGCCTGCCAGGAAATTGCCGAGAAACATCCTGCCTCCAAGGTCATCATGCTCACCTCCTATGCCGAAGACGAAATGTTGTTCTCGGCCATCCGCGCCGGCGCTTCAGGTTACGTGCTCAAGCAGATTGGCGGCGAAGACCTGGTGCGCGCCATCGAAGCTGTCAGCCGGGGCGAAGCCTTACTCGATCCAGCAGTGACTCAGCGCATCTTCCAGGAAGTGCGTAAGGCCGCCCGCGAAGAAGAAGCATCGGCCTTCTCGGCGCTCACCCAACAGGAACGGCACGTTTTACTGCTCGTGTCTGAAGGCAAGACCAACCGCGAAATTGCCAAAGCTCTCTTCTTGGGTGAAGGGACCGTGCGGAACTATGTGAGCAGTATTCTCTCTAAGCTGGGGGTCAGCAACCGCGCCGAGGCGGCTGCTTACGCGGTGGAACACAATCTCAAAGATTACCTGTAAAGGCTGGCGGGGGAACTACGCCTTTAGGGCACGCCGCAAACCTTGCAGGGTGAAGATTTGGCCAGCCAGAACACCCCCGGCGTCTGCCGCCTTTAGTGCGCGGAGACCTGACCAGGGATTTCTGCCCGCACCGATTGGTAAGCCAGGCCCCATAACCAATCCTGTAAATAACGTTCGATCTCGTCCAGCAATCTGAGATGCGTGGTCAGACGGCGCAGCAATTCGCGGCTATCCTGGAACATTTGCATGCAGGCCACTTGTGCCGAAGTGTCGGTCAATTGTTGCTCGCGCAGCATTTTGAGAAAGCGCGGCGCCGAAAGGCGTGCCAACGCCAGGGGTGTTTTTGCACCCATCAGACGCACGCCGTATTTCTTCAGATTGGTCTCGAAAAGAGCATACACCTCATGCAAATCGTTCAAAACCTGAGATTTCTGCTGCTGGGCGACCGCCAGCACCTCCTGCAAAGCCCCCAAGCTCTGTGGCCCGGCCAGCACCAGGCCCTCGACCATTTGGTTGAGCGAGGCAGTGTCGCCTTCATCCAAACAGCGCAACAACAAATCGCCAGCCTGTAAGCGGACGTAGGTGCGTTCCACATAAGCATACACGGTATCGAGGGGGTCATCCGCCATAAGCAGCCTCCTGACGGCAGATCGGGCAGGGGCACAAAGCCCGCAGGTAAGACCAGGTGTAAATTCCAAAGCGATGACCGTCTTCCCAAATGAAGTTCAAGGCATAAGCGCCCACAGGTTCAACTTGTTGGAGACGCGTGGCCGCCGACACCACCCGCGGGCGTAGAAACACCTGCGGGTCTGGCGTATCCCGCATGGCTTCATGCCCGCCACGGCAGGAGGCGCAAGGGCAGGCCTCCCGCACCAGCGAGAGAGGATAGACGCTGAGATGACCATCCGTCCATTCGATGGTCAATTCCCCTGCTTGTTTATTGACGCTAATATCACGCGGAACGATCGTAGCCACTTTGCCTCCTTGAGAAAAACGAGAGGGATGTCGCCATCCCTCTCTAATATATACCCAAATTCGCTAAGATGCAACATCTAGGGGGTTTCAATCGCCACCAGGTAATTGGCCACCGCCCAGCCTTGCAGTGTTTCATCGTAAGGAGCGACCAACCGCCACCACGTGTAGCCGTCTGCCTGGCGGGGGCCGTCGGTCACCCGCAAGACTTCGGCTTCAATGGCCAGGAAGACCAGGCTGGCTTGCAAACTTGGCTCAGAGCGCACCCGCAAACCCACGCCGCCGGTGCCGCTCACCTGAACGTAATCGCCAATGTGGATTTCGCCTGAGGGGGTGGGCACAGACTCGGCCAGGGTTGGTGTGACGGTAGCAGACGGCGGTAAGGTGGGCAGGAGGGGTGTCGAGCTGGGCCGCGGAATGATCTTGATCAGTGCGGTCGCTGGCCCCTTGGGGGCGGGCGTCGGTCGGGCCAGCCACAACCCGAAGAGCAGCGCAGCGAACAGCACACCGCCCACGGTCAGCGCGCCCGCAAACACTCCGGGGGTGATCCAGCGCAACCGTTGCACGTCGTCACCCTCGCGGCATAGGCAGCAAGAAGAAAGCCAGCGCCAGGATGACGTAAATGGCCAGCAATTCCGCGCCCTCCAGCCAATTCGATTCGCCGTCTGCCGACACCAGGGCGGCAATCAGCACGCCCGCAATCAGCGCCAGCAGTTCAAATTGGTTGAAGATCAACGTCAGGGGGTGCCCGAGCAACAAGCTGACAAAGACCAGCACCGGCGCGACGAACAAGGCCACCTGTAAGCTGGAGGCTACGGCAATCTCGACGCTCAAGGTCATCTTATTACGCATGGCTACCTGGACTGCCACCAGATGTTCAGCCACATTGCCGATGATGGGAATGAAGATGATGCCGATGAAGAACTCAGAAAGCCCCACGGCCTCCACCACCGGCTCCACCGCCCCTACCAGCAGCTCAGACATATAGGCCACGCCCACTGTGGAAAGCGACAAGACGAGCAGCGCCGTGCGCAAAGTCCACACGGGCGGCGTCTCGGTTGGATGCGGCACAACGGTGGTTTCGTTTTCAGGCAAAGCTGTTTTCTTGCGGAGGGCAGAGTCTTCGAGAATATGCCCGCTTTCCTCCACCATCACCGGGCTTTCGCCCTTGAAACTGTAGAACACCCCCAGGCCATAGAGCAAGATCATCACTGCCGCTACCCCTAGGCTAAGCGCTTCTACCTTGGGGTCGGTATCCAGGCCGGTGCCGATATAGTGGCTGAACAGCGAAGGGACCATCAGCGTCAGCACGGTCATCACCAACAGGACGGCATTGTGGCTGGCTTGCCGCCGGTCGAAAATCTGCCGCCCATGGCGGATACCGCCGATCAGCATAGCCATCCCCAGGACCAGCAGTAAGTTGCCGAGGATCGAGCCGGTGATGGAGGCCTTGACCAATTCCAGCAGGCCGGCGCGGATCGCCACGATGGTGATGATCAATTCAGCCGCGTTGCCCAAGGTGGCGTTGAGCAAACCGCCCAGGCGCGGGCCGGTGTAGTGCGCCAGCGCTTCGGTGGATTCGCCAATGTAGCCCGCCAGCGGGACGACGGCCAGCGCGGAAAAAGCAAACACCCAGATAGGCGTAAACTGCCCTACTTCGGCCACAATCGCAATCGGGATGAAAAGCAGCAACCAAGCCACGGGTTTCGAACGAAAATAGGCGATGATTTTCGTCATAGGCTATCCTTCTGAGATCACAGGCTCGTGTTTGAACAAGGTATGACGCGTCTTGCGGGGAACAAGCAGCTTGAGCGCCCGCTGGCGTACTTCTACCTCAATCATACCACTTGCTTCCAGCGGTTCGCCGTCCAATTGCAAATACATCGGTGCATCCGAACGCAAAATCAGGTGGCGAAAAGCGATCGGCAGGCTGTCTTCGGATTCGACATGCTTACCAGCCAGCAAGGCCAGAGCTGCCGATACCGTATCGGCCATGGTCTCGCCCTTGAAAAGCCACAAATCCATCACGCCATCGTCAAGCAGCGCCCAGGGCGAAATCTGCGCCAGGCCGCCAGCGTACAGGTGAATGTTGCTCATCACCCCTCCCAGGAAGTGCCCTGCGACCTTGCAACCATCCGCTTCGGCTTGCAGATTGATGCCATGCCAATTGACGGCGTTCCACACGGTCGAGGCGGCGTAATGTAAGGCGCCGATGTGTTTTTCCCAGCGGTTGCGTGGTTCGAGACGATGCACCACGAAGGCGTCCAGCCCAACACCGGCCCACAGGAGAAAAGGATGCTCGTTGCAGAGGCCGACATCCACACGGCGGTATTGACCCTCCAGGAGCAGGCGGGCGCTTTCTTCCAATGCCATCCAGCGCGTCCAACTCAATCCCGGCAAGCCCAGTTCTTGCGCCAAGACATTCGAAGTGCCTGCCGGCAAGACGCCGAGGGCGGTTTGCGAGCCTACCAGGCCGTGCAAGGCCAGATTGACCGAACCATCGCCGCCAGCGACCAGCAAGAGATCGCGGCCCGCTTCGGCAGCCTGAATCGCCAGGTGCGTCAGGTGATCGCCGTCCTGGGTCTGCGCCAGATGCACCTGCCACCCCCCTTGCCGAAACACGTCGGCGGCCCGTTCGACCAGCAAAGCCGAGGGGAAGCGCCCGGCTGCCGGGTTGTAGATGAGATCCGCAGTTGGCATCGCAGCTTGATTCTACTCGAAATTCGTGGAAGGCCACGTTCTTCAGGCAGGGATGGGTTCACCCACTCGGTGGCATTGCCAGCGAAGCCGGGCTTCAAAATCCATACGTGAGAAAAAAACCAAGCGGTCGTGGCTCTGTGCACAGGCAAGGTGCGCTGCCGAGCCGCCGGGGCTAAAGCCCCTGCTAAATTCATGGAAGTCCGCTCAAGCGGACTGCGCCTGCCCTGCCCTGCGTTGGCGCTTTGAGCCGGAGATTATCGGGCTTTTTGGTCACGGTCAGGCTAAAGGCCTGACCTACTGGTGGGCAGAGTCGGCTTCCAGCCGACTTTCATGTGTTGAGGCGGGTGCTTGCGCTGGATGCGCCGGCTTCGGGTCTTGGTGTCTTGGTGGTTATTTTTGTTTCACCACGAAGACACGAAGGCACGATGTTAGAAACGC
>Ga0209018_1001251_pt1 | contig 20974 bp, 18 predicted proteins | sample YNPBryBLVA2012_FD_185814 | JGI IMG/M metagenome (GOLD analysis project Ga0209018, IMG submission 185814) | Anoxygenic and chlorotrophic microbial mat microbial communities from Yellowstone National Park, USA - YNP Bryant BLVA 2012 (SPAdes)... ...
CGGTCGCGGGGCGATGTGCGCTTGATCGTGGTGCTGCCATCGACATAAGACCGAGCTTCGTTGAAGCACGTGTCCGTGAGGTACCGGCGCAATTCGTCCACATGCCCCTTCTGCTTGGCACTGGCAGGCATCGCCGGGTGTGCGACCGTCCTCGGTATCGATCCGCCCGAACCGGGTGGTGACGCAAGCGAAGTCGGGGCAGGCGACGATGCTGGGGTCGATGGGGCGCGCTGGAACGACGCGGACGCGGACACAAGCACCGCAGGCGGAAGCGCGGGAGACGGAGGCGCAGGCGGAAGCGCGGGAGACGGAGGCGCAGGCGGAAGCGCGGGAGACGGAGGCGCAGGCGGAAGCGCGGGAGACGCCGCGACGTCAAGCTGTGCGGGCAAGCCCAACTTCACCCGCTGCCATGTGGTGACGACGCCTGACCGAGACTACGATATCTGCATTCAGGGAGAGTGCTTGTCTACGGGGTGCGGAACCGTGACGTGCAACGTCCCGGGTCCCTGGTTCCGCCTGGCGGACACAGGACAACGCGACTGTTTTGACCAGGCGGGCAAGGTCGCGTGCGCCGACAGTGCAGGGGCGCCTGCGTGTGCAAGTATTCCTGGCTGCGGCCAGGACGCCCAATACGGCTGGGACAAGGCGCATCCTGCGCAGGATCGCTTTGTGCGCGTCGAAGCTGCACCCGGCGAGTGGGTCGTCCGGGACGACGTGACCGGATTGATGTGGCAGGGGTGCCACGCGGGCAAGTCTGGTTCGGACTGCCAGGGTGACGCGGAATCGTTGACATGGGAGGACGCACTGGCGCGATGCGACGGGTTGGTGTGGGGCGGATCCGACGATTGGCGGCTGCCTGACGAATACGAAGCGCAGAGTCTGGTCGACTACGGCAGTGAATCGGTCGCGATTGATACGTGGGTATTCCCGAGCGCGGACTCCGCGCACGGTGAATGGACGTCGTCGACCGCAGTGGGGGCGGGCGCCTTTGCATGGTTCGTGGACTACGCAGAGGGCATCGTCGCCGGTTGGAGCCCGAAGTCATCGACCAAGGCTGCGAGATGCGTCCGGAGCGCGGCGGCCGCCGGCGCGTTGCCCCGGTTCGATATCGACTTGACGATGCCGTCACAACCAGTGGTCATCGATCGCCTCACGGGGCTGAAGTGGCAGGGCTGTGTGGCCGGGGTGGAGGGAACCGGATGCACCAAGGGAACGGCGCTCGTACTATCGTTCAACGAGGCGTTGCAGCACTGTGAGACCAGCACCTGGGGCGGGATCGACTCGTGGCGCGTCCCCAGTGTCACCGAGGCGTTCAGCAGCACCCGTCACGCAAAGGGCTGGCCGGCGTTGGATGCTTCAGTCTTTCCGGGTGTTCCAGACAACACGTTTATTCGCACCTCGACCACGGTACGCAAAGACCCGTCGTCCGCATGGCTCCTGTCGGTGCACGACGGCGCGATCACTGCGGGGTTGATGGCCGAGACGAAAACGGCACCGCTGCTGGTTCGATGCGTTTCGAACTGAGTTCCGGGGCATCCGGGCCATGCGTGTTGCGCGTTCACGCGGTTCTATCCTCGATGTGCCGAGCGCCGGGGGGCGAGGGAGCGCCGTCCTGGTCGCCAGGAACCGCTCCTGGTGCGAATCGATGCGAAGCAATCGGTGCGAAGCTCGTGCGCCATGCGATGATTGCACCCTTGCCGTTCGTCTGCGGCGAAGTCGTGGTGATGTCGATACGTTCCGCCTCTCGCCGACACCGCGAGCTGCCTGCCCGCATGTCGCGCCCGTCATGGTGCTCGCGCCGATGCTCAGGCCGACGTGTGTGACACCGATTCTCGGAATCGCGCCAGAATTCCCATGGACGCACGTGACCTCGTCAGGTCTTGACCACACCCGCTCGCAGGTCGACGAGTACAGCGGTGCGGGTGAGGTCGGCAACGAGATGGGCGGGAAAGTCAACGAGAAGAGCTCGACCGCATGCGGTTGGTCCTCGTGGTCGAGGCGGCGGATCCCGTCAGTGGACGAAGGCCCAGGCCTCGCCACCGCCTCCTGCAATGAAGATATCGTCGTTGTCGAACAGCCACACCTTGGACATGGGCCCGATGGGCAGGTTGTTTTCTCCAGGCGGCGTGATGTCCTGCCAGGTCTGTCCTGAATCCTGGGACACGATCACGAAGCCCCCCTCCGACGTCGGGATCTTCTCGCCCACGGCCACGACCTTGTCCCCTCGGACACTGATGGCCCACACGCCGCCCTTGTAGTTGATCCCGGAATCGAGCAGCTCGATCTGCGTCCAGGACGCCTGGACGTACGGATCCTGGCCATCGACACGGTACAGCAGCGGATAGCCTGTGGAGTGATCGAAGCCCACGACGAGCATCTTGGTGGCGGACCAGATGTACATGTCGAGCAACTCGCCGTCGCGGGTGGACGGCTGCAGCTCGAGGGGCTGAAGATGGTAGGTGGCTCCGGCGAGCTTGGAAGGCAAGAACACCTGCGCCGGCTCGCTGACGGTGCTGCCGGTCGCATAGAAGTGGTTGTCGAACGCGACGACGCGACGCACCTGGAAGTTTGGAGCGTTGTTGGGGTCAGCGATCGCGGCTTCGTTCAGATTGGCGATCTCGGTGAAGTCGCCGTTGGCCGGCTTGTACGCCGCGGAGTTGCCCGTCAGGGAGTCGACCAGCATCTGGCCGTCCGCGGTCACAGCGATGTTCTCGCCCTGATCCACCTTGGTATAGGCGTTGTTGCCCGGCACGAACAACCCGACGAGCTTGAGCGTGGCCGTGGATTCGTCCACACGCCACGCGCTGTACTTGTCGAGCGTATCCTTTCCTGCGCCGTACAACTTGCCATCGGGCCCGCGGCGAAGATTCATCACACGGACCTGCTCAAACTTGACATTGGTGGCCCAAGTATGTCCGCCATCCTGCGTCGTGTACAGGTTGTAGCCGTCGGCATTCTCGCCGCAGCCCGCAAAACCCTTCGTGTTCGAGTCGAACCACAGCGCATTGGTGCGCGATCCTGGACAGGGGCTCGCAGCCTTTTGCCACGTCCCGGCCCCGCCGCCGCCCGTTCCTCCGGTGCCACCGCCGCCCGTCCCTCCGTCGCCGCCTGTCCCTCCGTCGCCGCCTGTCCCTGCGTCGCCGCCCGTTCCTCCGTCACCACCTCCGGTGCCACCATCACCGCCCGTGCCGCTGTCACCCCCCGTGCCGGCTGTCCCGCCGGTCCCGGGATCGCCCCCGGTTCCGCCAGTCTCCGTTCCGCCAGCGCCGCCGGACCCCTGCGCCGTTCCGCCGGTGCCGCCCGTTTCGTCGTCGCTGCCGTCGGATGTGGTGCACGCAGCCAGTGCGATCACGCCAGCCGCGGCGCAAAGCCCGATTCCCATCCATGTCTTCATCGTGTTCTGCCTCCGAGGTGAGAGCTTCTGCCGCTCTTCGCGGCTTGCCGGGCTCTCAGCAAGATGCGGTCCACCTCGACCTTTGGCTGCAGACCCCGCGCAACGCGCATGGTTCGGCGTGAATTCAGCCAATTCTGAGGTTGTGCGCGCCGGGCCGAGGAGGGCACGGAACGTTCGCGGAACGTTCCAGTGGTGACCGAGGTACGCGCTGCGACTGCCGGATTCACCACCTCACGCAAGCGATCAGGTTCACGTAGTCGTCGGTCCATGGCGCCATGACCGGCGCGGGCAGGGGCTTCCATTCGGAGCTCAGGGCAAGCGCATCGATGGACGCTCTTGACTCGGCCAGCACGATCCAGCGGGACGCAGCCTTCCCGTCCTGCCTCTCGGCTGTGCGGTCGTCCTCCGTGTCGATCCGATCCGTGCGCTCGAACGCGGGCCAGCCGGCGCCGTGCGTGAGGGCGGAGACCACCATGCCCAGGTCGAGATAGCGATTCGACATGTTCATCAGGATCAGGCCACGCGGCTCGAGCTTGCTGCGGTACAACGCCAGCGCTTCGGTCGTCAGCAGATGCGCAGGAACGACGTCGCTGCTGTACGCATCGAGCACGATCAAGTCGAACGAGCCGTCCCGCTCCTTGCCCAACGTCATCCGCGCGTCGCCCAGCACGATGTCTACTGTCGCCCCGCGGTCACGGGCGTCTCTGACGTAGGTGAACAACGACGGGTTTTCGGCCACGGCGACCACGTCGGGGTCGATCTCGAAGAAGGTGATGTGCTGTCCGTGCTCTGCGTACGACGCGAGGGATCCAACGCCGAGACCGATCATTGCGGCGTTGCGGAAATGGTAGCGTTGCAGCACGTCGCCCGCCGGACCGGAGCGGTGGAAGTAGGCGCCGGGGATGCGGTGCCGGTCCGGGTCGGTGGCCTGCAACCCATGCACGGTGGTGCCTTGCACGTAGAGGTGGCGCTGGCTCGATGGGTCGTCGACAACCTTGTGAACCGCGAAGAAACTCCTGCGAGCGTCGATGATGCCCACGGTTCGTGCGGCCACGACCGGGACGAGGAACACCGCAGCCAGGACCGCGCCGGAACGGAGCGGACGATCGCGATAGACGAGGGCGACCGCCACGACGGCGGCGCCGACCTGGGCGAGCAGGAACATCCTCCAGGTGTCGTCGAGCGGTCGTGTCGCGAACAGGACGACGACAAGCAGCACGGCGACCACGACGGCGGGCATCAGATCACGAGCGAGCGCCCTCGCCACATCGGCAACGGTGGTTTTCGGCTCGGCGAAGGTGTCGCGTTCGATCTCCTGCCAGGTTCGTGATTGTCGTGGGCTCCAACCATGGACGCCCAGCGCCACGAACCCAGCACAGGAGAGCGCGAGCGGATACTCGGCCAGGGAAGAGAAGAGCAGGGGCGCGGCGATTGCGTTGATCGCGCCGCCGACCACACCGCCGGCGGAGAGCACGAGGTAGAACAGGGTGAGCCAGTGCGCAGTCGGGCGATTGCATGCGATCAGCCCGTGACAGGCCAGCGCAATGACGAAGAACGCAGCGAAGTGGGCTGAAAGCACCAGCCAGATCGGCCGGGTCACCTCGGCCACGCGCAGCAGCGCGACCAGCCCGACCGCCCACGGAAGCCACCGCATCACCGTCTCGTGTGCCACGAGCGGCTTCTGCATGAACGCGAAGATGAAGCTGATCAGGTAGAGGGCGAGCGGTACGATCCACAAGAGGGGCACGGGCGCCACGTCCGTGGTCGCGAACGACGTGACGCCGAGCATGAGGCTGCTGGGCAGAGCTGCGAGAGCGAGCCAGGATACAACGGTGCGTGCAGGTGGCGGTGGCGGAGCGTGGTGCCCTGCCCTGGAGGACTCTTGTCGCGCGTGTCCGAGGAGCACGTGGAGCGCGCACCCGAAGATCAGCAAGCTCAGAAGCACGAATCCGCGGGACCACCCCTGTTCTTGCGCGCCGAGGGGCAGGTTCGGCTCGATGAAGACGGGATACGCGAGAAGCGCGAGCAGGCTGCCGGCGTTGCTGGCGGCGTACAAAAAGTACGGGTCCGAGGCGTGGCGGTGGCGCGATTGTCCGAGCCATCCCTGCACGAGCGGCGCGGTTGCGGACGTGACGACAAACGGCAGACCGAGGGTGCTGGCAAGCTGCCCAAGCAGCCACAGCACGGGAAACGTCTCCGTGGTGTCGGGTGCCGTCGCAGGTGGTTTCAAGGGTAAGAACCACCACGCGGTGGCGACCAACACCCCATGCAAGACCGGTTGGATCCGTCGCGGCACGAACCGCACGACCAGGTGCGCATACAGGTAGCCCGCGAGCAGCGCGACCTGGAAAAAAAGCACGCAGGTGACCCAGACGTGCGGAGCGCCGCCCAGGAGGGGAAGCAGCCGGCGTGCGACGAGCGGTTCGACGACAAACAGCAGCGCGGCTCCGACGAAGGTGGTGAGTGCGTACCAGAGGATGAGCATCGCGCCTGTGCGATCCCGGTCGAACGAACGCTGCGTGTCTACCACGCCGCCGCTGGCACGCACGGTATTCACGAATGGCCGTAGGTGTTGCAAGCTATCATGACAAATCCTCACCCTGTCGGTTTTGGAGGTGTTCCGTGCGACGGACGGCCATTCTGACTTGCTCGTTCTTGGTTGCGCTTCCCGTTCTATCGATCGCGTGCGGTGGTGACAGCGAAGGTGAAGAGCTGTTCCGCCAAGGAACGACACCCGGCACCGGTGGGAGCGGTGTGTCCGGAGGGTCGGGCGGAGCAGCGGGCACGGGTGGACCGGCAGGCACCGGAGGCAACACCGGCGGCAGCGGAGCGACCGGTGGGTCGGCAGGAGTGGGCGGCGGCGACGGTGGCAGCGGAGCGATCGGCGGATCCAGCGGCGACGGTGGCAGCGGAGCGATCGGCGGATCCAGCGGCGACGGCGGTAGCGGAGCGATCGGCGGATCGGGAGGCGACGGCGGTAGCGGAGCGGTCGGCGGATCGGGAGGGGCAGGCGGCGACGGCGGTAGCGGAGCGGTCGGCGGATCGGGAGGGGCAGGCGGCGACGGCGGTAGCGGAGCGATCGGCGGGTCGGGAGGGGCAGGCGGCGACGGCGGCACGGGGGGCGCATGCGTGCCTGTCGGCCACGACGAGGACGACGACGGGGTGGACGACGGTTGCGACAATTGCCCGACATACGACAATGCCGATCAGACCAACAGCGACGCCGACGGTGTTGGGGACGCTTGCGAGGAGCCTGTCGACGAGTCGTTTTTGTCGCAGATCCCTTACTTCGAGCCCTGGATGCCAGGGGCGGTTGCCGGGCAGTGGGACTTCGACCCCAAGTTCGTGCTCTCTGACGACGTGCTGGATGTCGACGACAAGTACTGCGGGAACAGTTGCGGGGAGAATGCGTTTCTGAGGGTAACCCTGCAACCCGTCTACGCGGTCGAAACGACGCTGACGCTCGGGCCGAACATGGACGGGTGGGTCGGATTGCTGTTCGCGCATGAGCCGCAGAGCGGCTCGACCTGGGAGTGCGTTCTGTATCGGACCCAGTACGCACGGAACATCGAGATCTGGCGCCGCGAGCAGTACGGCGACGGCTTCACGCGCATTGCGTACAAAACCGATGTGGAAGAGCCGAACGAACCGCCCACGACCCAACGCAGGATCCGCGTGTACGCGGACGGCTCGACCTTCTGGTGCGAGTTCGAGAATGCGTCGGGAGCCTATGCCGTGGTGGCATCGCCGGTCTCCACGCTGGACCTGTCGGGGCAAGCAGGGCTGCGAGCGTACCGGGCCGTGGCGCACTTCCAGTCGTTCGTGCTTTACGAGTAGCGGCGTCAGCCGATGGCCGTAGGTGACCGGCTCGGGCGCTGGAACAGCCCCATCGCTGCTTGCTTCTCGGCGAGTTCGCGGATGGCCTGCTCATGCTCCGTGGCAGGTGTGTCGAACTCGATCCCAACGCTGAACGACCACAGCGTGGTGCCGTCACCCCAGGGTTCGGACCGAACGACCTTGCCAGTCACGATGCCAGGGCTGTTCAGGTCGTCGCTGATGTACAGGCTCAGCCGCACAGCGTCGCCAGGCTGCAAGGGAGCGCGTGTCAGCAGCATGGCTCCGGTCACGCTGAGGTCGCGGATGACGGCCGACCGCTGCTCGCCTTCCCTGGCCTGAACATAGGCGGGGAAGCAGGCGATGTGGCGCAGGCCGCGTCGACGATCGCCGGAAGGAGGACCGTTGTCGGGGTTGTTCATGTCATCACCGTTCTTGTCGAATCGATGTGCTGCACGCTCCGGGCGTTCGACGGGCAGGCGGGTTCAGTTCGTACAGGCTCCGTTGCCGTCGCAAACATGGGAACCGTTGCACTCGTCATCGGGATCCGTGCCGCTCTTGATCGGCCCACATGTTCCATCATTGCCACTGCCCTTCTTGGCCGCCGTGCACGCCTCACACGTACCATTGCAGGAGCTGTCGCAGCAGACACCGTCGACACAGTGGCCGCCCGAGCATGCTGCGTTGCTCGTGCATGATTGTCCGTTGACGAGCTTGCATGCCCCGCTGCCGTCACATTCGCGGTTCGGTCCGCATGATGTGCCGGATGGCGCCGGCGATGCGTCCTTGCAGGTGTTGCCCTCGCACGCCTTGGGCTGGCAGATGGTGCCGCCGGAACACTGCGTGGCGGTGTTGCACTCGACGCACGCCCCGGCGCCGTCACACACCCAGCCCTTGCCGCACGGGGTGTTCTTCGCGTCGTCGATCGCGCCGCAGCTACCATTGTTGCATACGGGCGACTTGCACTCGCCCGGGTCGTTGCAGCCTGCGGCGTTGATGCACTGCACGCAGCTTCCCGCGGCGTTGCACACGCCGGTCGGGCAGGCGGTGCCCTCCTGCTTGGGGTTGAGCGAGCAGGTGTTGTTCGTGCAGGCGGCGTCGTGGCAGGCATCGCCCTGCGGGCACTGGGAAGCTTGCGTGCATTGCACGCACTTGCCCGCGCCGTCGCAGTACTTCCCGTTCGCGCACGACGTGTCCTTCGCATCCGGCGCGGTTCCGCACTGGTTCGCGTTGCACACCGGATGCACGCAGTCGTCCGGGTCCGGGCAGTCCGACGCCTTCGTGCAGCCCACGCAGGTTCCGGCGCCGTCGCACACGCCACTGGTTCCGCAGGCGGTTCCTTCGGACTTGTTGGTGACGCTGCAGTGGTTCGACGTACACGCGCTGGTCGCGCAGTCGCCGGGGTCGTCGCACTGTGTCGCGTCGTTGCACTCCACGCAGTGGCCGGCGCCGTCGCACACCGAGCCGCCGCTCTGGCTGCAGCCCGCGTTCTTGTTGCGAGGCGGGTGCAGCGGCACACCGCCGACGCACTCATCGCGCGTGCACTCGTTGGAGTCGGGCGTGGGCAGATCGTTGTCGTCGGCCACGGACACCGGGGTTCCCTGGCCGTCGCACTGCACGTTCTGGCAGTCGTGCGGCGTCTGCTTGCTTTCGGGCAAAGGCGTGCCCTCAGGCCTGGGTGCGAGCTCGCATTCGCCTGAGATGTTGCATACGCCGTCGTTGCAGTCGTCTCTCGGGCACTGGTCGTCGTCCGTGCAACCGACACACTTGCCCGCGCCGTCGCACTTGAGCTCCTTGGTCCATCCGCATGGTACGTCGACTGCGCTGGGTACCGACGACGGTGTGCCGTTGCTGCAAGACTCCTCCCAGCATTCGGTGTTGATGGGAAGATCGGTGTCGTCGACGATCTCCGAGGGGACCCCTTGCAGGCAGACGTTGCGCTTGCAGTCACCGGGCGTCTGCGAGACACCTGGTGTGGACGTGTTGTCGAGCTTGACCCGCACGCAGCGTCCCGATGTCAGGTCGCAGGAGTCGAGCGTGCACGGGTTCTTGTCGTCGCATGCGGTATGGGCGGTCTGCTCGTCGCAGGTCACCACGCAATCGCCGGCCTTGCAGAACCCGGATGTCGCGCCGTCCTTGCACAGCGCGCCTTCGTTGGTTGGCTCGTGCACTGCCGCCGGACCGTCGCAGGAATCGCGCGTGCAGTCGTTGCCATCGTCGGGGACAAGCGACGGGTCCACAGTGAAGCTGCACACGCCGCGAGGCGTGCAGGTGTCGGTGGTGCACGGGTTGTCGTCGGAGCAGTCGCCGGCCGTCGCGCACGGGATGTCGTATTCGCCTGCTCCCTGCGTGTCGAGTTTGCATCCAGAAGGTAGCCCTGCGATACACGACGCCAGCGCGAAGACACCCGCGCCCAGCGCCGCCCGCAGGATACTCGTTCGCTCCGAAGCCATCGCCTTACACGCCATCTTCGCACAGGTGGGCGCCGCGATCCACCCACCACCCGGTACGCGGTGCGACGGACCCTTCAGGATGGCCGGCGAGTCACTGGAGAGGGTAGAAATCCTGCTTGGACGCTCCGCAGATGGGACAGACCCAGTCGTCGGGGATGGCCTCGAAAGGCGTGCCAGGCGCAATCCCGCTGTCCGGGTCGCCTTCCGCCGGGTCGTAGACGTAGTCGCAAGTGTCGCAGTGGTAGCGTTTCATGGGCATGATGAATCGGAACGGGTCAGAATCCGGCAGGGGGGCGTAGCGTGCCCTGGGGAGAAGTCAACAAGTTACGCAGGTTCTGCAAGAACCGGATGTTGTCTTCGCGCAGGCCCGGGCTCACGCGGATCGCATGCGGCAGACCGTAACCACCCATGGGACGCACGATGATCCCACGCTTTTGCAGCTCGATGAAGAGCCACGAGGCGTCTTTCCGTGTGTCGATGAGCAGGAAGTTCGCCTGCGATGGCGGTACGGTCACCGGAAGCGACGCCAGCCCCTCGCGCAGGAAGGCGAGCTCGGTCTGGTTGAACTCTCTGGATCGACGCACGAAGTCCACGTCGTCGAGCGCTGCCATGGCCGCGGCCTGCGCGACGAGGTTGGCGCTGAAGGGGAATCGGCAGGTCGCCAGGCCGCTGAGGATGTCTGACGGTCCGATGGCGTAACCGATGCGCATCCCCGCCAGGCCGTAGGCCTTGCTGAACGTGCGGAGGTACAAGAGCCGGCGGCCTTCGCGGAAATGGCGCAGCGGATCCGGCATGTCGTCGACCGTCGTGTACTCCTCGTAGGCCGAGTCGTAGACCACCAGCACATCGCGCGGCACCCTCTCCATGAGCCTGTCGAACTCCTCCCGCGTGAACCATGTCCCCGTCGGGTTCGTCGGGTTCGCCAGGAACACGATCTTGACACGATCGTCGATGCGGTCCGCGATGGCCTTCAGGTCGTAGCGATATCCGCCGTCGATCATCGGGGCCAGACGCAAGTGCGCGCCCGCCTTGCGCGCTACCAGCTCGTAGATCGCAAACGTCTTCTCCGAGGTCACCACCGCGTCGACCGGGTCCAGGAACGCGATGCCACAGAGCTCCAGCACTTCGACCGACCCCGACGCGACGAACACGTTGTCGATCGCGACCCCGTGCTTTTCCGCGATCTTGTTGCGCAGGTAGAAGGCGCTGTCGTCGGGGTACAAGGATACTTCCTCCACGGCCTTGCGCATGGCTTCCAGCGCCTTCGGCGAGGTGCCGAGAGGATTCTCGTTGGATGCCAGCTTGGCGATTCGCCCCGTCAGCCCATACTCACGACGAACTTCCTCGATAGGTTTGCCCGCCACGTAGGGCCGAACGGCACGGAGAGGCTCGCGCAGGAGGTTGCTCGATGTCATGGGATCCTCGAAACGACCGGGAAGGCAGCCTTCACGGCCCGGCATCCTACTGAACCGCCGAGGCTGCGGCCACCCCCCAAACCGTTGTGTTTCTCTCGTGCCGATGGCCGCTTCGAAGCTCGAAAAGCGTGCGCCCCGACCGTCAGCTCGTCAGCAGCCAGACCCAACCAACCAGCCCACCCACGACACACGCGGCCGTCATGCCCAGCACCACCACCAGAAACAGGGTGCGTCCCCGACGAGCCCGAGCAGGACCGTCCGGGGCCAGCCGGGCGAGCGCGGCAGCGCCACGAGCCCAGGGCACCGCCACGACATGCACGAGAACGTAGAACACGCCGGCCAGCGAGAGACATACCTCGACGATGACCCGTTGCGCCGCTTGCTCGGACGGCGCGTGGAGCACCGTGTCGCCACAGATTAGCATCGCGACCGGGACGCCGGCCATCGCGGCGGCAAACGCGACGGGATAGGCGGCGAAGTGCGCCACGCCGAGACGCAGCCACAGGGCCCACGTTGGCGACATCTGGCGCCTGCTCCACGCCGGTCCCGTGCCTGTCGCATCGCCCTGGCTCATGCCCGTCACGTAGGCTACGACAGAGTCCGACCCAGACACCCGCGATTCAGGGCGATTCCACGTCGAGCCCCGCCCGCCAGTCAGGCAACACGACACTTCCAGGTGATCGCCACAGAACGACAACCCGGGCCATGGCGCCGGAGCGTGGCAGGCTCCTTCGGTTCTTCCCACGTCAGGTCGTCATCCACGCGCAGTTCCCAGGCCGGGCCCCCATCGGTCCAGGCGATCAGGTCGTTGGCGGGATCCGGCACACGTGGCACACGCATCGTGGCGGGAGAAGCTCGACTCTCCTCGGGGGGCGGCGGCGGTAGGATCGTCGAGCGGTAACTCACGTCTTGCTCCTCCGGCTCCGCTTGTTCCGGGGGCAATTGCCTGAGGATTCGACGCCACCAAGTCATTGCGTCCTCGACCCTGCAAACCGCCTGCCACGCTTCTGGGAGCGACCTCTGCCGCCTTGCGTGGAGGAGAAACGCGCGAGCGCGCGAATCCTTACGCCCAGCGGTGTCAATTCCCGCTCACGAGTTGTGGTGAATCGGACACGGTGGGCAGGATGCCGTCAGCGGATGGGGGCGGGGCTCTCCTGCGCGGAGTCTTGATGCATGGGTGTGCGCGTGTGCTCTCCCACCGGGGCCTCGCATGTGCATACGTCGCAATCGCGCTGGTTGTCGTGGGAGCAGACCATGCTGGTGAGGCAGCGCACGTCCCGGGACTCAGGGCAAGTGGGGCGCCCGGAACCAGGACCCGTGCACCCGATCGCATACAACACCGCCACCATGCTGGGAAAAATCGGAGACGCCTTCCACGTACCACGCATGATGCCGGCAGCATAGCGCTGCCGCGCAATGTCGTCCATGACAGGTCCAAGGCCAGCGGTCAGCCATCGCCGGCAGCACATCGACGTATCTTGCGTCACGACGGCTCGCGCCACCGTCGAGCCCGCCGCTGCAGCAACAGCGCCTGCACTTCCAGCCGACGCGGGTCGTCTCGTCGACGATTGTCGTGGCGGATCCCCTTCTCCGCATTGCATCGCGCGCACGCGAGCGCGAGGTTCGACGGCTCGTCCGTGCCGCCATGATGGCGAGGCACGATGTGCTCGATGGTCACACCCGGCGACGCATCGCCGTCGAGAGGAACCACGAGCAGCGACTGGCAGTGAATACAACGTCCGACCCACGCGGGCGCACCGCGGACCTGGCGACGCTCGAACGTGTTGTCGGTCGCCACGATGGACAGGATGAGCGACGCGCGATTCATCGGGATTCAGGGAGCCCATCCCACATGAATGGAGCCGTCCTCGTAGACCCATATCCGCTCGTTGGCCGCGAAGGGTCCGTCGAACAGCACCGACTTGCCCCCCGGAAACGACACCTCGATGCGGTCCACCCGGTCGTCGCCGCCCAGCCCGAAGTGCAGGTACTGCGAATCTTGGTCCCCGCTGCCGGTGCCGCCCTCCACCTGGCGCGTGCGAGTGCCCGACGCCGAGGTCACGCGAACGATCGCACCGATTGCGTTCCAGTTGGCGTCGACATTGCCAAGCACGCGCACCTGCAACCAGTGCCCCTTCCTGCTGTCGTCGACGCGGTTGACGAACGGCACGTGGGCGAACACGTCCTGGTCGCCGTCGTTGTCGATGTCGGAGACGGCCACGCCCCACCCGTTCGTGGTCGTGATCCCCGCGTGGTATGAGTCGAGCCGGAAGGTGCCGTCTCCGTTACCCCAATAAAAGTCGGTCGGGCGTCCGTCGTACACCGCCGTGATCACGAGGTCGAGGTTGCCGTCCTGGTCGAAGTCGGCAAGCGCGGGCACGGAGTGGGTTTCCTGGTAGCGCAGTCCGGCAAGGCTTTGCGGACGCTGCCAGTCTCCCGACAGGTCCGTGAAGACGTGGTCGTCGCCCTGGATCAGAACCTGGGTCTTGTCCGAGATGTCGAAGAAGCGGGGGTGTGCCAGGTTCGCTGCGATCTGATCGAAGTCGCCGTCGTTGTCGAGATCGCCCCAGGCGGTCCCGATGGTATGCCCGTAGTAGAGAGGGCTCGACGGCTTGAACGTCCCGGCCAGCCCGAGCGCACGCGCCTGCTCACTGAACTCGCCCGTGCCGTCATTGACCCACATCCAGTTGGGGCGCAGCCGGTACGCATTGACGAAAACATCGATGTCACCGTCCGCGTCGAAGTCGACGGGAGCCACGCCCCTGCTGGGAAGGCGCGTAGCCGAGAACCCGTGCTGCCCGGTCCAGGGCTCGAACACCCCGCTACCCAGATTGTGAAACACCGTATCGGTGTAGTATGTCTCCTTGTCCCAGCAGATGAAATTCGCCAGGTACAGATCGAGCAAGCCGTCCGCGTCCATGTCCACCCACGCCGCAGCGGCCGTCGGCGAACGGTTGTTGTCCGGATCCCCACAGCTCTCGTAGCTCTGCTCATCCACGATGCCCGACCCTGCCGTGGCGTCCGTGAACGTGCTGTCGCAATTCGAGTGCAGCAGCGTGTCCGCCTCCTGGTCGCTCTCCGCGTAGAGGAACAAGTCCAGACAGCCGTCGTTGTCGTAGTCGCCCCACACGCCGCCGGTGGCAGTCAGGCCCATCGCCGCAATGCCCGACTGCAACGTCGCGTCCTCGAACGTTCCGTCGCCGCGATTACGATAGAGTGTCGGACCGTCCGTGATGACGTCGTCCCAGCCGTCGTTGTCGTAGTCGCCGAACGACACGTGCCCCTTCGGATCGAGGGCCTGGGGTTGGAACCAACGCTCTTCGGGGCGTAGATCGTCGGTGTACTCTACGTACAGACGCACGAGGTAGTCGTACTGGAACGGGAACGACACGCCGTTGAAGAACGACGACGTCTCCGCGTCGGGCAGGTTCATCGCAGAGTGGCAGTCGTCGAACTTGGCGCAGTCGCCCGCGCCGAGCGCGGTGCCGTCGAAGGCGAACACGGGAGAATCTGGCGTCGGAACGGAATGGGCGACGTACACGAGTCCCGGGTGGGGCACGTCGATGGGATGCTCGAACGCGTAGGTGACCCACTGGCCGTCCACGACGTCTTCGACACAGCGCGTCCCGGTCCAGAGAGGTTCGGGAGCCCAGAAGTCGAAGCCGTTGTAACCGAAGTCGGCATACAATCCAGCCTCGATCTCGGCCTTGGGGTCGCCGGTTCCGGCAATCCCTGCGAACTGCACCGAAAAGCCGTATACGCGCGCCGGGTGCGGCAGGTCGAATCGGACCGCTTCATACAGTGGATTGTCGTTCAGCGCATAGGTGTGGCCGTTGACCGTGATGGACCACGACTGATCGCGGACGCTACCTACCGGCATGCCGTCGTCCCAGGCGATTTCGACGAGGTCGTCAGGGAGCGGACGATTGCCGGTACCGCAACCCAGCGGGCCGGCGTCTACCGTGTCGACCACCACGTCGGCCACCGTGTCGGCCGCCGTGTCCATCGGTGTGTCGGTCGTGCTGGCTTCTTGTGGGCTTGCGTCAGGCTGGTCGGTTGGACCAGGCGAGGTCCAGGCGTCGTCGCCACAACCAGGGAGCAGGGCCAGGGCAAGGACCGCAACCATCTCGAAGCGCATGGGCAGGAGTGGAGAAGATGAGCGCATCGCGACCTCCGGGGGCACAGCGTAGCGGCTCACCAGGCGTCCAGCCACCATGCGGTCGTCGGCAGCGGTACCACCGACGTCGAGGGACAGGCGAGAGAACGGGGGGCCCAGGTGGCGACGCGCCCTGCGTTCGACGTGGTGTGGGCCGGTTCGTCGGTTGTGGCGGTCATCAGAATCCAGTGGGGGGGCCGATGTAGCTCTGGGCGACCTCGACCTCGTCGACGAGAACGTACTGGGTGGCCGGGTCGACGGTGGTTGCGGTCAGCGTGGTGAACAGAGAAAGGCTGGACCAGGAGCCGCTTCCCCAGGACGGCAGGGAGCAATCGCCCTGCTCGTAGCCTGGCGGTGCTGCGCGCGTATTCCAGATGGTGCCGGTGGGCTCGGCGGTCGACGACTCCATGACGAGCTGCTCGACGAAACCGTGGTCTTCGGTGGTGACCCAGAGTCGTATCGAGTTGTTCGGGACGTCGAGGGCATACTCGAGGCAAATCCACTGCTCGCCGAGGTCCTCGATGAAGAAGCCGGCATGGACGGCCGGGTCAGGACAGGTAAGCGCGTCGCGTCCGAGCAGAAGCTGGTGCGCAGGGCCGCCCGAGACAGCACCGGAACGCGACAGGGTCGCGATGAAGCGGGTGGCGTCCTCATAGGGCGAGCGATGGGCGGTGACCAGGGCGGCCGAGACATCCGCGGCGTACAAGGCAGGGCCGGGCTTCATGAGGAACCGGACATGGATCACGGGTGGCTGCACCGACGGCCACGCGATGCCGACCAACCCGCAGGGGTCGCCCGGCGTTGTGGAGGGAAGCAGCTTCACACCGCCACCGGACCAGCCCACGTCCGGCTGCCAGCCAAAGCCTGAACCGGAGGCGCATGCGCCACCGAATGCGTAGGCATCCTCGCTGGGGTCATCGTCGAGGCCCGACGAAAACAGGGGGCCGGAGCCGTTGGTGGGACCGTCCTCTCCGGCGTCGAACCCGATCCCAGCGTCGGGTACGCCTCCCGCTCCGGTGCCACCGCCAGCACTTCCGGCGGCGCCGCCCGTCCCTCCTCCAGCGCCACCCAGGTCGGCGTTCTGCGGGGGTTCTGGTTGGGGATTGATCGCGCACGTGGCGAGCAAGAAAGCCCCGCCCGCGCAGAGCACCAGGGACAGGGTGGCGAGACGAAGGCGGCTCATGCGTGCAAAATAGCGCGATCCGATCATGTTGCCCACCGGGCCGATGTTTCGCTGCGCTGCGTGCCCTGTTCCGGCTAGTCATGCTCAGCGAGCCGAATGCGCGGCCGGCTGCCAGCGCGAAGGACCCCCGCCGAGACGGTCTACTGGCTGCCCTTGTTCGTCGGGTCCTGGATGTGGCCGAGGAACAACACCGCGCCCGTGGGCTCGTCCACGAGCGCCACGACGAACGGCCTGTTCACGGTCATCTCGACGGGCGGGGGCGGGACCGACGTATTGCCGGCCATGATCACCGCCGTCGCGGCCGCGGCTTCGACGCCGTTCTCGTCCACCGCCATCATCGCCTTGTGCATGATTTGCGCGATGAACAGACGCTCGTCATTCGGCGGCTGGCTGCACATGCCGTAGAAGTCCGCAGCATCCGGGTCGAATGCCTGATGTGTGCCCAGCTCCTCGAAGACATCCCTGAGCTTGATCGACGCGGAGGTAAACGAGAACTTCGGGAGCTTGAGGGCCACCGGGACCACCTGCCGCCCCTCCCACGCCGTCTTCCAGCTCGCCGCCGTCAGACCCGCCTCGTAGTCGGCAAGCCCTCCCTTCGGCAGCGCCACCACCAACGACAGCTTGCGCCCCACCAGCGGCAACGACACGACCTGCGCGGTGTCGTCTTCGTAATAGCCCAGCTCCGCCTCTTGCGACATGAAGTCCGCCGAGACGGTCGTACCGTCGCCCCTGGTGAAGTCCCCCGCCTTCGTGAAAGACTTCTCGAACGGGCTCTCCCACGGCATCTTCAGGTGGATCGCGTTGACCAGCACCATGCGTGTGTCTTCGTTGAGCGACCCGTCCGGGAGCAGGTCGTTGATCTTGTCGTTCGTCTCGGCGCTGACCCAGGCGTTGATGCGAAGTCGCTCAGCGTCGTACTGGTGCACGAAGTCTGCCAGGTACACCCCCGTGCCGTAGCTGCGAGCCAGGGTGTCGAGGAACGGCTGCTCCCAGGTATAGCTGCCGTCACCCCAGACCGAATTGACGATATGAAGGCGGAAGTCGTCGGGGGATGGCGCCGGCGTGCCGGCGTTCTGGGCATTCTGTTGGGCCGCGGCGAGCGCGTCGGCCGCGCGGGATTCGAGCACCTGGCTCAGGGCGTTGTGCCCGGCATGCACGTCGAGCCCCGGTGCATCGAAATGAAGCGTCTTCGCCATCTCCTCGGCGGTCTGGTTGCGCGCACCAGCCCAGGTCATGCCCAGCGCCAGCGATACGCTCAGCGGAGACATCACCGCGTTGTCCACCGCCGCCGTCGCGCGAACCTTGCCGTACAGATCGAAGGCGAACGCATTGTCGGCGTCGACCACCGCGGCAACGGTGTCGGGCGAGACAGACGATGCCGGCTCTCGGTCGAGGTTCGAGCGGGCGATGGAGGGGGCCTGGGTCTGGCCGCCGCTACCACCGGTGCCGGGGTTCTGCGAAGAGTTGCCGCCGGTACCCGCGTTGTGCGACGAATCTGGATCGCCTCCACAGGCTGCGAGGGTCAGAGCGAACAGGGCAGAGAGGAGAGGAGTCTTTCGCATGCCTGGCGCGAGAGCAAGCCGCATGCCTTGCAGGAAACCCGCGCGCTTGGTTGCGGATAGCTGGTAGAAGACCGGACAGGGATGCCAGAGGTGGCGAGCAAGATGTCACACGATGGCACAGGGCAGCCGCACGGCCGCGCGGCATCAGGGGCCCTTGGCGCAGCGGAACCCCACGCTCTCGCTGCGGTACTCCATGAGGAAGCGCGTGCGGTAGGCGCCGCGGAAGATGCCAGGATAGCGGCTGCTCCAGCTCCCGCCCCGTGCAACGCGCGTCGCCGGCAGGCACTTCTTCGAGTCGCCCTCGTAGGGGCAGTACACGCTGGACGTCCACTCCCACACGTTGCCGGCCAGGTCGAGGTGACCCCAACGGCCGGCGCCGTCGGGATAGGAACCGACCGGCGAGGTCGCCGCATGGCCGTCGTCGGCATCGTAGACCGCAGTCCACTTCCAGCCATGGGCCGCGGCCATGCTCGAGCAGGCCCGGTCGCACGCATTGACGACCGTGGGGCCGGGTTTGGCTTCGCCCCACGGGAAGGCGCGTCCCTGCTCCCCGCCGCGAGCTGCGAACTCCCACTCCTCCTCGGTAGGGAGGCGCTTGCCGGCCCAGGCGCAAAAGGCTTCGGCCTGGTGATAGTCGACGCAATTCATGGGGTGATCCGCGCGACCAGGCTTCCCCCAGTTGCACAGCGCGTCGTATTGGGGCCGATCCTTGTCGGTGACGTCCGCCAGAAACACAGCCTCCGATGGAATGCATGCGCCGGCATTCACACATAGCGAATAGGCCTGTACCGTCACCTCGGTCCTGTCGAGCTCGAAAGCATTCACCTGCACGACGTGCACCGGTCGCTGGTCGACCGCGCCATCGTCCGCGCCCATGGCGAACGACCCGGCGGGAACCGGGATGGTCGCGCCCACGTCGTGGGCGTGCGCGCGGTCCCGCGACCGTGCCCGCAACCACCAGCCCGCCCCGATCGCGAGCGCAAGGACCGCCGCGACCGCGGGCACGGCGATGCGCGCCAGGAGCCGACGACGCCTGGTGCTGGATGCTTCAGGGAGGACAGCGACCGGCTGGCGAGGCGCGACGCCCACGGTAGGAGCGACTGGATCCACCGGCGGGGATCCGACCGACGCCGCAGTGAGGGCCGCGGCGATGTCGTGTTCCGAGGGAACGCCGGGGGTGGAGGGGACAGCCGCAGGCACGACGGCCGCGAGCGCTTGCAACAGCTCGCCAGCGTCCTGGTAGCGCTCCTTCGGGTCGCGTGCGAGCGCCCTGGCGATCACCGCTTCGAATGCGTCCGAGACAAGGGCTCCGCGAGCACGAGGCGTGGGCCTGGCCGGGGACACCGCGGCTTCGTAAAAGTCGGCGTACTCGACACCACCATAGGCCGGTCGGCCGGTGGTCAACTCGACGAAGAGCAGCCCGAGGGCATGGACGTCCGTCCACGGGCCGGTCGCACCGTACACCGAAGACCGGAATTGCTCCGGCGCCCCGTAGGCCGGCGAGTACGCACGGAACAACCCCGTGGTCTTGCGCGCGCTGGCCGCGGTGACCTCGCCCGCCTGCATCGCCTTCGCAACGCCAAAGTCGAGCACCTTGAGCGTCGCCCCCTGCAGCGTTTCGGTCAGCAGGATGTTCGACGGCTTCAGGTCGCGATGTGCCACGCCCGCGCGATGGGCCAGGCCAATTGCATCGATGACCGGGCGCAGCAGCGACACGGCCTGCTGCTCCGAGTAGGGACCCAACCCTTGCTCGACCCGACGCTGCAAAAGCACTTCGAGGTCCGAGCCCGTCAACCACTCGAGCACGAGATAGGGAACCGCTGTGCCCTTGTCGGTCCACGTCTCCCCGAAGTCGAACACTCGCGTGATGTTCGGGTGCTGGGAGAGCCTCGACAGGAGCTTGCCCTCTTCCTTGAAGCGGGCGAGAAACAGACGCTGCGCTGCTGTGTCGAACGACGCAGGGATGAGCAGGCACTTGATGGCGACGGGATGCTCGAAGACGAGATGAAAGCCTCGATACACAATCCCGAAGCCGCCTTCGCCCACGACCTCGTCGACACGATACTTCGTGTCGAGCGTACTGCCAACCAAGCCGAAGCCATCACCGGACATCCTGCACCGGCTACCCGAACGCGGGGGAGGGGTCAATGGATGGGACCATCCCGGAGGCCCGCGCCGACGCCGATTCGGGTGTCCTGATCTGCCCGCGTAGCCGCCGCGGGCGCCGGAAAGCGAGTGACGCACGACACCGCAACACGGAGCGCAACCACGAATCGGTGGGGCCGCGACACGACGATGAGCCGACACCCCGGATTCGCGTTCGCAGCGTTCATCGTGTGTTGATGGGGTTCAGGCGCTTCTCCGCGGCTTCGGAATCGTCTCGTTGCACCGGTCGCAACCAGGATCCTCCTGGGTGACGATTCGAGGTACGGATGTGCGGGGCGCCCCACATGGATGTGCGGGGCGCCCCACATGGATGTGCGGGGCGCCCCACATGGGGGGGGCGCGAGCCAGGGCCTACGGCCGGACTCGCCGTGTGCATCCGCGGCGGGCGTGCGCGTGCGGGAGAGAGGGTGGGGCGTGGCATGTGGTGCGGACGTACACGAACGCCACGTGGACCGCAGGCGCCCGTCGGCATCGGAGACGGTTCGCTTGGAGGTTTGTGCGAAGCCGTCGCAATTGCTGTTCGTATTCGCGTTGCCAGTCGTGTGTTGCTGTCCCGAGGCCGGGCTCGCTTCGAGGCTTCGGCCTGGCGACTCGCGTGCGACAACGGCGAGCAGCCTGACGGCTATCTCGCGGCGTGCTCGCTTGGAGGCTTCAGAGAGAAGCGAACGCGGCTGGGACGGGAGCCTGGAACGGAGCAACTTGCGGCTGGGGCGTGGCGCGCCGGACAGGCCTCCGGCGGGCGCCTCGCGTTGGACAAGCCTCGGGCGGGCGCCTCGCGTTGGACAAGCCTCGGGCGGGCGCCTCGCGTTGG
>Ga0209018_1001253_pt1 | contig 20934 bp, 20 predicted proteins | sample YNPBryBLVA2012_FD_185814 | JGI IMG/M metagenome (GOLD analysis project Ga0209018, IMG submission 185814) | Anoxygenic and chlorotrophic microbial mat microbial communities from Yellowstone National Park, USA - YNP Bryant BLVA 2012 (SPAdes)... ...
GACGAAGAATTGCAGCGTCGTCGCGCCGAGTGGAAGCCGCTGCAACGTCCGTTGAGTGGCTGGCTCAAACGTTACGCACAGATGGTCACCTCAGGAAGTCAGGGCGCGGTGTTGCGCGCGTAAACAAGTAGCACAGGATTGAATCCTGTGCTACTTTAATGCAAAGTACCCCTCGACAATTTCGCGCACAATCGGCGCGGCGGTGGTGGACCCTTCGCTGCCGTGTTCCGCAATCACCACGACGGCGATTTTGGGATTGTCGGCGGGGGCGTACGCGGCAAACCACGAGTGCGGTTCGCCTCCCTTGAGCACTTCGGCGGTGCCGGTTTTGCCGGCGACGGACACTTTGGCGCCGCGAAACGCGGTGTACGCCGTGCCATCCTTGTCCGTCGTGACGCGCGCGAGTGCTTGACGCAGCGCGCCGAGTGTCGTTGCCGAGACGGGCAGTTTGCCGCGCGTTTCGACCGGGAACACTTTTTCCGTACCATCGGCAAGCGAGGCGACGCGCGTGACGAGGCGCGGACGATACAACGTGCCACCATTCGCAATCGCCGCCATAATGTCCACGATTTGTAGCGGCGTCGTCAACAAATCGCCCTGACCGATGACCATGTTCACCGCATCGCCGGCGCGCCACGTGTCTTTGCTGGGGTCAGGCACTTTGCCGGGCGATTCGCCGAGTTCGATGCCGGTCGCTTGTCCCAGCCCGAACGCGCGCGCAAAATTCGGCAGCAGGTTCGGATCGGTTTGATAGAGTTTATAGCCCACCTGATAGAACGTCACGTTGCACGATTGCACGAGCGCGTTGGAAAGTGAAATCGTGCCGTGCCCTTTGCCGGTGACGGGATAAATCCAGCACACTTTGCGATAGTTTTGTCCCAGACCGTCCCAGTAGCCCGGACAATTGAACGTCGAGTTGGGCGAGTACAAACCTTTTTCGATTGCTGCAGAAAACGCCACGACCTTGAACACCGAGCCGGGAGGAAACGCCCCTTGCGTCGCGCGATTGACGAGCGGCGCGCCAGGATCGTTGATGAGCGCGCGAAATTCGGCGGGCGTCATTCGTTGCGAGAGACGATTCGGGTCCCACGTGGGGGCGCTTGCCATCGCGAGAATGTTGCCATTCGTGATGTCCATCACCACCGCCGCGCCCAGACGCGTGCGCGCGCTCAACGCTTTTTCGACGATTGCTTGCAGGTCAATGTCGAGCGTCGTGTACACATTTTGACTTTGTTTGACCGGGACACTCGCCAGCGTCGCGGTGATGGCGCCGCTGGGTGAAAGCACCACGAGTTTGCCGCCGCGTTGCCCCGCCAGATAGGACTCGCCCCACGCTTCCAGCCCCGATTTGCCGATGAGGTCGCCCTCGCGATAACCTTTCACTTGCAGGCGCGCCAGTTCGTCCGCATCAATCTGCCCGACGTACCCAATCGTGTGCGCGGCGAGGGTGCCGCGCGGGTACGTGCGAATGTCTTGCGTCCTGTCAATGTAAATGCCCGGCTGACTCAACGCTTCGAGATTCGCGCGCGCCTGCTCTTGCGTCAGTGTGCCGATCGGCGTGCGCCAATCGCCGGGGGAATTGCTGTACATCGTCTTGATCGCACTTGCCGATTTGTTGAAGAGGCGCGCGAGCGTCGTCAGCACCGCGTTTTCGTTCTTCATCTGCGCGGGCACCACTTCGACGACGATGAGCGTTTGCGGTTGCGTGAACGCTCTGCCCTTGCGATCGAAAATATCGGCGCGCGCAGAGACCTGCGGCTGATAGCGCACACTGCCGCCACTCGCGAGATGCGGCAGGATCAGCCCCGGATTCCACAGCACGCCCCACCGACCTTGCTCGCGACGCAAGAGCATCGTATAGTCGTACTGCAACGTGCCGAAGAGATACGTTTCCCAAGTCGCGGTGTATTTTGCTTCGGCTTCGTTCCCCTCTTCGCGCGTGGATTGCAACGCAACGCGCACGGTCTTGAGCGTCATCTCGGTGGCAATGCCCTTGTAGCGCGCGATGAATTGCTCCGCGCTCGTCGTCTCCTGACGACTGGGCGCGAGCATCGTGTACATTGCATTGTAATCGGAGTCACTCCACGCTTTGAGAAACGCGCGCGCGGTATCTTCGGCAAAGGTGACGGGCGTGGGCGTCGCGGCGGGTGGGAGCGGTACGCTGGGTGTGGCTTGGCAACTGACGTGAAAGCAGAGGAGCAGGGCGATCCACCGGAGGAGTTTGGAAGAACGCGCTAAGCCAATCGGTTGGTTCATTCGATTACTCGAGCAAGATTTTTTCAACGAATCAGTTCCTCGATCAACTGTTGTCCTTCTGGCGATTCGACGAATTCGCGGAATTTGAGTTGCGCGCAGGCGCATGTTCGCAGTTTGTTGCGCGCCAAATAAATTTGCCGTTGCAGATGTAACCCCTTGACACGAACCATCTTGATTCTTCCCAACGCCAAGCCGTGCTGGATGGCTACACGCGAAACGAACGATACGCCATGCCCGGCTTCGACGGCTGCCTCGATCGCTTCCACGCTGCCCAGTTCCATCGTGACGCGCAAATCATCGGCGCGTATACCGGATTCATTCAAAATTGTGACGATCGTCTGGCGCGTCGCCGCACTTCCTTCGCGCACAATCCAATCGGCTTGATGCAATTCCTTTGGGTGGATGACACCGCGCGCTGCCCAAGGATGTTGCGCCGGGACAATCAAGACCAAATCATCGATGAAAAACGGAAAACACTCCAAGTCCTTGCTCTTGGCAGGCAAACCCAGAACGCCGATGTGTAACTGTTTGGTGAGTAATTGTTCTTCCACTTGTTGACGCGTCAGCACTTGGACGCTAAAGTGCGCGTCCGGATATTTTTGGCGAAACGCGCCGATGAGGTGCGGTAGAACGTATTTGCCCGGACTGGTGCTACAACCGATGACGACGTGCCCTTTGACGATGCCTTGCTCCGCGCACATCGTTTCTTCGATGCGCGTGGACAGGTTGACCATCTCGCGCGCCAGCGGCAACAGATTTTGCCCTGCCTCGGTCAGCATCACGCGTTTGCCGCTGCGCCGAAATAGTTGCACGTTGAGACGTTGCTCTAGTCCTTGAATTTGAAAACTGATGGCAGGTTGACTCAAATGTAACTTGCGCGCCGCCGCAGAAAAATTTTCTTCTTCGGCAGCCGCAAGAAAGATGCGTAATTCGTGCACTTCGATCACTTGTACCTCATCAACGGTTTCCGCTCAGGGATGCCGGCGCGGCGCGGAAACTGTGCCGGTGTTGCCGCGACTTTTTCTACAACAACGAGATGACGTTGTTCCAAGCCGGGCAGTTGCGCTGGCACCACCGCGCGCCAACGTCCGCCCAGCAGTTCGCACGCGTACGTTGCCGCGCGCATCTCGTCATCCACCGCCACACCTTTTTGCGCGATGAACACGCCGCCGACGCGCACGAACGGCAGCGCGTACTCCACTAGCGTGGCGAGCGCGGCGACGGCGCGCGCAACGACCGCGTCGTACTGCGTACGCTGGGCGGCAGCGTGCGCGGCGTCTTCGGCGCGCGCGTGCAGAATAGCAACATCACGCAACCCAAGTTGTGCGACGAGGTGTTGCAGGAACGCCACTTTTTTGCCGGTCGCTTCGAGTAAGGTGAGATTCAAATGCGGCAGCGCGATCTTGAGCGGCACGCCGGGAAAGCCCGCGCCGCTCCCCAGGTCCAACACGCGGCGCGCCGCCCGCACCGATGGCGCGACGGAGAGCGAATCGAGAAAGTGTTTGACCCACACCTCGTCGCGCGCGGTGATGGTGGTGAGATTGACGCGCGCGTTCCACACCACCAGTTCGCGATAGTACGTCTCGAACGCATCACACTGCGCGGGGTCGAGGAGAACATCGAACGCGCGTGCCGCCGCGATGAAATCGTCGGTGGTCATTCGACGGGGATGCGCGCGGCTTTGGGGGTGGTTCGATCCGTTTTTTCGATTCGCTCGATTTTGGCGTCAATCAGCGCGCGCAGCGCCAAGAGCATCTCGCGTTGCGCTGCGCGGCGATGGGTGTGAAACTCTGCCGGAAAGATTTCGCCGCGCGCTTCTTTCATTTCTCGGCGAAACGCCTTGATGGCGGCGGCGAGATGATCTTCCCAAGTTTTTTCTTCTTCGGGTTGAGCCATCTTGTCCTCCGTGTGTGTTCATTCCTCCACATTGGGCGCGCGGCGGGGGACGCGCGGCGCCGCGCGCGGTTCGAGGCGCGGCGCGCGCTGCGCCACAATCGTTTCGATGATGAAATCAACGGGATGAGCCGCCGCCAGCCCGGTGTTTTCCTCAAAGATGACGCGCGGGCGCCCCGTCTGCGCGCTGAATGCCACGTCGTCATACGGCACGTACGCTTGCACAATGCCAATGAGGTACGGCACCAGTTGGGGTTTGGTTCCTTCGATGGCAATCGCTTCGGGCTTGAGGATGACGGGACCGCCGCTGTTGCCGGGAAAGACGAACGCGTCCACCAGAAAGATCTTGCTGGTGCGCGCGAGCAGATCGCGCACGCGCGCCAGCGTACCACTGCGAACGATTGCCGCGTTACGATGCTGTCCCACCAAGCCCATCGGAAAACCCAGCACGTACGCAAAATCGCCTTCGGTCACGCCGAGCGCGTTCAAGTCGTCCCTCGTCGCGCTGTGTTGGTCGGCTTGAAAGTACGCCACCTGCATCCCACTTTCCACCAGCACATCGAAATTGATCGGCATCACCGCCACGTCAATCTCGTCGTCGGGATGAACAAACCAGAGCGGTCTATCGCCGTCGAAGAGCGTGAGGTGAAATTCGCGCGCGGGTTTATCGGCTTGCGGATTGCAGCGCAGGTAGGCATCGTCCAAGCCCGCCAAGACGTGACGGTTGGTGACGAGATACACTTGATAGTCCCGCGCGCGGTGCGGCGTCGGGACGCCGTACAAGAATCCCGAAGCGATCCAGTGCCGTTTGTCGGTGTCATCGTCCGTGCCAATCGCGACGACGCAATCGGAAAAGAAGGGTGGAATGAGTGCCATTACACTTTCTCCGCGATACACATCAGCGAGGTGCCGACCGGCAAATCCGTGCGCGCGACGAGCGCGGCTTCGATGCGACCGACCGCGCGCAAAATCGTGTTGACCACTGGCGACACGGGTTCCATCTCCACCTGATACTCGTCTGGCGAGAGGTGATGCGAGCGCAACTGTTTTTTCGCGCCCAGCCAATTGCGAAGCAGAATCAATGGTGCGGAGAGTGGAAAGACCAAAAAGAAACCGAACGTCAAGCGGCGCACGCGAAACCCGGCACGTTCGACGCGCGCGCGCAACTCGTGTGGCGCGTAGCGACGCTTGTGACCGTTGATGTCGTCGTTGTAACTCCACAACGACTGGAACGCCGGCGTACTGATCGCCAGAATGCCGTGCGGGCGCGCCACGCGGTACGCTTCGCGCAAGATCGCCGCATCGTCGTCCACATGCTCGATAACATCGAGCGCGGTGACGAGATCGAACGATGCGTCGTCGAAGGGGATGCCGCGCGTGGCATCCCCTTGCCGCACGTCATAGCCGCGCGCGCGCGCCATCGCGACGGGGCGCGCGTCCACTTCGACTCCCTGCACGCGTCCATAGCGCGCGAGGTGGTGGATCATATTCCCCGCGCCGCAACCAATGTCCAGTACGTTGCCATCGCGCCGCGGCACATAGGCATCGAGCAGATTCAAGAGCGACCAGGTGCGGGTCGCAAACCACCAGTGATGGTCTTCGGGAAGTTCGGTGATGGGCATAGGACTTTCACGTTGGAGGACTAGCGCGAGCCGGTGATGTATTTCTCAAGTGTTTGAATGAGCAACTCTTTATCGGCGATGACGGCTTTGACCACATCGCCAATCGAGACAAGTCCGACCAGGTTGCCTTGTTCGATCACCGGCAAATGGCGAATTCGCTTCGCGGTCATCAGCGCCATACATTCTTCGATGGTTTGGTGGGGTTGGATGTAGTAGACCGCTGGCGTCATAATCTCACTGACGCGCGTCGTGCGCGCGGTCTTGCCTTGCAACTCGACTTTGCGCGCGTAATCGCGTTCAGAGAGAATGCCGACGATTTTCTCTCCATCGCGAACAAGCACTGCGCCGATGCCTTTCCCCGCCATCAGTTCAAGGGCTTGGTACACAGTGGCTTGAGGTTCCACCGACCAAACGGTGTGTCCTTTTTCTCGGAGTACCTGCGCTACGATTGTCATTGTCTCCTCCTTCAGAGATTGTGGAGCTATTTTACACCAAACGGGGCGGAGAGACAAGATGCACGCGCTGCCCCGCAGGGCTTGTGCAAAGTCGGGTTCAAAGATCTGTCAGGTCTCCAAGACCAGACAGGTCTGGGATTCCAGAATCATCTTCCAAAACCTATACCCCAATGTCAAGCGACTTGGCATACGCCCTGCCCAACCCCGAATCGAACTTTTTAGTCCAGGGCATGTGCAAAGTCGGGTTCAAAGACCTGTCAGGTCTCCAAGACCTGACAGGTCTGGGATTCCAGAGTCATCTTCCGAAATATACCCCAATGTCAAGCGACTTGGCACACGCCCTGCCCAACCCTGAATCGAACTTTTTAGTCGTGATCCTCTTGCGTGTATGTCAAAATTGGATTAAATTAGGAGTAACTGCTCAGGCATGCCACAGAGCGCACAGAGGACACAGAGAAATCTTTGTTTTCCTCTGTGTTCCCTGTGGTCCTCTGTGACAAAAGTTGCGTAGGGCTGAGTAGTTACATAGCAAGTTACACTGTGAGTCAAAGTCGAATGAAGAGTTGGGGCATCCGCTGGCTGGCGATTTTCACCGCGCTGGGCTTGTTCAGCGCGACACTCGGCGCACAACCAGAGTGGCGCGCGGACAATGGCGCCGCGCTCGGCTACGCGCCGCTGCGATTGCCTACGCCCGAATCATTTGCGATTGCGCGCGCTGCGCCACCGCGCGCTGCCACTACTGCCGAACCGCGCAGCGAGCTCAACGCCGCGTCGCCCGCGCGCGCGGATTCGCTCTTGGACGCGGTGATGGTGTCGTTGGCGAACGAAGCGCAACGTCGTCGCGCCGAAACCGCGCGCCGCGATCCCGAATTTCACAAACGAATTGATGCCGCGCTGAACGAGGGGCGCGTCAATTTCCTGCTCTTTGGCTACGGCGAAACGCACGAGCCGCCATTCACCGAGCGCGCGCTCATTGGTTCGCACACGCTCATCTCGTACGACACGCGCACACACACGGCGGACATCGTTTCGTTCACGCACGACATTCGCGCGCCAGAGATCGAACGCGAGTTAGCCAAACGCGGCGAAAAATCTACCGCGCAGCGGATGGATCGCGCGTACTTTGTTGGGGGCTTGAACTTGCAACGCAAGATGATCGAGAACGCGACCGGCTTGGCGGTGGACTATCAAATCGTCTTTCGCGATGCAGTCATACAACGCTCGATTGACGAGCTGTTCGAAGGAGTTCGCGTCATCGCGCCGATGGCGTTCGATGTGCATCCGTTTTACCTCGATGGCGTCAAATATCCCGGCGGACACTTTCCGCAAGGTCCGCAAACCTTGAACGGGCGGCAGGCGATTCAATTCATCAAGACCGTGCCAGTCGCCGAGGGAATGTACGACAAGGTGTTGGAACACAACGCGCGCAAGTCGCTGGTCTTTGATGCGTTGCTGCGCGCACTGAGCGAAAAATACAATGACCGCGCGTTCTGGCTCAAAGGCGCGACGTTCAGCGCGCGCGAATTGTTGAGCGGCGCGCTCGTCTGTGATTTCGATCCGCTCGCGTTGATTGCCGACACCATCGCTCACGTGCCGACGCGGCTCACTGGCACTCCCAATCGTCTGCCGCAGATCCGAAACTCGCTCTACATCGTGGATCCCGCGCACGGCGACGGCGGCGTGCAGTGGGTCAACGCGAACGCGGCGGAAAATCCCATCACGCGCAAAGACATCGAAGCGGGAATGTACCCCACGCTCGCGATGGAAGTGCCGCTCAATGCCAATCCGTACGGCGATTTGGTCACCGGGTATTGGACTTCGGTGCGCGCGCTGGTCAAAGGAACGCTACTGGGGCAACGACGCGCGCCGTGGGACGTGCCACTGCGGGAGGAAGAATGATTACGGGATTCGATCACTTGATTGTCTTGGTCAACGATCGTGACGCCGCCATCGAAACGTATCGGCGGCTGGGGTTCGATGTGCGCGTGGGAGGCGAGCATCCGGCGTTCGGCAGTCACAACGCGCTCATCGCGCTTGCCGATGGGACGTACATCGAACTGGTGGCGTTTATGGATGCCGCGCGCGCGGCGCAATCGTTTTGGGGCGCGGCGCTTGCCAAACTGCGCGCGGGCGAGGGCTGGGGCGGCTTTGCGCTTGCCTCCGACGATCTCGCGAACGATGTGGCGCAACTCCGCGCGCGCACGTTGAACGTTGGCGAGCCGTCCGACGGCGCGCGCGTCCGTCCCGATGGGCAGCGCGTGGCGTGGCGCATCGCGCTGTGCGATGATTCGCCGGTCGGGCGGCTGCCATTTCTGATTCAAGACGAAACGCCGCGCGCACTACGCATCGAACCGGCGCACGATGGGCTGGGCAGTCGCGCGCGCGTCAGACAAATTGTCGTGGCGGTCAAGGATGCGGATGCTGCGTGCGCTGACTATCGTGCGCTGTTGAACGTAGAACCGACGCGCGTCAAGAACGCGGCGGGCGACGCGCAGGGCTATCGCTTGGCGTTGGGAGAAACGAGCATCGTCCTCGCGCAACCGATGCGCCGCGGCAATGCGCTCGCCGATCAGTTGGCGCGGCGCGGCGAAGGGTTGTACGCGTTGACGCTGGCGGTGGAGGGCATCGGACGCGAGCGCCGCGAACTGAAACAGCGCGGCGTCGCCCTGTTGGACGACGCCGGCGGCTTTCTCATCGCGCCCGAATTCGCGTGCGGCGCGCGGATACGGTTAGTGCTTTCCAACTGAAATGTTCGCGCCCAAAGACTTTTGATTCGCGAATCACTTTTTGGCTTGTCCGAGTCAGGATGAGAGTGAATCGAAAAATCGAATGTACGTCTCGATGCCGCGATAGAACGTGGGCAGGTGCAGTTTTTCGTTCGGCGAATGAAAGTTGTCGTCCGGCAAACTAAAGCCCATCTGGACCGGATCCACGCCCAAATGTTGCTGGAACAAACTGACGATTGGCACACTGCCGCCTTCCAGCTTAAAGACCGGCTTGACGTCAAAAGTCGCCTGCAGCGCTTGGACTGCCGCGCGCACGCCGAGCGTGTCGCGGTTCACCAACACTGCGGGCGCGCTGGTGAATTTCTTCAGTTCCCAACGCACCGTGGGCGGCGCGTGCTGTTGCAAGTACGCGCGCAGTTGTGCTTCGATGGCATCGTGATCTTGATGCGGTACCAACCGCATCGAAATCTTTGCCATCGCTTTGGCGGGCAAAACGGTTTTGGCGCCGGCGCCGGTGAAACCCGCAACGATACCGTTCACTTCGAGTGTCGGACGCGCGCCAACGCGCTCGATCGTCGTGAATCCTTTTTCGCCGGCAAGGCACGGCACGCCGGTCATTGCGCGCCAATCGTCATCGGTGAGGGGCAAGCGCGCCAGTTCCGCGCGCTCATCTTCCCCAAGTTGCCGCACGCGATCGTAAAAGCCGGGCAACGTGACGCGCCCGTCGGCATCGTGCATCCCGGCGATGAGCTCGCACAACACGGTGGCGGGATTCGCCACCGCGCCGCCAAAGGTGCCCGAGTGCAAATCTTGCGCGGGACCATAGACCCACAGTTCAAAGTACGCCAAGCCGCGCAGACCGTACGTGAGCGCGGGCAAATCGGGACGCACGATGCCCATATCGGTATTCAGAATCACATCGCAACGCAGTTGATCGCGGTGCTGCGCGATGAACGGCGCGATGTTCGGTGACCCCACTTCTTCTTCGCCTTCGATCAGAAATTTGACGTTGACCGGCAGTCCCGCGGTTTTGACGAACGCCTCGAGCGCTTTGAGCGCGGCAAAGATTTGTCCCTTGTTGTCCGATGCGCCGCGCGCGAAAATATTTTCGCCGCGCACCGTCGGTTCGAACGGCGGCGTTGTCCACTCGTCTAATGGATCCACCGGTTGCACATCGTAATGCCCGTAGATCAACACCGTGGGCTTGGCTGGCGCGCCCAGCGATTCGCCATAGACGACCGGATGACCGGCGGTCGGCAAGATTGCCACGTTCTGCAAACCCAGATGTTGCATTTGCCGCGCCAGCCACTCCGCCGCGCGTTGAATGTCCGGTTGATGCGCGGGCAACGTCGAAATGCTTGGAATCGCGAGCAACTCTTTCAATTCTGCCAAATGTCGCTCGCGATGTGCGCGCGCAAATTCAAGTGGTTGCATTATCTCCAACCTCCAATCTCCACGTCACGGCGCAACACTCAGCGATTCCCAGCCCCACAAATCGGGATGCGGTGGCGCGCTGTCAATCAACTTGCGGCGCCCCGAACCATCCGCGTTCATCACGTAAATCGCCCACGCCGTTCCGTTCTGATCACTGCGCCAGAAAATCGCGCTACCATCGCGCGACCAAACCGGTTGTCCATCGTTGCTCGTGCCGTTCGTCAACTGCCGTTTGCCGGAACCATCGGGGTTGATGACGAACACTTGGCGATGCCCCGCGCCATCGGTCGTTTGATAGACGATCTTGTCGCCGCGCAGCGACCAGTGCGCGTTGCCGCCGTTATCCGATGTGACGAGTCGCGCACTGCCACCGCTTGCCGGAACGATCATCAAACCGCAGGTGTTTGTGTTGGGCATACAACCGGAAAAGACGATTTGTTTGCCGTCCGGCGAAAACGCTGGACCGTTTCCATCCACGCCCAAATTGACGATCGTCTTGAAGATGCCATCCACTTTGACCATCGCAATCGGTCCGCCGGGTTGATTCTGCCGCGGCGAGTTGGTGTAGACGATCCAGTTGCCATCGCGCGACCAATCCATACAGCACACGCCGGGCCCAACGATGTGCGGACCGGTGATGCCGCCGCCGTCCGCGTTCGCGATGTACAATCCTTCCGATTTTCCTTCGGGCCGTCCGAAGAATGCGATCTGCTTGCCGTCCGGCGAAAAGGTGGGCCACAAGGCGTGCGTGAGAATCTGATGCGGATTGGCGCCGTTGGCGTTGGCAACCCAGATGGTAAAAAACTTGGGTTCGCGCCCGGTAACCACCGTGTACGCGATGTGTCCGGTCGGCGCGCTCGGCTTGGGTGGCGCGGGCGTGTCGGTCGCGCGCGCCGCCGGCGCCGTCGTCGGCGACACCGCGAACGCAACTTTGGTGGGCGGTTCGGTCGGCGCGCCGGGTGCCGTCGTTGGAGCAAGGGTCGGCGCTGCCGGCGAAACTAACGTTGGCAACGCGAGTGTAGGCGCGGGCGGCGCGCTCGTCGGCGTGGTCGAGCCACACGCGGTCGTCAGTAACACTACGAACAGAACACCCAACCAGGTCATTCTCGAAAGACGGAGCCGAGACATTTTTTCCTCCGAAAATTCGTTTCACGGCGCGACGGCTAACTTTTCGAACGCCCAGTCCACCGGCGGCACGTTGTCAATCAATTTAACGCGATTCGAGCCATCGGCGTTCATTCGCCAAATTGCCCACGTGCCGCCTTCGGGCGAACGATAGAAGATCAAGTTACCATCGCGCGACCAGTTTGCCGCAACGTGTGGTGCGGGACCTTGGGTCAATTGTCGCTTGCCAGTTCCATCGGGATTGATGACAAAGAGCTGTCGCTCTCCCGCCACTTCTTTTTGGTACAGAATCTTTTTGCCGTCGGGCGACCACGCGGGCAAACTGCCATCGTCATCCACGACGAGGGTCGTGGCGCCGGTTTGCGCGTTGGCGCGATAGATGCCGCATTTGTTTTCGCGGCAGGTCTGAAACGCAATCTGCGTATCGTCCGGCGACCAGTCCGGCATTCTGCCTCTAACGACAAAACGGCGCAGCGGTGTCTCGCCCGCCAGCACATTCGACGGCACAATGTCTATGGAAGTGAACGCGATCCAACGCCCGTCGTGTGACCACGCGGGGCTGCGCGCTTTGGTATCGCCGATGTACTTGCGCGCGCCCGAGCCATCCGCGTTCGCGATGTACATTCCATCAGTCCAATGATAGAACACCAGGCGCGTGCCGTCCGGCGAAAAAGCCGGATCCGATGCGCGCCCCAAGATCATTCGCGCGCCGGTGCCATCGGCGTTCATCACCCAGAGGTACTTGTCTTCGGGGCGGTCCCCTTCGGCTTTGCTGAACGCGATCTTGCCGGTGGGCGCGTGCGGTGGCGCGGTGGTCACGGTTGCGCGCAACATTGGGAGCGTTGGTGTTGCCGGCGCAAGCGTTGGCAGCGCCTCGAGCGGTGTGGGGGAGGGCGCAAAGGTCGGCGACGGCAACGGCGCGCGGGTGGGGATGAGCGTTGGCGCAGGGGGCAGTGTGGGTATGCTCAACGCCGAGCGCGTGGGCGTGGGGGATACGCCAAAAACAAAGTAGGCGCCGGCACCAACGATCACGACGAGCAGACACACCATCAAACATCCGGCGGCACCCGCCAGAATCCACAGCAAGCGATTGGACGAAGTGGGGGTTGTCATTACTCCTCCTGAAAATGTGACGACAGACAACAGACGACAGACAACAGACGACAGATGACAGATGACAGACAACAGACGACAGATGACAGATGACAGATGACAGATGACAGACAACAGACACACTCTGTCACAGGTACATTTGGTTCATTGGCACATTGGCTCATTGGCTCATTGGCACATTTGGGATTATAGCATAGTTACGGGGGAACGCAATAGGAGATTGGTGTGGAGATACGGCTGGTGCAAAGTCCCTTGACAATCCCTTGATGTCATTTCGAGGCGCGCTTCCCTCGGCTACGCTCGGGACAAGTTTTCCGCCGAGAAATCTCGTTCGTGGAGTGCAAACGAGACTTCTCGCTTCGCTCGAAGTGACAACTTACCGACTTTGCACCAGCCGTAAATGAGATGATTGCTCATTTGCCAAATTTGTCACTCTTTGCTATAATCACTTTCGCACATCGGGGCGTAGCGCAGACCGGTAGCGCACTTGTATGGGGTACAAGTGGTCGGAGGTTCAAATCCTCTCGCCCCGACTTGATGGGAGAGGTGGTCCTCGGTGCCGAGGCGAGCATGGCTCAACTGGAGGAGGGGTCGAGGCGCAACGCCTCGACCTTTCTTTTGATACGAGGTAACTACTCAGCCACCGTGTCATTTCGAGCGAAGCGAGAAATCTCGCAATGTTTGAACGAGATTTCTCGGTGCGAACGGCGCACCTCGAAATGACAGGGTGAGCAGTTACGATACGAGTCGAATGAAGATGGACAAAGTGGTCCCGCCAGAATCAACGGATGAGCGTGAACAAGACGCCGCGCGCCTGGCGCGCATCGGCAAGGTGATTCCGTTGCTCGCGGATGTGAGCCGCGCAGATATTCTCCTCGGCGTGCCGCGCGCATCGCAGCACATCGAAATCATCGCGCAAGCGCAACCCCACAGCATCGCACCGATTCATCGCGCCGCGCTCGTCGGGCAGCGCCTCACGCGCCAGGAAGCCAGCGCGCTCTTTCACGCGCTCGAGACGCGCCAATTTGCGCGCGGCTTGCGCGAATATCCGCCCACCGAAGTCGGCGTCGGCGAGGGCGGTCCCGCGCCAGTGACGCAAGAAGCATACCCCATCGAGAACGACGGGGGGCGGATCATCGGCGGGATGCTGATCGAGACCAACCTGCTGGAGAGCGAACGGCTCAAGCGGCGCAGCGAAGTCTTTCAGCGCGTCCTCAAACTCTTTCAGCAGAGCGCGCTGCGCGGCGAGCCGGCGGGTATCGAGAAACTGACGCCGTTCGGCGAACACGATGGCATCATCATCGCGGATCTCGATGGCACGATTCGTTATATGAGCGGCATCGCCACGAATCTGTATCGCAACATCGGCTACGGCGAGCCACTCGTTGGCAAACCGCTCAGTTATCTCGAATTGCAAGACGACGAATTGGTGCGGCAGGCGCTCACTACGCGCGAGTGTATCCAGGTCGAATCGAACGAGCGCGGACGGACGTGGATCAAAAAAGTCATCCCGATTGTGCGCCCCGAACGCGCGTCCCTATTCAGCCAGGCGCGCACCACATCGTTGCTGGCTTTTCTGCTGATTCACGACGCCACCGAAGCGCGGCAGCGCGAACGCGAACTGTTGGTGCAAGCGACGATGATCAAAGAGTTGCACCATCGCGTCAAGAACGATTTGCAGACCGTGGCGTCGCTGTTGCGAATGCAAGCGCGGCGATTGCAAACCACCGAAGCCAAGAGCGCGCTCGCCGAAGCGGTCAATCGAATTCTGAGCATTGCGGTCATTCACGAATTTCTCTCGGTGCAAGACACGCGCGCCATCAACATCCGCGAGGTGGCGCAGCGCATCATCGCGCAAATGCAAACCGCGGTCTTGGATCCAGAGCGGCAGATTCGATTGACGTTGGAAGGACCGAATATCTATTTGCCCGCGCGACAGGCAACCTCGTGCGCGTTGGTGATCAACGAACTGTTGCAAAACGCGCTGGAACACGGCTACGATGCGCGTGTCACCAGCGGCACGATCTCCTTGACGTTCGCGGATTATGGCGACGCGGTGGGCTTGGTGGTTCACGACGACGGACGCGCCTTGCCGCCGGACTTTAGTCTGGATCGTGTGGACTCGCTCGGCTTGCGCATTGTGCAAATGCTGGTGACACAAGACCTGAAAGGACACGTGGATTTGCAAAGTGATCGGGGCGTATCGGCGATCGTCCGATTCCCCAAGATTCCTCTTGGAGGTGACGAATGGAAAAAACTCGAGTAATTATTGCGGATGACGAGTCGGTCATTCGCGCGGACTTGCGCGAGATGTTGACGACGTTGGGCTATTTGGTCGTGAGCGAAGCCGGCGATGGTCAAAGTGCGGTCAATGCGGCGCGCGAACTCAAGCCCGACATTGTGATTATGGATATCAAGATGCCGAATATGGACGGGATCGAAGCGGCAAAGATCTTGACGCAGGAAAAAATCGCGCCGGTGCTACTCCTCACCGCGTACAGTCAACGCGATTTGGTAGACCGCGCCAAAGAAGCCGGCGTGGTCGGCTATTTGGTCAAGCCGTTCCGGGAACAAGAAATCGGTCCCGCGATTGACATCGCGCTCGCGCGGTTCCAAGAATTTCGCGAGTTGGAAAAGCAAGTGGGCGATTTGCAAGAGACGCTCGAAACGCGCAAGATTGTGGATCGCGCCAAGGGGATTTTGATGGACACGCAACATTTGACCGAGGCGGAAGCGTTCCGCAAAATCCAGAAAATGTCAATGAACACGCGCAAGCCAATGAAAGAAATCGCCGAGGCAATCATCTTGGCGCAAGAAGCCAAGGGCTAGCGCGCTGGACTCATAACACTGGCTCATACCGAGCCAGTGTTTGTTTTCACATCCCATTGACGAATCGCCGCGCTGGTGCTACAATCGCAACCAAAGCGAGGTGCGCGTGCCAGATGCTCTTCAATGTCTCATCGGCTTGAGCGTCGGTTTACTCGGCGGACTGGCGATTGGAATCTTCATCGGCATCAAATTGTATTGGAAGACGGGTCACTGGTGATGTTACGCTACGTGCTACTCTTGTTTCTCATCGCGCTGATGCCCAGTTGTCAGACAACTGAACCAACGCCGCTGGCTCCACCGCCACTCCCCACGCCGGAACAACCCACTGCATTTCCACCCACTGCGACGTTGTTGCCCACCATCACACCGCGCCCTTCGCCCACCGCGACGGCAACTGCCACGTTCACTCCCACACTGCCAGCGCACACGCCCACGCGAACGCTGCCGCTCGCGTGCCCAAACCCCAACGCCACAATCAGCGCGCCAGCAATGGACAGCGTGGTCAGCGAAATTATCGAAGTGCGCGGCACGGCGACGCATCCGATTTTGTTGTACTGGAAAGTAGAGTATCGAACGGATGGCAAAACCGAGTACGCGATGTTGAGCAACGGCGATACGCCGGTCGTCAACGATGTGCTGGCGCGCCTCGCGACCAAAACATTGCCCAATGGAGTGTATTGGTTGCGCCTCAGCGTCGTGCAAAAAGACGGCAACTATCCTACACCTTGTGAAATTCGCATCGTGATTGCCAACCCCTAATCACCCCATCACCGAATCACCCAATCACCCACTATGTCCATCCAAACCGTTCAAACCCTCGCCCAAAAAATTTCCGCCAACATCGAGCGCGTGATCCTTGGCAAGCATAGCGAGATCGAACTTGCGTTGATCGCGCTCCTGTGCCAAGGGCATTTGCTCATCGAAGATGTGCCGGGCGTTGGCAAGACGATGCTCGCGCGCGCGCTCGCCAAATCGCTGGGCTGCGCGTTCCGACGCATCCAATTCACGCCCGATATGTTGCCGACCGACGTGACCGGCGTCAGCGTTTTTAATCAAAAGACGCGCGAGTTTGAATTTCGACCGGGACCGGTTCACGCGCAAATCGTCTTGACGGACGAAATCAACCGCGCCACGCCCAAGACCCAGAGCGCGCTCCTCGAATGTATGGAGGAGCGTCAAGTCACTGTGGACGGCGTGACGTATCGAATGCCGCAACCTTTTCTCGTCCTCGCCACCCAAAACCCCATCGAGTACGAAGGAACCTTTCCCTTGCCCGAAGCGCAACTCGATCGTTTTATGCTGCGGATTCATTTGGGGTATCCCGCACCCAAGGATGAAATGGCGATGCTCGACGCGCAGCAATTCGCGCATCCGATTGACGAAATCGCCCAAGTTGCGAGTGCAGAAGAGTTGCTCCACGCGCAAAGCATCGTCAAACAGGTCTATGTGGACGCGCTCGTCAAAGAGTACATCCTCGCGCTGATCGAAGCAACGCGCAAGCATCCCGACATTTACCTGGGCGCCAGCCCGCGCGGATCGCTCGCGCTCTACAAAACCGCGCAAGCGCGCGCGGCGATTCAAGGACGCGAATACGTCATCCCTGACGACATCAAAGCCCTTGCCGAACCCGCGCTGGCGCACCGCCTCATCGTCAGTCCAGCGGCGCGGCTCAAAAATGTGGATGCGCGCGCCGTCGTGGACGAGTTGATTCATTCCGTCGCTGTCCCCGGTTCGCGCGCTGCCTGATTCAGCACCTTTCAACTGAACGGTTCGCGCACAAAGATTTCTTGATTCGCGAATAACGTATCTACTCAGCCACGATGTCATTGCGAGCGTTTTTTGCGAAGCAATCCCCGAATTCGCAGTGTGGAGATTGCTTCGTCGGCACAAAACGCCTCCTCGCAATGACAAGATGAGTAGTTGCCGAATAACGCGAATATCGCTAATCCTAACTCGGACAACCCGAAACCGAACAGAAATTTCTCCACGAGGGACACGAAGGCACACGAAGATTTTATTTTTCTTCGTGTTCATTCGTGTCCTTCGTGGATGAAAAAAATCTTTGCTTTCCGCGCAAACATTTCAGTTGAGACGTACTATTTTCTATTCGATTTCGGCTTGTCCGAGCCAGGTTTTGAATTGCCCGTTCGAGGTTCAGAACATTCATAATTACTCAGCCATCGTGTCATTTCGAGCGAAGCGAGAAATCTCGCAATGCCTGAACGAGATTTCTCGGTGCAAACAGCGCACCTCGAAATGACAGGGTGAGTAGTTACGAACATTCACGCATCACGCATCACGTTTCAGACGGGTTTGACAACAGAACTGATGTTCGATATAATGCGTTTGGGTGAAGCGATGGACCTTGAACAGAAACTCGATTTGCTGGGGGCGGGCGCGCAAGCAGACCTCGCGTGCGGGTCGTGCGGTGAGGGACAGACGCGCGTGCGCGACGACATCGGACGATGGATCTATCCGGCGGTTCGTCCCGACGGCAAATTGATTCGCATGCTCAAAATTCTGCAGACGAACGCGTGCGAAAAAGATTGCTACTATTGTGCCACGCGTCGCCAGCGCGAGCAACCGCGCACCACCTTTCAGCCCGACGAACTGGCGCGCGTCTTTGACCAAATTCATCGCGCGCGTCTCGCCGAAGCCATTTTTCTTTCGAGCGGCGTCGCCGGCGGTGGCACGCGCACGCTGGAGCGAATGATCGCCACCGCCGATCTCCTCCGCCACAAGTACGCCTTTCGCGGCTATCTCCACTTGAAACTGATGCCCGGCGCGGAACCCGCCGCCATCGAACGCGCGCTCCAACTGGCAGACCGCGTCTCGGTGAACCTGGAAGCGCCCTCGTCCGAGCATTTGGCAAAACTCTCCTCCACCAAACGCTACGCCGAAGAACTCCTCGCGCCGCTCTACCTCGCGCGCAAGTTGATTGCGAACGATCCGCGCCTGCAGAACAAAACGATGACGACGCAATTCGTCGTCGGCGCGGCAGACGAAACCGATCGCGAGATTATGGCGCGCACCGCGCAACTCTACCGCGAGCTGCGATTGGCGCGCGTCTACTATTCCGCGTTCCAACCCATCGAAAATACGCCCCTCGACGGTCGCGCGCCGACGCCGCTCATTCGCGAGAATCGGCTCTACCAAACCGATTTCTTGTTTCGGCAGTACGGTTTCACGTTCGACGAATTGGTGTTCGACGCGCGCGGCAATCTCCCCACCGAAGCCGATCCCAAGATGATGTGGGCGCTCCATCATCCCGAATTCTTTCCAGTCGAATTGAATCGCGCGAGCCGCGAAGAATTGTTGCGCGTGCCGGGCTTGGGCCCGACCTCCGTTCGGCGCATCGTGCAATTGCGCCGCACCCGCAAGTTCCAGACCATCGAACAACTTGCGCGTGTGGGCGCGGACGCCCAACGCGCCGCGCCGTTCGTTTTGCTGGATGGGCGCGTGCCGGCGCATCAACTCGCGTTGTGGGATTAGCGACGATGCTCACTGCACTTTGACCACATTTGGACTCGATTCGGACTTGCTCAAATTAAAATATCGTATACAATGACCGTGATCAACTCGGTCACGGCAGCGTGTTTGCCGTTGCAGCGTAGGTAAGGAAGGGAGCAAGCAATGCAGCTTGGTCAAGTGATCGAAATTCTGAACGGTCGCACCCTGAACGAGTTCAACCACGCGCGTGAAGTGGAGTACGGTTTTGAAACAGCCCTCCTCAGCGATGTGCTCGCTCACGCCAAACCTCATACGACCTTGATCCTCACCGGTATTCTCAATCCGCAAGTCGTACGCACAGCCGAGATGGTAGATGCTGTTGGCGTTGTCTTTGTCCGTGGCAAGATGCCGGACGATGCGACCCTCTGCCTTGCCGAAGAGTTAGGTATTCCCTTGATTGTCACCCGATTGGGTATGTTCGAAGCGTGCGGTCGCTTGTTTGCGGCGGGCGTCAAGCCGGCGCGCCAGGTGGAGTGAACGATGGCGAACACGCCGGAAATCACACGCGTTCAGAAACTGGACTTTCGCGTTGGGCAAGTGATGACGCGCCAGTTGATTACCGTCAAACCGGCGACTACGTTGATGGAACTAAAAGAACTGATGCGGACGCGTCGCATCAGTGGTGTGCCGGTCATCAATGGTACCGGCGATCTCATCGGCATCATCAGTCTGGAAGATTTATTGCGCGCGTTCGAACAAGGGGCAACAAACGCAACCGTTGGCGAGTGGATGAGCCGTTCGGTGATTACGGTCAATGAGACGGATCCGGTGGATGTTGCCGCACAGAAATTCGTGCAGACCGGCGTGGGCCGTTTGCCGGTGATCGACGCGCAAGGATGTCTGGTCGGCGTGCTGACCAAGGGCGATATTACGCGCGGGTTGCTGGCGGAAGTGCAAGCCGAAACACAGGACGAAGAGATCGCGCGCTATCGCGCCAGCCACATTTTTCGCGATGTGCAGTCCGACCACACCACCCTGATCTTGCGCTACAAGGTTGCCCCGCGCGATTTTACGCACGGCGGACAGGCATCGTCCAAGATCAAACGCGCCCTCACCCGCCTGGGCGCGGATCCGCAAATCGTTCGGCGCGCGGCGATTGCCTCGTACGAAGCGGAAATGAATCTCATCATTCACACCGATCACGGTGGGCAGATCACCGCGCAGGTGGACGCCGCACAACTGACGTTGATCTTCGAAGATGACGGACCCGGTATCGCCGATTTAAAGCGCGCGGTTGAAGAGATGGGCTATTCCACGACCCCGCCCGAAATCCGTGAGATGGGTTTTGGCGGCGGGATGGGCTTGAAAAATATTCGCAAGTGTGCCGACCAGATGAAGATTGATTCGGAAGTGGGGCGCGGCACGCGTTTGGAAATCATCATTTTGCTCCACGCGCCGGAAAGCGCGGCGCGCAATAATTGAGGTGCGCGTGATTGTTCGGACCATCGTCCAAGCCCTGGACTTGCAAATTGTGGCGGGACACGCCGCGCTGGAACGTCCCATCACCGGCGGCTATTGCGCCGATTTGCTTTCGTGCGTGATGGCGCGCGCCAAAGCCAACAATGTCTGGATCACGCTGCAGGCGCATCCCAATGTTTTGGCGGTCGCCGTGTTGCTCGAACTGGCGGCGGTGATCGTCACCGAGGGCGCGCCGGTGCCAGAGGAAGTGAAAGCGCGCGCGGAGGCGGAGGGCATCGCGCTGCTCACCACGCCGCACACGACGTTCTGGGTGGTGAGCGAACTCGCCCAGCTCGGCGTACCAGCGCAAGAATGAATTTCAGAGCGCAGATTTCAGATGAACTCAATCTGCAATCTGAAATTTGAAATCTGAAATTCTATGTTGATTCGCGCTGACTTGCACATTCACACGGTTCTCTCGCCGTGCGCCGAAGTGGAAATGATTCCGCCACTCATCGTCGAACGCGCGCTCGAACAACATCTGGATCTGATTGCCATCACAGATCACAATGC
>Ga0209018_1001254_pt1 | contig 20926 bp, 20 predicted proteins | sample YNPBryBLVA2012_FD_185814 | JGI IMG/M metagenome (GOLD analysis project Ga0209018, IMG submission 185814) | Anoxygenic and chlorotrophic microbial mat microbial communities from Yellowstone National Park, USA - YNP Bryant BLVA 2012 (SPAdes)... ...
CGGGGACGCCGTACTTGTGCATGCTGGCCGATAGCCACTCACGGAGGGGAAGGTAGCCTTCCGTCGTGCTGTACTGCAGCGCCTTCCGGCCATCCCGGTGCAGGACGCTGCGACAGGCTTCCTCGATCGCTTCCAGCGGGAAGAACTCCGGGGCCGGCAACCCGCCGGCGAACGAGATCACGTCCGGTTGCTCGGTCAGCTTCAGCAATTCACGAATAGCCGAGCTCTTCATCCTCTGGGTACGACCAGCCAGATGGTAACTCCAATCCAATACCGGAATCTTCCGGTCGAGACTGATATCCATGAGAGCCTCCTCAGTACGATAGTGTCAACCTCGCATCATCCTTCCTTCAGGTAACGGTCGAACCAACCACGGATGCGTCGCAGGCGTTCGATGCGCCGATCGGTGCGCCCGCCGCGCGAGAGGCCGTGCGGTTCGTCGGGAAAGCGCACCATCTCCGTCTCCACGCCCAGCCGCTTCAGGGCAACGAAGACCTGCTCACCCTGCTCGATGGCACAACGATGGTCCTGCTCGCTGTGAATCACCAGCGTGGGCGTCTTCGCGTTGCCGATGTACTTCAGCGGCGATTGTCGCCAGTAGTTCTCGAAGTCATCCCATGGCGGGCGGTCGCTGAACTCCATCTCGAACGACCAGTTGAAGTCGCTGGAGCCGTACATGCTGATCAGGTTGCTGACGCAACGTTGGGTGACCGCGGCCCGGAAGCGGTCGGTGTGGCCGATGATCCAGACGGTCATGTAACCACCGTAGCTGCCGCCGGTGACGCCCATCCGCTGGGGGTCAATGTACGGCTGCTGCTGGACAAAGTCGGCCCAGGCCATCAGGTCCTCGTAGTCCGCCGTGCCCCAGTTGTGCCAGATCGCCCGGCTGTGCGCCTCGCCGTAGCCCTGCCCGCCGCGCGGGTTACAGAAGTAGACGACGTAGCCGTGGGCGGCCAGGTAGTAGAATTCGTGCATGAAGGCGTGGCCGTACTGGAGCAGCGGGCCGCCGTGGATCTCCAGAATGGACGGATAACGCTGCTTGGGGTCGAAGTCGGGCGGCTTGAGGATCCAGCCCTGCAGGTCGTTGCCCGCTGCGCCCTGGAACCAGACCTCTTCCACCTGCCCCAGGTCGAGCGAGCGGAGCAGCGGCGCGTTGACGCGGGTGAGCGGACGTGCGCGGCCGCGGCGCATGTCGCGTAGCCAGAGCTGGCCGGGGTCGCTCATCGTGCCGTAGAGATAGGCCAGCTTCGCCTGCTGGCGGTCGAAGCCGAACCCCTCCACCACGCCCGGCCCATCCACCACCGTCTCCAGGCTCGCTGGGTCGCCGTCCACCGCCAGCGACTTGAGCGTCATGTCGCCGTGACGGCTGACCTGGAAGAACAGCCGCCGGCCGTCGCTCGACCACGTCGGCGAGACGACCGGCAGGCCGCTGGGCAGGTCGTTGAGTATCGAGGCGGAAACGTCGAAATCGAACGGTTCGGTCAGGTTGCGCGCCGGCGCACTGCCGTCGAGCGGGACGATCCAGAGGTCGGTATTCTTCCACTCCATCCGGCGCCCTTCGTGGCCCAGGTACGCCAGCCAGCGGCCGTCGGGCGAGAAGGAGGGATTGCTTTTCGGCCCCAGCGGCGTCTCGATCCGCCGCGGTTCCCCGCCCGCCGCCGGCATGATGAACAGATCGAGCGCCTCCGGGTCCAGGTCCGGGTCGGGGGTGCGGTTGGAGACGAAGACGATCTGCCGTCCGTCGGGCGACCAGCGGGGGTCCAGTTCATCATAGATCGGCCCATCGGTCAACTGGCGCGCCCGGCCGGTCGCCACGTCCACCGTCCACACGTGCCAACGCTCCTTGGGCAGAAAGCCGTAGCCATCCAGCTTGAAGAAGACTCGCGTGATGTGTCGGTAGACCACGCCCAGGTTTTTCTTCTGCTCGTTCGCCTCGCGCTCGAGCGCCTCGGCGTCCTTCTTGCGGAACTGGCAGAGCAAGCGCCTGCCGTCGGGGGACCATTCCAGCGTGCCCCACTCGCCGTCGAGGTGGGTCAGCCGCTGCGCCTCGCCGCCGTGGAAGGGGATTAGGTAAATATCCGAGCGCTCCTCGCCGGCGCGGTTCGAGAGGAACGCGATCTGCGAACCGTCCGGCGACCAGCGGGGCGAGGTATCCACGTAGTCGCCGGCGGTGAACGGGCGCGCCGGCCCGCCGTCGGTGGGCACGATCCACAGGTTGATGAACTTCTTCTCGGTCTTCCGTTCGACCCGCCGGAGGCAGAAGACGACGTGGCGACCATCCGGCGAGATACGACAATCGGTGATCTGTTGGAAACGATAGAGATCTTCGGCAGTAATGCGACGCTGCTTTCTGACGGGCACTATCCCCTCCTGAGTCTGTGATCCACGCAACTGCCCGGCATCAGGCCCGGCCCAACGGCACGACAAGCCCCGCCCGGATGCGTTCAACAAGGCTACTATAGCACATTTCGGGGAAAAGGAAAACCACAAGCAAGTGGACAATTCCGCATTTCGTGGTATCATTACGATTCTGATCCATGGCTGCCTGTCCTCTGTCAGGCCCGATGTCGGCGCGAGTGGTGTGTTGGCCCCCACCGAGCGAACCATGACCAGGCGAGAGTTCCGACCCGAGAAAGAAATCCACTACAACCGCGCCGGTCCGCTGCGCTGGATCCTCTCGCACACCCTGCGCTACCCGCACTTCCCGCTGCTGATGATCCTGGCCGCCGTCTTCAACAACTACTTCTACAGTAACGTCCAGGTGCTCATCGGGCGGGCGTTCGACGTAATCACCACCCCTGGCTGGAGCACGGCAGCGCTGGTCGCCGTCGCCCTCATGATCGTCGGTTCCGCGCTCGGCCAGGGGCTGACCGGCCTGGGCCGCAACTACGCCGCCGAGTTCATCGCCCAGCACGTCGAGCGCGACGCCCGCGATGAGCTGTACGTCAGCCTGTTGGGCAAGAGCCAGACCTTCCACGGTCGCCAGCGCATCGGTGACATCATGGCCCGCGCCACCAATGACGTGCACATGCTCAATCTGATGTTCAGCCCTGGCGTCATGCTGATCACCGACTCGGTGCTGGGGGCGATCGTCCCCGTGCTCATGGTCGCCCGCCTCGACGTCCGCCTGTTGCTCGTCCCTTCGGTCTTTCTCGTCCTGCTCGTGCTGGCGCTGCTGGACTACAACCGGCGGCTCAACCCGGTCAGCATCGCCCTGCGCGAGCAGTTCGGGCAGACGAACACGGTGCTGGCGGAGGCGATCGCCGGCATCGAGGTCGTCAAGGCGAATGCCCAGGAACACCAAGAGTGGTCCAAGTTCGCCCGCAACGCCCGCCTGTACCGCGACCACTTCGTCCGCCAGGGGCTGATCCAGGCCCGCTACCTGCCGATCCTGATCTTCAGCCTGGCCTGGGCCGGCGGGTTCCTGCACGGGCTGCTGCTGTGGCGGGCCGGCGACATCACGCTGGGCCAGGTGATCTCCTTCATGGGCCTGATGAACGCACTGCGCTTCCCCACCTTCATCTCCATTTTCACCTTCAACCTGGTGCAGTTGGGCATCGCCAGCGCCGGGCGCATCCTGGAGACGATCAACACGGAGACGGAGCTGGACGAGAACGAGGCTGGCGTGGCCCGCCCGATCCGCGGCGAGGTGGTCTTCGACAACGTCAGCTTCCACTACGGCGGCAAACCTGTGTTGAGCAACGTCAGTTTCATCGCCCGGCCCGGCGAGACGATCGCTATCGTCGGCCAGACCGGCTCCGGCAAGACGACCATGACCCGCTTGATCAACCGCATCTTCGACGCGGACAGCGGGCGGGTGCTGGTGGACGGGGTGGACGTGCGCGACTGGAGCCTGGAGTCGCTCCGTTCGCAAGTCTCGACCATCGAGCAGGACGTCTTCCTCTTCTCGCGCAGCATCGCCGAGAACATCGCCTTCGGCTGCGCCGAGGCGACACCGCAGCAGATCGAACAGGCCGCCCGCGAGGCCCAGGCCCACGAGTTCATCATGAGCTTCCCGCAAGGCTACGCCACTGAGATCGGCGAGCGTGGGGTGACCCTCTCCGGCGGCCAGCGCCAGCGCATCGCCATCGCCCGCGCTTTCCTGACCAACCCGCGCATCCTGATCCTGGACGACTCGACCAGCGCGATTGACAGCGCCACCGAGGACCAGATCCAGCGGGCCATGCGCCGCATCGCCAGCCAGCGCACTACCTTCCTCATCACACACCGCCTGAGCCAGATTCGCTGGGCCGACCGCATCCTCGTCCTCCGCCGCGGCGAGCTGGCCGACCAGGGGACGCACGAGGAGCTGATGGAGCGGAGTGTGGAGTACCGGAGGATATTCTCGAGGTACGAATAGACATGGGCTTTATCCTAGACGGTCTAGAAACCGAGGAGTACGACCGCACGTACCGCGACCGCGACCTGCTGAAGCGGATCGGCGGCTATTTCTGGCGCCACCGCAGCCGCATGCTCCTGGTCGGGTTCATGATCGCGCTGAACTCGGCCGCCGGCACTGGCGGGCCGATCCTCCTGGCCCGCACCATTGACGTCCTCTCGGTGGACCCTTCGCCGCGCACGATGCTCCTCATGTGCGGCGGCGTGCTCCTGTTGGGCATGGCCGCCTGGCTCTTCAACTTCGTCTGGCAGTCCAACTCCGCCCGCGTCGTCGGCGATGTGGTGCTCAAGCTGCAGGAGGACGTCTTTGCCGCCACCGTCCGCCACGACATGTCCTTCTTCGACGAGCATCCCTCCGGCAAGATCGTCAGCCGGGTCACCTCAGATACCCAGGATTTCTCCGCCGTCGTCACGCTGATGATGGACCTGATCAGCGAGGCGCTGCTGGTGTTGATCCTGTTCGTCTGGCTGGTGCGGATCAACTTCTGGTTGACCCTGCTGCTGATGGGCATGAGCCCCATCGCCGTGGCCATCGCCCTGGGCTTCCGGCGGGTTGCCCGCACCGTCACCCAGCGCGCCCGCCGGGTGACGGCGAAGATCAATGCCCAGATCCAGGAATCCATCAGCGGGATCATGATCGCCAAAGGCTTCCGTCAGGAGCGCGCCGTCTACGAGACCTTCAGCGCCAACAACCGCCAGGCCTACCAGGTGGGCCTGCGACGCGGGCTAACCCTCAACACGATCTTCCCCATCGTCGGCATCACCTCCGGCGCGGCCATCGCCCTGCTGGTCTACACCGGCGGGCTGACCACGCGCGGCGGGCTGGTCAGCCCCGGCAACTGGTACCTGTTCATGCAGGCGGTCGGCTTCTTCTGGTGGCCGATGCTCAGCATCGCCTCCTTCTGGAGCCAGTTCCAGGACGGGCTGGCCGCCGCCGAGCGCGTCTTCGCCCTCATTGACGCCGAACCGAAGGTCAGACAGACAGCCAACGAACCGGTCGAGAAGCTGGCAGGACGCATCTCCTTCCGCCGCCTCACCTTCGCCTACAACGAGAACGAGGTCGTCCTACCCGACTTCTCGCTGGAGATCCGCCCCGGCGAGACGCTGGCGCTGGTCGGCCATACCGGCGCAGGCAAGAGCAGCGTCGCCCGGCTGATCGCCCGCTTCTACGAGTTCTCATCCGGCGAGCTGCTGGTGGACGGGCGGGACATCCGCCGCCTCGACCTGGCCCAGTACCGCCGGCACATCGGCGTCGTCCCCCAGGAGCCGTTCCTCTTCTCCGGCAGCGTGGCCGACAACATCCGCTACGGCCAGCCGGAGGCGACCGACGAGCAGGTGTGCGCGGCAGCGAGGCGCATCAGCGGCGGCGACTGGCTGGCCGATCTCGCCAATGGCCTGGAGACCGACGTCGGCGAGCGCGGGGCCAACCTCTCGATGGGCCAGCGCCAGCTCGTCGCCCTGGCCCGCGTGTTGCTCAAGGACCCGGCGATCTTCATCCTGGACGAGGCGACCGCCAGCGTGGATCCCTTCACCGAGGCGCAGATCCAGGAGGGGCTGGAGATGATCATGCGCGACCGCACGGCCATCGTCATCGCCCACCGCCTCTCGACAGTCAAGCACGCCGACCGGATCATCGTCATGGACCACGGGCGGATCATCGAGGAAGGGACGCACAAGGAGCTGCTCGCCCGTGGCGGACACTACGCGGAGCTGTACAACACCTACTTCCGCCACCAGGAGCTGGACTACCGGGCACCGGAGGTGGAGACCGCTTCGGCGTTGTTGACGCGGTTGGTCGCGGCCAGGGGGCGGTAGCGAACCTTGTGGGAGGTAGAGATGCTCCACATCCGCGTCCTCGATCTCTCCCGCCTCCTGCCCGGCCCCTACGCCGCGCGGATCCTGGCCGACTTCGGGGCCGAGGTGATCAAGGTCGAGCCGCCGTCCGGCGGCGACTGGGCGCGCTACGTACCGCCGCTGGCCGAGGGGGAGAGCCTACTCTTCCGCGCTCTCCATCGCGGCAAGAAAAGCCTGACGCTGAACCTGAAATCCGCCGCCGGACGGGAGGTCTTCCTGCGCCTGGTCGCCACCGCCGACGTGCTGCTGGAGAGCTTCCGTCCGGGGGTGATGGAACGGCTTGGCTTGGGCTACGACTTTCTGGCCCAGAACAGCCCGCGCCTGGTCTATGCGTCATTGACCGGCTACGGGCCGGGCGGCTCTTACCGCGAGCGGGCCGGTCACGACCTGAACTACCTGGCCCTGGCCGGGCTGCTCGACCTGACCGGGCCGCGCAGCGGGCCGCCGGTCGTCCCCGGCGCGCCGGTGGCCGATATCGCCGGGGCGCTGTGGACGGTGATCGGCGTCCTGCTGGCGCTGGTGGAGCGGGAGCGGAGCGGACGGGGGCAGCGGGTGGACGGCTCGCTGCTCGGCGCGGCCCTGGCCTGCCTGCCGGTGGCCGTCGCTCGTCAGGCCGGCGGCCAGCCGATGGCCCGCGGCGCGAGCGACCTGACCGGCGGTCCGCTCTGTTACCACATCTACGAGACCGCCGACGGACGGTTCATGGCCATCGCCGCGCTGGAAGCGGAGTTCTGGGCCGCCTTCTGCCACGCCGTCGGGCGCGAGGAACTGATCGCGCAGCAGTTCGCCCCCGCCGTCCCCGGCGAGCCGGCCTACGAGGCGATGTGCGCCCTCTTCCGCGCGCGCACGCAGCAGGAGTGGGCCGAGGCACTGGCCGGGGTGGATGCCTGCTGTGAGCCGGTGCGCCGCCTGGACGAGGCGCTGACCTCCGCGCCGGTGCAGGCGCTGGGGATGCTGGCCGAGGCAGGGTTGCTGCCGCCGATCCACCTCTCGGCCCACACCCGCCCTTCCGCCGATACCGCCCCATCCCTGGGTCAGCACACCGCCGAACTGCTGGGCGAACTGGGCTACAGCGAGGCGGACATCAGCGCTTTCGGTCAACAGGGCGTGATTTGACGCTACTGGATCACCACCACCACCCCGATCTCCACCCAGTTGTAGAGCGTCTCTGCTTCCTCGACCCCCAGGATGATGCAGCCGAACGAGGCCGGCGTCCCCGGCACCCAGTTCCACAGCCGCTGGCCGGAGCGGATCGGGATGGCGTGGATGCCGTTGTAGACCTCGCCGCCGGCACGGTAGATCGAGATGAAGTGCGGCATCCACAGGTCCCACTGGCTGGCATAGGCGTTCTCCTCCAGACTCAGCACCTGGAAAACACCGGTGGCGGTCGGTGAGCTGGCGATGCCGGTCGAGACCGGCCAGTCCCACAGCAACTGCCCGTTCTCGTAGACGCGCATACGCTGTTCAGGGATGCTGATGACGATGCGCTTGCCCGGCACCGGCGTGTAGGGGGTCAGGATGTCCTGTGAGGGAATGGTCAACAGCTCCCCAACGTACAGGTGATCGAGGTCCACGCCGGCGTTAGCCTCGATGATCATGCCGGGCGGCATGCCGAAGCGGGCGGCGATCCCATTGACCCGGTCGCCCGACTGGACGGCGTAGGTACGCACGGGATGGGTCATGTACAGGTTGACCGTCCCCCCGCCGGCCTCGAAGGCCTCCAACACCTCGCCGGCCGCTTCCTGGCGAAAGCCGCGTCCCTGGCCCATCTCGGCGGCGAGGGCGTCGAGCGTGGCGCGGACGGCGGCCTCGTCGGCGCGGACGGACACGCCGCCGTCCGCCGTCTGCTCCACCCACAGCCAGGTGATCAGCTCGTCCCGCTCTAACGACCAGGAGAAGGTCTCGTCGGTCAGCACGTCATAGGTGGTGACGGTCACCTGTCGGGCGAGCATTTCCTCGGCCTGCGCCTGGGCCTGAGTCGCGTCGGTCACCCGCGGCGGGAGCGCCTGGAAGGACAGGGCGACGGGGTCGTCCAGCCCCAGGTACGTGAGCGTGACGATCAGCCTTTCCAGCGTGGCGTCCACATCCAACCCGCGTCCCGGCTGGCCGGGCACGGCGATGACCTGGTCGCCCTCCAGGCGCAAGGTCGCGTCCACCGGCGGTTGCGAAACCTCCGGCGCCAACGCCTCCAGCACCGCCCGCGCCGTCACCGGGTCCACGACCATGACCGGCGCGACCGGATGGCGACCGAGGAGGATCGCCCACAACGTCGTCAAGCGCTGATCGGTGCGGCCCACGGCGAAAGCCATCTGTACCGTTCCTTCGATGTTCAGGCGCAGCCCCAGTTCGGCAGCGCGTATCGTCCACGTCCGCTGGCCGTCGCGCAGGGTGATCTGGCGATCGGCGAATGGGTTGCCCATCTGCGCCAGCCGCGCCGACGCTTCATCGGGCGTCAGCCCGCCGACGTTGACATCCAGGACATAGACATGGGGATAGATGCGCTCGTCATAGGGGCGCAGGAAGACTTGCGGCACGATCCAGGCGGAGAACAGGCCAATGGCGGCCAGCGCGATCAGCAGAACCACGGCCAGGGAGGCCGGCAGCACACCGCACCCCGCAGGCCGGGGGCGAAGCGGTTGGGTAGGGTCGGTAGCGGATGAACGCATCATCAACCTCTGCTGGACGGCAGGCTATGCCACATTGTATCACAGAATCAGGAGCATGTTACGTTTCACGTTTCACGTTTCACGTTTCACGCTTCACGTTTCACGCTTCACGTTTCACGCCTCACGCTTCACGCTTCACGCTTCACGTTTCACGTTTCACGCTTCACGCTTCACGTGTTGCGTGTTGCGTGCGGCGTGCTACAATATCGCGGTGATGTCTGGATACGAGCTGGCGATCTGGCGACTGATCCTCACCGGCGCGTCCGACGGCGCGAGGCAGATGGCGGTGGACGAGGCGATCTGGCGGGCCGTCGCCGCCGGCCAGTCCCCGCCGACGCTGCGCCTGTATGCCTGGGAGCCGCCGTGCCTGTCGTTGGGCCGCCACCAGGCAGTAGCCGAGGTGGACGGTGAGGCACTGTGGGCCGCCGGTTACGGCCTGGTGCGCCGGCCCAGCGGCGGACGGGCCATCCTGCATACCGATGAACTGACCTACAGCGTGGCCGTGGGGCTGGACGACCCTCGCGTGCGCGGCGGCGTGCTGGAGAGCTGCCGGCGGATCAGCGCGGGGCTGCTGGAGGCGGTGCGCCGGCTCGGTGTCGAGGCGGTGGCGCACCAGGGGAGCGCGAGCCGGTCAGGCCTCGGCCCGGTCTGCTTCGAGACGCCGGGGGAGTTCGAGATCACCGTCGCCGGGCGCAAGCTGATCGGCAGCGCGCAATTGCGCGCTGAGGGCGCGCTCCTCCAGCACGGCGCCCTGCCCCTGCGCGGCGACCTCGCCCGCATCTGTCCCTTCCTCCGCCCGCCCGCCGACCCGCAGACGGTGCGCGCCCGCGCCACGACGCTGGAACAGGCTGTGGGCCGGGCCGTGTCGTGGGACGAGGCCGCCGCAGCGGTCGCCGAGGGCTTCCGCCGCGCGCTGAACCTGCGCCTGGAGATCGGCGACCTCACCTCTCAGGAACGCGAGCAGGCGCACGGGCTGTGGGAGAAGTACAGCAGCGTGGAATGGACGACCAGGCTCTGACGACTACGGTGTCACCACTGTGATCGGCGTGGGCAGGAGGATGTAGTCCCCCCCGACATCCAGCGGCACGCGCGCCAGGGTCAGCGGATCGTACAGGCCGATGGCGATCTGCGCCGGGCCGGTGTAGTCGCCGACCAGGAAGGTCAGCTCGTGGTAGTCGCCGATCGTCTCGCCGGCGCTCCACATCGTCGTCGGGCGGGTGCCGCCCGCCGGACTGCCGTCGTGCTGGGCCAGAATGCGCGAGATGTCCGGCGGCAGCAGGTGCGTGAAGACCACGTAGTTGGCTGCCCCCGCCCCATCTAACGCCCGCCAGTACAGGGTCAACTGTACCGTCTGGTTGGGATTGACCTCCGTGACAGCCAGGTCATAGCCCAGCAGTTCGGCTACATTCCCGAAGCGGGCCACGAGGGGATGGGACGGCGCCGGCGGGCCAGGCGTGGCTGTCGGCGGCGCCGGGGTCGGCGTGGACGGCGCTTCCCCCACGCTCGTTGGCGCGATGGTCGGCAGGAAGCCCGGCGGCGGTGGCATCGTCGGCGATGGCGTTGGGCTGGGCACCTCCAGCCCCGCCGCCAGCGTCGGCGTCGGCGTGACCAGCCAGTCCGGCGCGACGCGCGGGATCACGTAGGCCCGCCCGACGAACAGCAGCAGCCCGACCAGGACGAACACCGCCGCCGTCACCCACAGGCGCACCAACTGGTGAATGGTCACATCCCGCTCGAAGGTCGCCAGGATGCCCGCCAGCCGCCGCTGCACCACCAGGGCGCGGACGATGTAGACGAGCGCGCCCAGGGCGCAGGCGGCATACAGGATCCAGAAAAAGCCCGCCAGTTCGGCGACCAGGACCCTCATGGGTGCTTCAGCACTCCCCGGATGATCGTCTCCAGGCGCGGGACGAGCAAGCGACCGGCTTCCAACACCTCCTCGTGCGTCGTCTCACCCACCGGCTCGACATCGGGTGGGGCAGCGACGTTGCTGATGCCCGACAATCCCAGCACGCGCATCCCGCCATGTCGCGCCACCGCCACCTCGGAACCGGTGGACATCCCCACCGCGTCCGCGCCGATGACGCGCAGGAAACGGACCTCTGCCGGAGTTTCGAAGCAGGGGCCGGAGAGGGCCACGTAGACCCCCTCGTGACAGGGAATCGCCTGGCGGGCGGCGACCTGGCGGGCGATGGCCCGCAGGTCAGGGTCATACGCCTGGGTCATGTCCACGAAGCGCGGCCCGAAACGGCTCAGGTTCGGCCCGATCAGCGGGTTGAGGCCGGTCATGCCGACCAGGTTGATCTGGTCACGGATGATCATCACATCGCCAGGGCGGAAGGAGGGGTTCAGGCCACCGGCGGCGTTGGTGAGGATCAGCGTGTGGATGCCGAGCGTCTGCATCACCCGCAGCGGCAGCGCCAGCTCGGCCATCGAGTAGCCCTCGTAGTAGTGAGCGCGGCCCTGCATGACCAGCACCGGCTGCCCTTCCAGCTTACCGGCGACGAAGCGCCCCACATGCCCCTCGACCGTGGAGCGCGGAAAGTGGGGAATCTCGCCATACGGGATCACCGCCTCGGCGACGACCGCGTCCGCCAACCTGCCCAGCCCCGATCCCAGGATCAGCCCGTACTGGGGCGGCGTGATCAGGCGGCGACGCACCACTTCCGCCGCCGCCTCGATGGTTCGCATCATATCTGCTTCGTCCATCACTTCAACCGTTCCAACAGTTGCTGCTTCTCGCGCTCGAACTCTTCCTGGGTGATGACGTTGCGCTGGCGCAGGTCATCAAGCTGAGCCAGCATCGCCGGCACCTGGTCAGGGGTCACCGCCCCACCCTTGCCCAACTCCGGTCGCTCCAGCCTTCCCTTCTCGTCGAGCATGGCGATCTTGAAACGGATCGGGTGAGCAATGCGGCGGAAAGCATTCACTCCAACATCCGAGCCGGTGATGATCCGCACGTCTCCGAAGTCCAGCAAGCGTCCCAGCGCGCTCTGCTCCATCACCACGTCGTTGACCTTCTCCAGGGAGGAATCAGAGGTATGCTTCTTGAAGACGCCCTTGACTTCCATCACCCGCCGGTTGGTGACGACATACTGCTCGTTGCTGTAGCGGATCCAGACGATCAAGAAATGGGCGATGGGCACGATCAAGAGCAACAGGACGAACAGCGAGAGCGGGTTGAGGAACGCCCCGCCCACGGAGAGGGCGACGATGACAATGACCACCGCCAGGTCAATCAGGATCGCCGGTAGCAAGGCCAGCCAGTGCCGCCGGGTGACGAAGACGACTTTCTCGCCCGTCGCCATCAACTGTGCAATGTAATCCATTTCCGTTCTCCTCATCAAGTATGCAAGTATGCAAGTATGCAAGTATGCAAGTGTGCAAGTGTGCAAGTATGCAAGTATGTAAGTATGTAAATGTGCAAACTTGCAAACTTGCAAACTTGCAAACTTGCAAACTTGCAAACTTGCAAACCTGCAAACTTGCAAACCTGCAAACTTGCAAACCTGCAAACCTGCAAACTTGCAAACCTGCAAACCTGCAAACCTGCAAACTTGCAAACCTGCAAACTTGCAAACTTGCATACTTGCATCTATTCTTCCTGCAGGTATATCTGTGTGGCAGAGAGGCTGGCGTGGCCCATTCGTCCCTGCACCTCGCGCAGATCCGCCCCCTGTTCCAGCAGGTGAGCGGCGAAGGAATGGCGCAGCATATGCGGTGTGACCCCGCTCTCGATCCCCGCCTTCTCCGAGCGCTCCTTGATGATCAGCCACAGGCCCTGGCGGGTCAGCGGCTGGCCGCGATGGTTGACGAACAGCGCCTCTTCCGCATCATCCCGCAGCAGGCGCGGCCGCCCCCGCTGGATGTACGTCCGCAGAGTCTCGACCACGCGCGGCGACAACGGCAACTCCCGCTCCTTCCCACTGCTCTGACAGTAGACCAGCCCGCGCTCCAGATCCAGATCGTCCGTCCGCAGTTCGATCACCTCGCTGGCGCGCAAGCCGGTGCCATAGAGCAGTTCCAGGATCGCCAGATCGCGCAGCGCCTTGGGAGAGTTGCTGCCGCGCAGCCCGTCGAAGAAGCGAGCGACCTCATCCGACGAGAGGAAGCGGGGGCGCTTGCGGGGGACGCGCGGCGGGGGCACGACCGCCGAGGGATCGTCCGCCAGCAGGCCCTGTTCGACCAGGTAGTGGAAGAACGAGCGCACGGCGGCCACCTTGCGCGCCACGGTCGAGACGACATAGCGATGCTCCTGCAACCAGCGGAGAAAATCGGAGACATGCTCCCGGCCGACCTGCGCCCAGGACTGCACACCCTGGGCGGACAGGTGTTGGAGGAACTGGCTCAGGTCGTTGCGATAAGCGGCGATCGTGTGCACCGACGCCTCCTTCTCGCGCGCCATATAGCCCAGGAAAGAGTCCACTTCCTCCTGCATACGCGCTCCCGTGTCACCTCGCTCCACGGATCCATTATAGCACAACTTTGCATAAAGCGGCAACTTAGGGAAAGCCTCCCCCACTTGCCAGACCCTCAAACACCTGTATAATGCGCACCGTCTATCGTCTTCGGAAAGGAGCGCGATGCCATCTCGTTCGGGGTTCAGTACACTGCTCGTCGTGCTGTTGCTCATCGCTCTGATCGGCCTACTGCTCTGGCTGGCGCCGCAGATCGAGCGGTGGCTCCATCCCGGCCAGGCCGCCCGGTCGTTGGAAGGGCAGTTACAGCCCTATCTGAACCCCACGCCCACCATCCGCCCCGATCCGGCCACCATCGTCCGCCAGGTGCAGAACCTGAGCCGGCTGGAAACGGCGGCTTACACCATCGAGAAAGTGATCACGGCCGCGTCCGGCCAGGGTGGACTGGCCTTCCTGTTCGGCGACCGGCTGATCTTCGTCGCCCACGGGCGGGTGATCGCCGGGGTGGATCTATCGCTGGTGCGTGAGGGGGACATCGTCGTCACCGACGACGATCGGGTGGTCATGGCCTTGCCGGCGGCGGAGGTCTTCGTCGCCACCCTGGATAACGAGCAGTCCTACGTCTACGACCGCGAGACAGGCCTGTTCGGCATGAACCCCGAACTGGAGACAGCGGCGCGGCAGGCAGCGGAGCAGGAGATCCTCGACGCGGCGCTGGAGGACGGCATCCTGGAGCTGGCCGAGGCTAACGCCCGCGCCTACCTGCGTCAGTTGATCATCAGCTTCGGTTTCCAAGACGTGATCTTCGTCCCGCGCCCGCTGACGCCCGCGCCGCTGGCCCTGCCGGTGACGGTCGTGCCGGTCACCCCCACGCCGTGACCGGCCGCGGAGCGCGTCCTACCCCCCGCCCACCGGCGGGAAGATGCCCAGCTCGTCCCCATCCGCCAACACATGCTCCTCACCGCGGGCCACGTTGTTGACGAAGACAATCTTGACCTGCTCCGCCGGCAGCCCGAGCTGCCGGGCCAGCTCGCCGACCGTCGCCCCGTCTGGCAGTTCCACCACCATCGCCTCGCCGACCCCCAGGCGGGGGAAGCGCTGGCGCAGGGTGGCGAAGAGCTTCACCCGCACCGTGATCACCACGCTCCCTCCATCACGTAACTGGTCACCTCGGTCACGATGAGCTGCTCGATGCTCCCTACTCAACTATGACCACTTCGACGCCGGTAAGCTGGCGCACGGTCTCGAAGAAGTCGTCCGCCTCCTGCACCTCGGTCTCCGGCGCGTCCACCCGGGTGCGCGGCGCGCCGATGACCAGCGTATCGGCGTTCACCTCGCGCAGGTAGTCGCCGATGCTGGGCCAGACCGGCCCGCTGAGCACCACCGTCCGCGCCTCCACGCCCTCCTTGCGCGCCCGCGCGCGGGCAATGGAGAGCAGCGCGCAGCCGAACCGCTGTAGCTCATCCCGCAGGGCCGCCGACAGTTCCTCCTCCAACGGCCCGGCGATGTTCGGATTGACCACGCAGAGGAAGATCAGCTCCGCCCCTCGCTCCCTGGCCAGAGCGATGGCCCGCTCCTGGGTGCGCCGGCTGACCTCCCCCCCGCGCGTGGCACAGACAACCGCATGGGTCATATCAGTCTCCTCGCGTCACCCGACCCTCATGGATCGCGATCTGGATCAGGTCGAGCGCTTCCAGGCGGCGGTCCACATCGGCCTGCAACATCTCATGTACGTCCGCCGAGATCAGGCCGCGCCGCAACGCGTCGCCCAGCGCGCCCCGCTCGGCCTGCAGCGCCTCCCGCCGCGCCTGCAGGATCATCTCCCGCTCCAGTTCGGCGTGCTCCATGAACAGTTGATTTAGGTTGCTCGCCAACTGTCGCCGGGCCTGCAGGTACTCGTCGTGCAACCCGGCCCACATCTCGTCGGTCAGCAGTCCCTCGCGATGCATCCGCTCCAGCCGGCGCAGCCCCTCCTGGGCGGCGAACAGCTCGCCCAATCGTCGCTCGTGTTCGATGCGGTGTTCCTGGCGACGGGTCAACCCCAGCTTCTTGAGCAGGAACTGCACCGTCGTCCCCTGGGCAACCAGGGTGAACAACACCACGCCGAAGGTCATGGACTGCAGCAGTTCCCGCTCGGCCAGAGCAACCGGCAGGCTGAGCGCCAACGCCAGACCAATCGCCCCGCGCAGGCCGCCCCAGAACAGGACGTGTTGCCAGCTCAAAGGAATATGCACCCGCCGAATGAACCGCTGCGCCAGCCACGACAGCCCGTAGACGATCACCGCCCGGCTGAGCAGGACAGCGATCACGGCGACGATGACCGGCCACAACCCGGCCCACAGCCGCAACAGGTTCACGTTCAGCCCGATGAGCAGGAAGACGATCGAGTTCGACAGGAAGGCGAAAAAGTCCCACAGGTTGAAGAGCATGATCTTGGTGGACGGAGAAGCGCGCACCAGGCCGACGCTGCCGCTGACCAGGCCGGCGGTCGCCACGGCCAGCACACCGCTGAAGCCCAACCGCTCGGCCAACAGGTACGCGCCATAGGCCAGCAGGGTCGTGGCCGTGGTCACCACCAACCGATCGTCCACCCGGGCGATGAGCTGCGCCGCCAGCAGGCCCAGCACCAACCCGACCGTCACGCCGCCGGTGGAAACCCGGAAGAAGCTCAAGATGCTGTTCAGCGGATGGAACGCACCGGACAGCGCCGCCGCCACGGCGATCTGGAAGATGACGATAGCCGTGCCATCGTTGAACAGGCTCTCGCCCTCCACGGTCGTGGACAATCGGCGGGGCACGCCCAGGGCGCGGAAGAGGGATACCACCGCCACCGGATCGGTGGCGGAGATCAGCGCGCCGAACACTACCGCCACCCCCAACGGCAGACCGGCGCCCAATGAGACCACTCCGCCGACCAACAGGGCGGTCAGCACCACCCCCGGCACGGCCAACACGACGATCGGCACCAGGTTGTCGCGCAACAGACGGAAATCCAGTTCGAACGCCGCCTCGAAGACCAGCGGGGGGACGAAGATGGCCAGGATCAGTTCCGGGGTGATCTGCAACTGCAGCGGCCGCTCGATGGCGATCACCAGGCCGACCAGCACCAGGCTGACTGTGTAGGGCAGGCGAATGCGCCGCGTGGCGATGGCGACCAGCGTCGCCACCAGGATCAGCAGGACAATGAGCGTCTCGACGGCTAGGAATTGGGACATCGGAAGACGCCTCTACAGTCCAATGCCCCGCGCATACAACAGGTACACCCCAGCCAGATAGACAATGATCAACAACAGCGCGTCCAGCTCGACGAACAGGAAGCGCCGCTCCAGGCGGGCCAGGTTGCCAATCAGCCCCAGGCTGGTCAACAGCACCCCCAGCAGCCCAACCAGCGCGAAGGCCGGGTCAATCAGCCCGATAAAGCGCCCCTGAATGTAAAAGAGGTCCACCACGCCCAGGGCGAACATGTTGAACACGTTGCTGCCGAAGAGATTGCCCACCGCCAGGTCGAACGCCCCCAGGCGGACGGCGGCGACGACCGCCACCAGTTCCGGCAACGAGGTCACGAACGCCACCAGCACCGTACCGACGAAACCGGCGCCCAGCCCGGTGATCCGGGCGATCTCGGCGCTGGCAGTGACCATATAGGGCACCACCCAGACCAGCAACCCGGCCGCCAGGGCAAAGCCGAACAGCGCCCAACCGAGGCCGATGCCCGACTCAGAGGGCTCATCCGCGTGCGGCTGCACCGCCGTGCCGGATTGCTGGCCCTGAAGCTGGATCAAGCGCACGCCGCCAATGTAGACCAGCATGACCACGATGCTGTCCAGCCCCACCCACCCGATCCGCCAGGGGATGTCGGCCAGCATGAAGATCACCACCAATACGTTCAACGACACCGCCAGCGCAGCGGTCAGTGAGTGGGTGAAAGCCACCCGGCGCAGGATGCGCTGGCGAAAGAACAGCATGTCCAACACGGCCAGCAGGAACATGTTGAACATGTTGCTGCCGAAGAAGTTGCCCGCCGCGATGCCCGGCACCGCCTGCTGGATCGAGCTGGTCGCCGTGACCAGCTCGGGCAGCGAGGTGGCCCCGGCCAACAGCAGCGTGCCAATGAACATGCCCCCCAGGCGCGTGCGCACGGCGATCACGTCGCCATACTCGGCCAGCTTGACCGCGGCCAGGACGACGATGGCCGAAGTAGCGAGGAAGACCATCCAGACCATCACCCCCCCTGCCCCTCGGCCCCGATGGTACATTCCTTGGGCAATCCCCAGGCAGCGACAACCGGCAAGACGAACAGGATGCCGCTGTGCGGCAGGCTCAGGTCGCCTGTCACCGTCTCCGTCGCGGCCACGACGCGCCGCACGGTGTCCATGTCCGGCACGACGGCGAACAGGGTGTTGTGGCTGTACTCGTCCGTGCGCAGCAGGCGGGAAAAGCCCATGAACATCGGCAGGTCCTGTCGGCTCGCCCGCTGGCGCACCCGCTGGACGCCCGTGCTTTCCAGCACCGTGATGCCGGCGACCCCCGCCTGGGTCCAGCTTTCCAGCAGCGCGGTCAGCTTCTCGGAGTCATCCAGGACACAGACCAGCAGGTACATCGTTCCTCCTCAACGGCGAAGGCTCGCCCGCAGGGCAGCGACGTTGGCCGCCACCGACGCCCGCTCGTTGTAGATCGCCGCCCCCGCCACCAACACGGTCGCTCCAGCGGCGACGGCCAGCGGGGCTGTGGCCGGGTTGATCCCGCCGTCCACGGCGATGGCGACATCCAGGCCGCGCGCATCCAGTACCTGCCGCAGACGACGGATCTTGTCGTACTGCTCGGACAGGAACGGCTGCCCACCCCAGCCAGGGCGGACCGTCATCACCTGCACCACGTCCACCTGATCGAGCACATCGAGGATGACCGCCAGGTCCGTCTCGGGGTTCAGGGCGACCCCCGCCTCGACCCCCAGGTCACGGATGGCTTGCAGCACGCGGGGAAGCTGCGGACAGGCCTCCTGATGGACGCTCAGGCGGTCGGCGCCCGCCTCGGCGAAGGCGGCCAGGTGGCGCTCCGGCTCGACGACCATCAGGTGGACGTCGAGCGTCACGGCCACCAGCGGGCGCAGCGCCCGCACCACGCCGGCCCCGAAGGTGATGTTCGGCACGAAGCGGCCATCCATCACGTCCACCTGGATACCGTCCACGCCGGCGGCAGCGGCTTCCTGCGCCTGCTGGCCCAGGCGGGCAAAGTCCGCCGAGAGGATCGAGGCTTCGAGAGCGACCATGCAGCTCACTCCGGCGGGGCAGTCAACAGCGGCATCATCCGCGCCGCCAGCGCCGCCTGGAACAGGCGCACCAGCAGGACCGACTTGACCGCGTCGTCCGTCTGAGGGGCGATGAGGGGAGCCATCAGCCGCTCGAGGGCCGCGCGGCGCTCCATGGGCGCCAGTCCCGGCTGCATCGCCTGGGAGACGTCCCACAGCTCGCCGTAGAGGTACCAGGCGGCATCATAGTGGACAAGCGCCCCCTCGACACCCCAGGCGCGGACGCTCTGGGTGGCCGAACCGATTTCCAGCATCGCCGCCACCGCGCTGCCCAGGATCCGTTCGAGCGGCTTCTCCCGCTCGACGACTGCCTCCTGCAGGCTTACGCTGGTCACGGAGGCGGTCGCCAGGGCCGCCGCCACGCGGCTGGCGCGCCGCGAAGCGACCTTGCTCTCCAGGTCGCGCAGGTAGCTGTAGAACTGGCCGGCGACCTGGCGCGCCTTGCCCGCCGCCTCCCCGCCCACGGCTAACAGATCGGCCTGCAACTGCCACAGGTCCGCGGCAGTCGGGGTGGTCAGGATGCGCTGCAGCGCCGCGCGCAGCCCCGCAATCGGTTCCACAGGCGTCTCGTCCATTTCGCAGCCTTCCTACCAGTCTCGTCTCTCCCTGCGCTGCTCATCTGTGTGAATCGGTGTGCATCCGTGGCCGAGAATGGATCACCCGTCGCTGACTACTTCTGCAGGTGACGGATGCCGTCCACTCCGGCCACGATCACGTCGGTCGCCAGTCCCAGGAACAGCCCGTGCTGGACGATGCCGGCTCGCCCATCCAGCCGCGCTGCCAGCGCCGCCGGGTCGGCCAGCGGAGCGAAAGCGGCGTCCAGGATCAGGTTGCCCTCATCGGTCAGGAAAGCGCTGCCGTCCGTGTTCTGGCGCAGGGTCACCCGCGCCCCCAGCGACTCCAGGTAGAGCGCCTGGGCGCGCCAGCCGAAGAGGGTCACCTCGACCGGCAGGGATTGGCGCGTGCCGAGCGCGGGCGAGAGTTTCGACTCGTCCACCACGATGATCTCGCGCCGGCTGGCCTGGGCGACGATCTTCTCGTGCAGCAGCGCCCCCCCTCCGCCCTTGATCAGGTTCAGACGCGGGTCTACCTCGTCGGCGCCGTCAATGGTCAGGTCAATGACCGGATGCTCTTCCAGCGTCGTCAGGGGGATGCCCAGCCGGCGTGCCTCGGCCTCGACCTGGGCCGAACAGGGCACGCCGAGGAGATCGGGCAACGCGCCGTCGCGCAGCCGTTCGGCGATGAGGCGAACGGCGTAGAGGGCCGTGCTGCCGTGGCCCAGCCCCACCACCATCCCCGGCTGGACGAACGCCACGGCAGCCTCGGCGGCCTGACGTTTGAGCCCGGCGATGTCCACCGCCTCACATCTCGCGCACGTCGAGGACCTCCGTCACCACCGGGCGGATCGCTTCGACGAGCTGCTCGCGGGGCACGTCCTGGACCTTGAAGGTCATCTCCCACAGCGCGCCGCCGGTGCCGGTGCTCTCGCTGAAGCCCAGGCCGACGATGTCGCCGCCGGCGTCGAAGATCGCCTGCGTAATGCGGGCCAGCGTGCCCTTGGCGTCGGGGATCGCGACCGTCACCCGCACCCCGCGTCGGCGCCCGCCGAGCAGTTGTAGGAAGACCTTGAACAGGTCGGTCTCGGTGATGATGCCAACCAGTTCCCTGCCCCGCATGACGGGCAGGCAGCCGATGTGACGGTCGGCCATGATCCGCGCCGCCTCTTCCAGCGGCGTATCATCGGGCACCGAGACTACCTCGCGGCTCATCACGTCGGCGACCTTGATCTTCGCCAGCAGTTCGGGGATCTCCCAGACTGCCAGGGTCGTCGCTGGTGAGGGTGAGGCGTAGAGCAGGTCTTTATCGGACACAATGCCGACGAGCTGGCCCCGCTCATCGAGCACGGGGAAGCGGCGCACCTTCCGCTCGCGCATCAGGCGCAGGGCAACCGGCACCGTCGTGTCGGCAGTGACGGTGATCGGATTGGGGGTCATGCGTTCTCGGACCAGCATGGCAACCTCCTGTTGGTATGAGTATCCAGCCTAGCGGAGCTGTTGAGTATACCCGTGAATGCTGTGTCGTGCAACTCCAGCCGGGGAGAGTATACCCGCGAATGCCAGGCTGCGCAACCGGGCCAGTTGTAAAGTTGTCACTGCCTACCCTCCCGCAGGTTTGGGCGCAATCATTCGTCACAACTTAGGCCAAGCCGCCGTGGGTTAAACCCCACGGCTCAAAGCGAAAGCCTGCTCCGCAGGCTCACACAGCCCCCGAAGGGGGCTTCA
>Ga0209018_1001255_pt1 | contig 20924 bp, 17 predicted proteins | sample YNPBryBLVA2012_FD_185814 | JGI IMG/M metagenome (GOLD analysis project Ga0209018, IMG submission 185814) | Anoxygenic and chlorotrophic microbial mat microbial communities from Yellowstone National Park, USA - YNP Bryant BLVA 2012 (SPAdes)... ...
CGCGTTCGCTCGTATCTTCCCGTTATCCTTGGCATCGCAGCGTCCTCGAACAGACGTCTTGCCGAAGACCAGACCAAAAGTAAAGCCTTCTTTCTTTGTTCGCTGCAGAAGGAAAGAAGGCTTTCTTCGTGTCATTTCCTGGTCGAACCCTTGCAGCGCGAGCCCTGCCTGCCCTGCAGCTTGCGCAGCACCTTGTCCGGCAGCGGCTTGAGCAGCTCCGGGTTCTCGGCGATCGCGTTCTCCAGGCCCATCTCGTCGAACACGATGTCGACCTTGCGCGTGTCGGGGTTCCAGGTGGCGACCCAGACGAAGGTGCGCACCCAGTGGTTGAGCTCGCCGCGCGGGAGCGATGGCCACAATGATACGACGTTCTCGAGGAAACGGCGAGCGTTCGGCGAGAGGTCCCGGATCGAGCCTGGGGCCTGGAGACGGCGCAGCACCTCCTGCTCGACCTCGCGGGCCGCGACCTGAACAGTGGGCCGACACGCCGGACCTTGTGAGCTGCCGTGGCAGCGATTGTAACGCGGCGCGTCGTCGGCATTCTCGATGGTCACGGCCTGCGACGCCGAGGTCGTCATCGGGCCGCTGCACCTGCCGCACAGGAGCACGTGGCGCAGCAGGTACGGGTCCTGCTCGAGCGGGAGCAGCGATCGCCGGCTCGGCTCGCGGGTGCGGCGTCTGGCGATCGCCTCCCACGCCGCGATGGCCAACTCCTCGTCGACGATGGGCGGCTGCAGCCCGTCGACGAACACCGGGCCGCTGAGCACCTTGCCGAAATAGAGCGGGCTACGGATGAGCTGGAGAATCGTACGCCCTGACCAGCGGGCGCCCTCGCTCTTGCGGTTGGCCTTGGTGGTGATGCCCTGCTCGTTGGCCCAGCGAGCGATGGCCTCCGCGCTCTCGCCCGCGGCCGCGCGCCCGAAGAACTCGCGGACGATCTCGGCTTCCTCGAGATGCGCCTCCAGCTGCCTCGTCGCCGGGTTCGCCCGGTAGCCGAACGGCACGCGCCCCGAGGACTGCAGGCCGCGAGCGCGCCGCGCAGCCCGGGATTCGCGCAGCCGCTCGCCGATGAGGTCGCGCTCGAACTCTCCGAAGGCCGCAAGCACGTTGTTGACGAAACCGGTAAGCACCGAGCCGCTGTCGTCGTTGCCACTCGCGACTACCGACAGATCGACGCCCGCGTTGTCGAAAAGATCGCGCAGCACCACCCAGTCGCGCAGGCTCCGGGTCAGCCGGTCGAAGCGGTGGACAACGACGTGGTCGATCTGCCCAGCGGCGATGGCCTTGACCAGGCGCCTGAGCACCGGTCGGTCGAGGGTGCCGCCGCTGACCCCGACGTCGTCGAGACGCACGGCCAGGCAGATCCAGCCCTCGTACTGCATGGAGCCGACGAAGGCCACGCACCGCTCGCGCTGCACCTCGCAAGACGTGAGATCGATCTCGCGGGCCACCGACCGCCGCGTGTAGATTGCGCAGCGGATGAGCGGACGTTCGGCGACCGCGCGCGCCATCAGCGACCTCGTCCGCGCTTTCCCGGGCTCCGGTCGGCGAGCTTCTTCATCGTTTCATCGTGGGCCTCCATCATGCGGTCGGCGGCCTTCCTGAGCCGCGCCGCCTTGCTCGTGCGCTGCGGCCGAATGATGAGCGCCTCACCGTCGGTCTTCACCGAGAGCGGCGTGTCCTTGTCGATGCCGAGCAGCTCAAGGATGGGCTTCTCGATGATGAGCCCGAGGCTGTTGCCGATCGGGATGAGCTTCTTGATCAAGCCGCCACCTCCGTTTCACCATCGTTATAACGGAGGTGGGGCCTGAACCACAATCGTGGCGTCGGTCAGGGAGGAGCAGTGGGCAGCGGTTCGCGACAACGCATCATCTGCTTGATAGGCATTGCGAACCAGTCACGTGGAGGCTAACAGAGAGCGGGGACGCTGCAACGGACCGACGTTCCGGGGGATCTTGTCAACCGAGAACGGACCCACTACGCGAGTAAGGCAGAGTCTTTTTGAGCCATTATCAGTCCCGACGGTCCTTCCGTCGGTTGGGTTTACTAGAAGCCCCGTCGATGACCTCGCCGGGGCTTTCGCTTTTTCGCCCAGATTTCGCGGGCACTTGCGCCTCGCGCTCCTCTCGCGGCCCATCGTCGACGGGAAAACAGAGATCACGATGACCGCGGGGACACGCTCGCGGCGGCCGGAAATGTGCTCTCAGAGGGTCAGAGAGCGGGTCGAGAGCCAGGGATCTCGAAGACGTGAAGCGTGCGTTGCATCGCGGGCTCTCCGACCAAGTGGAGGCGGGACCGGTCAACCTGCTAGCGGGCCTCATCCACTGCCCGCGCTGCGGCAAGCCGCTCACCACCTCGAGCGGCCGGGGCAGCAACGGCAGCCGCAAGGACTACCGCTACTACACCTGCCGAAGCCGCCAGGCCCATGGCCCGGACAAGTGCAAGGGCGTCTACGTGCCGGCCGCCGACGTCGAGCCCGCGGTGATCGGTCGCGTGCGCGAGATCTGCGTCGACCCGGAGATCCGCGCCGAGGTCGGCCGCCGCCTCGACGCTGGCAAGACCACCATCGCCGAAGACCTGATCCGGGAGCGCGCGGCGCTTGAGCTGCGGACCGAGACGCTCACGGCCGAGGGCAAGGCGCTGGTCGCCTCGATCAAGCAGATGGGAGGCAAGGGCGGAACGTTGCTGCTCACGCGCCTCGGCGAGATCGAGGCCGGGCTCGACAAGCTGCGCACCCAGGCCAACGAGCTCGACGAGCGGATGCCTGGCCTCATCGAGGCGGTCGGCCGGGTTTCCACCGCGGTCGGCCTGCTCGAGTCCTTCGACGAGCTGTGGGACGTGCTCGCCCCCGAGGAACGCCTCGACCTCGTGCGCCTCCTGGTCGAGCGCATCGACGTGGACCTCGACGAGGGCAAGCTCGAGCTGCACCTGCACGACCTGGCCGCGCCCTTCCCGCCCTTGCCGCCGCCCGCGGAGGGCGACCAGCAGGCCGACGAGGCGCCCGAGGAGGCCTCGTCATGAGCGACCGGGTCCAGACGATCAACTTCCGCACCCGCCGCCAGAAGAACGACGAGCGCCGCGCCCGCCGCGAGGCCGGGCTCGGCCAGCCCATCCGGCCCGGGTCGCGCGCCTGCTGGCCCAGGCCCACGACATCGAGGCCCGCATCCAGGCAGGCGAGTTCCGCGACTACGCCGACGTCGCCCGCCAGCACGGCCTCACCCGCGCCCGCCTGACCCAGGTGATGAACCTTCTGCTCCTGGCACCCGACATCCAGGCCGAGGTCCTGGCTCTCCGCTTCCCGCCCGGCCGCGAGCCCGTCACCGAGCGCCACCTACGGCAGGTGCTCAAGAGCCCGGTCTGGGCCGAGCAGCGGGCGGTGTGGCGGCGTCTGCGGCTCGCTCCCGCCCAAGCCGCTACCCAGTAGTTCGTTCTCATCGACTTTCACCATGTCACGTTGGGTCTTGTGCGTCCTCGTGGATGGTGATAGTGTCGCCGTACGCTGAGGGGGAGTGCACCCAACAGCGCAGGAAGCCGGCGCTTTTCCGAAGGACGGACGATGCCTGAACCCTGGGTTTCCGTGGACGAAGTCGCGAGCCACCTCGGCGTGGCGAAGGACTCGGTCTACCGATGGATCGAGCAGAAGGGCCTGCCCGCTCACCGGGTGGGCAGGCTCTGGAAGTTCAAGCTCTCGGAGATCGACGAGTGGGTCCATGCGGGCGGGGCCGGGCCAGAGGAGCCTGGCCAGAAGGAGAAGGGGGACCGCTGATGCCCACCGAGCACGCAGGGATCGACTTTGATCGCCTCTTGAGGTTGCGCCTCGCTGTGGCCCGCCACGGTGAGATGGATGTAGCCAGATGGTGGAACACCCAGGGATTGCTGGGACGGCGCGGTGCCGTGGTCATCAAGCGAGGATTCCCCAGCACGCACTTCTTCGCCCAGGCTCGCATTGTCTTCGCCGTGGCACGCAGTCGATGCCACGAGCTGTTCGACCCGCCGGGCTGCATGACTCTCTGGAGCCTGCCCGCCGAGGTCGCGGATCAGTTCGAAGAACACTGGCAGGGCTGGCTCGACAATGGGGACACGTGGGCGCCTCTCTTCGACCAGCTTGCATCGGTGACAGGCAGCGACCTGCTTGCTCTACTTACTCAGCTCGACCTCGTCTCACCCGCGCAACTTGAAGCCGCAACCAAGCTCCGGCGCTCGGCCGAGAACCGTGCCGTACCACTTCCCGGCACGCGCCGTGCCAGCGACGAGACCATCACCTTGCTCGCCGCCGGCTTCGTCCGGGGCGAGCCCGGTAATCCTGCCATCCCCTACGCGAGGCTGGAGGCGTAGATGGCAGGAGCCCGGTCACAAGTCGTCTCGTCGTTCACGATCATCAAGGGCTCGCTGATTGATGAGACGTTCGCGGTATTCCGTGACTGGGATTTCTCGCTCTCGCGCATCGAGAACCTGCGGCGAGTTCGTGAAGAGAACAGCATCGGCGCAACGAGCGCGAACTGGGCGCGAGACGTCGCCAAAGTCCTGAACCGGCGCTTCGACCCCGACGGCCGCGACCGACCACTCGTAGATCTGGCCCAGGCTGGCTGCGATCGCGAGATCTGGAAGCCGCTGCTTCTCTGGCACATGACGCGGGATGAGTTCCTGCTGCGCGACTTCCTGGTGAGCTGGCTTCATCCGCAATTCGTCAAGGGCACCTATCGTTTGCGCACCGATGATGTTGTTCCTTACCTCAAGACGCTGACCAAAAAGAAGGGCATTGAGTGGTCAGGGACTTGGACCGAGGCCACGACCAACCGGGTGGCCTCGGCTCTGCTTCGGATGGCCACCGACTTTGGCCTTCTCACGGGAGTCCATAGCAAGGAGTTCGTGCCCTATCACCTCCCGGAGGAGAGCCTCCTCTACATCCTACACGCCATGGTCGAGGTCGAGCCGAACGCGAGGCGGGTTGTCGACTCCGACGACTGGCAGATGTTCTTGATGGACTCGTCCGACGTGGAGCGCGAGCTGCTGCGCCTGCACCAGTTCAGGAAGCTTCACTACGAGGTCGCCGGCAGCCTGGCTCAGCTCAAGCTGCCCTGTCGATCCATGGCGGAATACGCAAGGGGGCTCTGTTCATGACGGATTGGAAAGAAAGACTCACAGGGCAACTCGAGAAGGCGCTCAGCGAGAGCGACCCCAGGCCGCACATCAGCGCGTACCACGACATGCCCTACGCCATCTTCCGCTATCCCCCCGAAGACGAGTTCCAGGTCCGCCAAGAGGTAGCCCTGCTCCGGACTCGCTTGGAGCAGGTGGGCAAGCGAGTCACGATGATCTCTCTTGCCGAGTGCATGGCTGCCGCGCTTGAGGCCGAGGGACTCGACACCAAGGCGCTCATCGATGCCGAGAAGTCGGTCGGCCTCGACTCGACGGTCGAGACGATTCACCAGGTGATCAGCGAGTATCAGCCCCTGGACGATATGGTCGCCTCGCGAATACCTGCCGACGTCGACCCTCTGCGCGACGTCGTGTTCATCGTCCGCGCAGGGGCGCTCTTTCCGATCTACCGCACATCGTCCCTCTTGGAGCAGCTCAAGGGCAAGGTGCATGTGCCGGCCGTGCTCTTCTATCCGGGTGAGCTCGACGGCGCCGCGGGTCTCCGCTTCATGGGAGTCCTCGACGCGGAACACAACTACCGACCGAAGATCTTCTGAAGGTGAATGAGATGATTGCAAAGACGATCAGCAGCCTGTTCGCAAATGACATCTCGCGCCGCATTGAGGAAGTTATCAAGGTCGATCAGGCTGACGAGCAGATTATCCACGACGAGCTCGCCGAGTACGTGGTGACCGACTCGATTCGCGACCACTTCTCGGAGATCCTCGACCGGTACTGGGAGACGCTCAAGAAGCCGCACGAGGGAGTCGGGGTGTGGGTCTCCGGTTTCTTCGGGGCCGGTAAGTCGAGCTTCGCCAAGTACCTCGGGCTCGCCCTCGAGAACCGGAGAATCTTGGGCCAGGGGGCTGCGCAGATCCTCGGTAAGCGCACCGGCGACCAGAAGGTCCAGGTGCTGCTGACGAACATCGCCGAGAAGATTCCGACGGAGGCTGTTATCTTCGACGTCTCCACGGACCGCGGCATCCGCACTGGCAACCAGAGCATCACCGAGATCATGTACCGGCTCTTCCTGCAGAGCCTCGGCTATGCCCGCGACCTCGACCTATCCGAGCTCGAGATCACCCTCGAAGAGTCTGGACGTCTCGACGTGTTCAAGCAGAAATACCACGAGGTTTTCGGCAAGGACTGGGACGCCGAGAAGGGCAAGATCGCCGTCGCGGTGCAGCAGGCCAGCCGCGTGATGCACGAGCTCGAGCCGGCGACCTATCCCACGGCCGATAGTTGGCGCGAATCAGCCCTTCACAGGGCCGACATCTCGGCTGGCGACCTCGCCAAGAGAGGCATCGAGCTGATGGGGCGCCGGCGACCCGGTAAGACACTGCTCTTCGTGGTCGACGAGGTCGGCCAGTTCGTCGCCCGTGACGTGCAGAAGATGCTCGACCTGCAGGCGGTGGTGCAAAACCTCGGCCGTATCGGTCGCGGCAAGATGTGGCTCGTCGTCACCTCGCAGGAGAAGCTCACCGAGCTCGTTGGTGGCCTCGACGACAAGCGTGTCGAGCTCGCCCGTCTCATGGACCGCTTCCCGCTGCAGGTCCACCTGGAGCCCTCCGACATCTCCGAGGTCACGAGCAAACGCGTATTGTCGAAGAACGCGGAGGCCGAGAAGGTGCTACGGGAGCTCTTCAAGGAGCATCGCGGCAGGCTCACGGACAACACGCGGCTCACGGCCGACATCAAGCTGCCCGAGCTCTCCGCGGATGCCTTCGTCGATCTGTACCCGCTCCTGCCGTACCAGATCGACCTCATCATCCAGGTCGTATCAGGCCTGCGGACCCAGGGCGGCGCCAGCAAGCACGTGGGCGGCGCCAACCGCACGATCATCAAGCTCGCCCAGCAGCTCCTCATCCATCCGGATATCGATCTTCAGAGCAAGCCGGTCGGCGCGCTCGCTCGCATCGACCAAGTCTACGACCTCGTTTCCGGCAACATCGCAAGCGAGGTGCGCGGCAAGATCGACGAGATCGCCAAGAAGGTCGACCACCCGCTCGCGCAGGCCGTGGCCAAGTCCATCTGCCTCCTGCAGTACGTGCGCAGCATCCACCGAACAGCTGAAAACATCGCGGCGACCCTGCACCCTGCGGTCGACAGCGACTCGCGGCTTGTCGAGGTGAAGGCCGCGCTTGCAGCCCTTGAGAAGGCGCACATGGTGCGCCGTGGTGACGACGGTTACCGAATCCCGACACCGGCCGAGGACGACTGGGAGCAGCAGCGGGCGAGCCTGTCGCCCAAGCCAGGAGACGTGAGTCGGCTCCATGCCGAGGTCGTCACCGGGCTCTGGCAGCCCCAGCCGTCGCATAGCTTCCTCGACGTGAAGGTGTTCAAGGCGGGTCTCAACCTGGGCGGTCGCGTAGTGGTTGAGGGCGATCTTCCCGTGCATCTGGTATTGGCCGAGGCAGGGAAGGATCAAGCCGACCAAGTCGAGGAAGCACGCAAGCGCAGCCAGACCGAGACCAAGGCGATCTTCTGGGTCGCAGGGCTCGACAAGGCCATCGACCGCGAAACCGTCGAGCTGTTCCGGTCCAAGGAGATCCTGTCGCGCAAAGAGCGCGGCGCGCAGACAAAGGACGAGACGGCCCTTGTGGCAGAGGAAAAGCTGCGTCTGTGCCGCCACCAGGACGAGCTGCGGCGGCTTGTCAAGCAGGCGCTCCTCACCGGGACCATCTTCTTCCGCGGCAATGATCGGAGCCCGGACGACGCGGCCTCGGACATCGCCCGCGCCGCGGGCAAGGTCCTGGCCCAAGCACTGCCCGAGGTCTTCGATCGTTTCCACGAGGCCGCTGCCCGTGTGGGCAAGAAAGACCTCGAGTCGCTGATGACCACGGAGAACCTCCGCGGCCTGAGCTCGGTCTTTACCGATCTCAATCTGGTGCGCGACCAGAACGGCAAGCCCGTGTTCAACACGGACAGCGGTCCCCTGGCCGAGGTGCTGGCGAGGATCGAGAACCGGACCAGCTACGGCGAGGTGGCGAGCGGTCGCTACCTCACCGACGAGTTCGCCAAGGAGCCCTTTGGCTGGGACTTCGATATCGTCCGGCTTCTCGTCGTCGCACTCCTGCGCGCGGGCAAGGTCGAGGCCACGAGCAAGGGTCAGGTGATCGAGTCGGCGCTCTCGCTCGACGCGAAGAACACCTTTCCCAACAACAACCTGTTCAGGCAGGCCTCGTTCCGGCCCAAGGTGAACGAGACAGACATGAAGGACTGGGCGGATGCGGCCCAGGCCTTCGAGGCGGCGTTCGGCAAGGCCATGCCCGACATCTCGAACGCCGGTGTCGTGGCGTCGACCATCCGCGCCGAGGTAGCGGCGCGAGAGGTCGGGGTCGAGGACGCCCATGCGCTGCTGCGGGAGAACGGGCTGCCAGGCGTGGACGTGCTGCGCAGCGCGCTCGACCAGATGCGGTCGATCCGGTCCGGCAAGGAAGACAACGCCATTCTGACCTTCAACGCAGCCCACAAGGAGATCAAGGAGGCGGTGAAGCGAAGCGCCGAACTCGCCCAGGCGCTGACCACCCCCCGGCTTCACGACCTCGGCCGGGCCAAGAAAGCGCTGGATACGCTCCGGCCATTCCTGGAGGAGGAGCCCGACCTCGACGAGGGCTGCCGTGAAAACGCCGACAAGCTCCGCGATCTCATGGCCAAGGAGACCTTCTTCCGCGAGCTGCCGGCGACCGACGAGCACACGCGACGCCTCGAAGCCGAGTACAAGAAGAGGCACGACGAGGCCGTGCGAGCGCGCGTGACCGCCTATGAGCAAGCGCTGGCAAAGCTCAAGGCCACGCCGGGCTGGGAGCAGCTCAACCAGGAGCAGCAGACCCGTATCGCGGCTCCGCTCGCGTCCCGAGCAGATCCCAAGAACGCGGCCGCGCAGTCCATCCCGCTGCTCAGGGCCGACGTCCACGCCTGCCCCGGCCTGCTCAGCCAGGCGGCCCTGGAGGTGCTTCGGTTCGTGGACGGCAACCGTGTCGTGCGGGTGACGGCCTCGAGCTACTTCTCGGGCGGGATCGAAACTGAAGAGCAGCTCGACCAGGCGCTCGGCGGCCTGAAGGAGCAGTGCCTGGAGCTCATTGCCGCGGGCAAGAAGATCCTGGTGCAGTAGGGAGAGCGAACGGGATGGACAAGGAAACACGCAACCGCATCCAGCGCGCAACCCAGGCTGCCCGGGCTCTGCTCGAGCGCGAGTATGGCGAGCAGCTCGACGGCGTCTATGACATACGCCTGGACGGCACCATCGCCTCGGAGCCTGGCAGTCACCTGGATGCCGAGCAGCGCGTGCTCCGGACCAAGCTCGCGGCCGCGGTCGAGCACGAGCGCGCTGCCGGCTTGAAGCCCGCCGAGGCGGTCGCGCAGTACCTGCGTGAGGCAGCCTTCACCACGCTCAACCGCTTCGTGGCGCTCAAGATGCTCGAGGCGCGAGGCCTCGTGCAGGAGTGCGTGTCACGCGGCGACCAGTCGGCGGGGTTCAAGGAGTTCACGGGCCTCGCCCCAGGGCTCGTGCAGCTCCCCGACCACGGCTACCGCCTTTACATCGAGAGCCTCTTCGACGAGATCGGCCGCGAGGTGCGAGTCCTGTTCGACCGGCGAGACCCGGCAAGTCTCTTGTGGCCCCGCCGGCAGACGCTCAACGACCTCCTGACCATCCTCAACGCTGCCGATCTGGCATCGACATGGGGCGAGGACGAGACCATCGGCTGGGTCTACCAGTACTTCAACAGCGACGACGAGCGAAAGAAGATGCGCGCCGAGTCGCAAGCTCCGCGCAACAGCCGGGAGCTCGCCGTCCGCAACCAGTTCTTCACGCCCCGCTATGTTGTGCAGTTCCTGACGGACAACACCATGGGCCGCATCTGGTACGAGATGCGCCAGGGCAACACCAAACTCCGCGACCTCGACTACCTCGTACGCCGACCCAACGAGGTCTTCCTCGCCGAGGGAGAAGCGCCGCCAGAGCAAGACGAGAAAGTCGACGAGAACCTGAGCCAGGAAGAGCTGCTCGAGAGACCGGTCCACGTGCCCTTCAGGGCCAGGAAGGATCCGCGCGACCTCAAGGTCCTCGACCCGGCGTGCGGCTCGGGGCACTTCCTGCTCTATGTCTTCGACCTCTTGCTCATGATCTACGAGGAGGCGTGGGCCGACGATGCCTTGCCCAGGTCCGCGGTTACCGGAAAGACGCTTCACGAGGACTACGCGGACCTCGATTCGCTGCGCGCGGCCGCGCCGGGCCTCATCCTGCGGCACAACCTGCATGGGATCGACATCGACCCCCGCTGCGCGCAGATCGCCGCGCTCGCGCTCTGGATGCGGGCGCAGCGAGCGTTCAAGGACCTGGGGCTCGCCCGCGACGTCCGTCCGCGCATCCAGAAAACCAACATCGTGGTGGCCGAGCCCATGCCCGGCGAGCCGGAACTCCGGCGCGAGTTCATCGCGACGCTGGACCCGAAGCTCGGCAAGCTCGTCGAGCGCGTGTTCGAGCGCATGGAACTCGCAGGCGAAGCCGGGTCGCTCCTCAAAATCGAGGACGACATCCGGGGCGCCATCCGCGAGACCTACGGTGCGCACGGGGAGCTGTTCCGCGCGAGCGACGAGGAGCGGTGGCAGCAGGCAGAGAAGGATGTCCTGCAGGCGCTCCACACCTACGCCGAGCGTGCTACCAACAGCCGCTCCTACCAACGGCGCTTGTTCGCCGAGGATGCGGGACAGGGCCTTGGTTTCATCGACGTCTGTGGGCAGCGCTACGACGTGGTGCTCATGAATCCACCGTTTGGCGCGTTCGCCGAGGGTGTCAGAACCTGGGCAGCCAATGCCTGGCCACGGACCAAGAACGACATCTACGCGGCTTTTGTGGAGCGCGGAGTTGCTCTCCTTCACGCTCGCGGGCGGATCGGAGCCATCACGTCGCGCACGGGCTTTTTCCTCTCCTCGTTCGAAAAGTGGCGGGAACAAGTGCTCCTCGGCGAGGCGCCGCCGGTGGTCGTCGCCGATCTCGGGCACGGCGTCATGGACGACGCGATGGTCGAAGCCGCCGCGTACTGCCTGGAGCGCGTTGCATGAGAGTCAGCAGTGGATACGAATGGGCGACACGGAAAAACGGGCAGGGTGTGCGTCATGCATGTTGATTACCTGGACTCGGCCAAACGCCACCAGCAGGACGCCGACTTGCTGTGCCAATCCGAGCGCTGGCCGAATGCCGACCAGCTCTATGGGCTGGCGGCCGAGTGCGCGCTGAAGGCCATCATGCGAGCTCTCGGCATGCCGTTGCGGTCCGATGGCGCCCCGCAAGAGCGCCGGCATCGCGTGCATATCGATCGACTCTGGAGCGAGTTTCTCACCTTCGCGAGCGGCAAGGGTGGAGCGGCCTGTGCCAGTGGCCTTCCCGCGGAAAATCCGTTCGACAACTGGCGCATCGACCAGCGGTACCACCATTCGTCGACGATTCTGAAAGATCGAGTCGACACGCACAAGGAAGCCGCAAGTCTGGTATTTGTCGCGCTCGAAAACGCGCGAGCGGATGGGAGACTGTGATGCAGAACGTCGTGACGTTCGACCAGGTAGAACCCTTGCTGGGCCAGATCTTCGACGAAGATCTCTCGGGGCTCGATGGGGTCCAACGGCTCGTCGCCATTCGTGACTTGTTCGGCCGCGTGCGCTTCGTTGTCGACGCACGGCCCGCGGCCGGCACGTCCCTGGAGTCGGCGCTGCAACGGCTCGCCCAGGCGGCCCAGGACAAGCTGGGTTCCAGAGCCTTTCCGCCGGACCAGGCCTTCCTCTACGGGGAGGAACTTGCGTCGGACTTCGAGGCCATGCTCAGGACGGGTCGCTTGCTTCGGGATGGTCCCCCGGAATTCCGCTTGCTCGACCGGCAAGTCACGGGAACGGCCTGGAACACCGTACACGAACCAGGCCAGCCGCCGATCATACCCCGTCTCGCCTTCTACTCGCTCAAGGGCGGCGTGGGTCGCTCCACCGCCGTCGCGGTTGCGGCGTGGTACCTGGCAAAGCGGGGTTTGAACGTGCTCGCCCTCGACCTTGACCTCGAGGCGCCTGGCCTCTCCACCAGCCTGCTCCCGCAGGCACGGCAACCCGAGTTCGGCCTGGTCGACTGGTTCGTCGAAGACGCCGTGGGCCAGGGAGACTACTGCGTGGACAGGATGGTAGCTGCTTCACCGCTGGCCCAGGAACTGCCGGGCCAGATCTGGGTGGTGCCGTGCCACGGTGCCGAACCTGGCGACTACCTTGCCAAGCTCGGGCGTTGCTATCTCGATCTCCCCTCGCGAAACCATGCCGGGCCCGAGCGCTGGGAGGACCGGCTCATACGGGTGATTGCTGCGATTGAGCAGCGCACGCGGCCTCATGTCATGCTGCTCGACGTGCGCGCCGGACTGCCGGACCTCGCGGCCGTTGCGACGACCGACCTGGGAGCCGGGCTTTTACTGTTCGCGCTCGATACGGATCAGACCTGGGCAGGGTACAGGCTACTGCTCGATTCCTGGCGGCGGGCCGAGGCCATTCGCCCGCTGCGCGAGCGCCTGCACATCGTGGCGGCGCAGACCCCGGAGACCGACCGCGAGCCGTATCTCTCTCGATTCCGCGAGCGTGCGTGGGATCTCTTGCGCGACTACGCCTACGACGAGATCGACGCCCACAGCCCATCCCCGGAGGACGCCTTCAGCTTTGACCTGACAGACGACAACGCCCCGCATGCTCCGATTCCCATCTACTGGAACCGGGGCTTCGCGAGCATGGCGCACCTGCACGCGCTCGATGAGACGCTGGTGGCCGCGGCGTTCGGTCGCTTTCTCGAGCGCATCGACGCCTTCGTCCTGAGCGACATGGAGGCGCGGCCATGAGTCACGCGCTGCCCATCACGACGACACGCCGGGCGATCCTGGACACGCTCCCTGAGGAAACCTCGCTCTTCGGCGGCGCTCCTACGCCTCGGTTCACCCACATTCCGGCGTCCCATGCCAAGGCCCTGCACCCCGACGTGCAGGTTGTGATGGGGATGCGAGGGGCGGGAAAGAGCTTCTGGTGGGCCGCGCTGCAAAACGAACAGATCCGGCGGATGGTCGCGCAGCGCGTTCCCTCCCTCCGGCTGTTCACGAACGCAACCATGCACGTGGGCTTTGGCGAAAAGCCCGATCCGGACCGCTACCCGGGCAAGGACACGCTCACCCATCTACTGGGGAAAGGACACGAACCACGACTCATCTGGCGAACCGTCGTGCTCCGGGCGCTGGATTGGAAACCGCTTTGCAGTGAATCCGACTGGGAAGCGAAGATCAACGAACTGCGCTCGAACCCGGAGCAGGTCGAACGTTTTCTGTACGAGCGGGACACGAGACTCGACCGGGACAACAGGCACGTCATCGTGCTCTTCGATGCCCTGGACCGCTGTGCCGCGGACTGGGACAAGATGAATCGTCTCATCCGGGGGCTCTTGCAGACCGCACTCGATTTCAGGCCCTACCTCCGCCTGCGCCTGAAGCTCTTCCTGCGTACCGACCAACTGGACGAACGCAAGGTCGCCAACTTCCCCGACGCCTCGAAGGTCCTCTCCTCGAGCCTGGAGCTGACCTGGCCGGTCACCGAGCTCTACGCGATGCTGTTTCAGTATCTGGGCAACGGCGAGACGGACGATTTCCGCGAGGCGGTCGAAAAGCAGTTCGGCAGGCTCTGGCGTCAGACAGAAGGGGTGCGGATCCCCGATGAACCCCTTGCCCGCGACGAAAAGAATCAGCGCGAGGTATTCCACGCCATCACGGGTCCCTGGATGGGCCGGGACCGCCGCCGCGGGTTTCCGTACTCATGGGTGCCAGGCCATCTCTCGGACGCCAAGGGCCGCACGAGCCCGCGCTCCTTTCTGGCCGCGATGCGCAAGGCTGCCGAGGACAGCGAGCAGCGCTACCCGGATCATGAGTGGCCCCTGCACTACGAGAGCATCAAGCGGGGGGTGCAGACGGCATCGAGCATCCGCCGGACGGAGCTTCAGGAAGACGTCCCGTGGGTGGATGCGCTGCTCAAGCCGCTCGGAGGGAAGGTCGTGCCCTGCGCCTTCGAGGAGGTGGCCTCGGCCTGGGAACAGAGCGGGGTGATGGACACGATTCAGGCTTCGCCGGACTCGGGCAGCGCGCGCCTGCCTCCGGCGCATCTTTCCGAGGGACCTCTGGGTCTGCGCAACGACCTCGAAGATCTCGCGATCTTTTTGCGGATGGCCGACGACCGCGTGAACATCCCCGATGTGTTCCGGGTGGCCTACGGGCTCGGTCGCAGGGGTGGGGTGAAGCCGCTTCGCCGTGGGGAGGGGTAGGCCCATGGCGAGCCAGCAGCAGAGCGGCCAGAAGGCCATCTTCCTTCGTGTCATCGAGGCCGAGGACAAGGCGAGGGCCCTGCGGCAGGCCATCGCGGATCCGCAAAGCCCCGCGCGCTTCGAGGTGGATCCCCACGACTTCCAGGTCATCCCCCGGGCGCCCTTTGCCTACTGGGCGAGCGACAGGATGCGGGCGATCTTCAAGGTACCTATAGTTTTATTTGAAGCCCGTCGGGGTCCAAGTACGTGCGACGATTTCAGGTACCTCGAACAGCATGGAAATCCGCGATGCCAAACATGCTCTTGGCTGCTGGATTCCATTTGCAAAGGGTGGTTCTTTTTCGCCCTATTATGCCGATATTCATCTCTTAGTTGATTGGGAACCAAGAAGGAACACGTTCTTCGCTTTTTTCGGCCGCAAGGGACGATGGATGGAACGTCCTGAATCTCTCGACTTCTTCTTCCGCCCCGGCCTGACGTGGCCGCTGCGGACGCAAGGAGGTCTGTCTCTCCGGGCAATGCCGGCGAGTAGCATCTTCGGTCACAAAGGCCCGGCGGCGTTTGTCGACGGCAACGACGCAGCAAGCCTTCTTGCGCTGCTTGCAGTCTCGAACAGCCGGTCATTCCGAGCGCTGGTGGATCTCCAGATGGCGTTCGGTTCGTACGAAGTCGGCGTTCTCCAGCGCACCCCCATCCCCGACCTTTCGGAAGACGTCCGCGCCCGTCTCTCTGGCCTCGCCCGTCGTGCCTGGTCGCTCAAGCGTGCGCTCGACACGGTGACCGAGAGCTCGCACGCCTTTGTGCTGCCGGCCCTGCTCCAGGTCTCTGGCGAGACGTTGCGTCTGCGGGCCGAGGCCTGGGCAGCGCGGGTCGCCCGAACCGAGGCCGAGATCGCGGCCATCCAGGCCGAGATCGACGATATCTGCTTCGATCTCTACGGCCTTTCGGCCGAAGACCGAGAACGCATCGAGAGGGGTTTTGGGGCTTCGGACCCGAGCGAAGACGGTGCGGGTTCGGACGAAGAAGACGCCGGGGAAGAATCCGATCACGATGCGGGCGCTGCTGCCGGTTCGCTGTGCGCCTCGCTCGTGTCCTGGGCCGCGGGCGTGGCCTTTGGCCGCTTCGATGTCCGCCTCGCCACCGGCGAGCGCAAGGCTCCTCCAGAGCCCGAACCGTTCGACCCGCTGCCCGCCTGCTCGCCTGGGATGCTCTCCAGCGACGATGGATGGCCGCTCGACCGTTCTTCTTCGACCTACTCCCTGGCCATCCCCCCGGATGGCGTGCTCGTGGACGACCCCGGCCATGAACGGGACCTGTTCGGCCAGGTCCAGCGGGTCTTCGACCATGTCTTGGGCGACCAAGGCCCTGTCTTCCTGCGCGAGGCGGCAGAGGAGCTCGATGCGCCAGGCGGAGAGCTTCGCGCCTGGCTCGCCGGGTCCTGCTTCGAATGGCACATCAAGCGCTATTCGAGGAGCCGCCGCAAGGCCCCCATCTACTGGCAGCTCTCGACGCCTTCGGCGAGCTACTCGGTCTGGCTCTACTACCACCGCTTCACGCGCGACACGATGTATCGCGTGCTCAACGAATACGTGACACCCAAGCTCAAGCACGAGGAGCGCAAGCTTGCGAGCCTTGTGCAGGACGCGGGGCCGAACCCCTCGGCGAGCCAGCGCAAGGAGATCGACGCCCAGCAGAGGTTCGTCGACGAGCTGCGCGTGTTTCACGAGGAGATCGCCCGGGTGGCGCCGCTGTGGAACCCGGACCTCAACGACGGGGTGATCATCAACTTCGCGCCGCTCTGGCGCCTCGTGCCCCAGCACAGGCCGTGGCAGAAGGAGTGCAAGGCCTGCTGGGACAAGCTCGTGGCCGGCGACTACGACTGGGCCCACCTCGCCATGCACCTCTGGCCCGAGCGCGTGGTCCCCAAGTGCATGACCGACCGCAGCCTCGCCATCGCCCACGGCCTCGAACAGGTGTTCTGGGAGGAAGGCGCCGACGGCAAGTGGAAGCCCAAGAAGGTCGGCAAGGACGTCGTCGGCCAGCTCGTCGCCGAGCGCACCTCGGCCTCGGTGAAGGCCGCGCTCAAGAGCTTGATGGAGGCCCCGACCCCCGGGGCGGCTCGCGGGGGAGGTGGACGAAGCGCATCCCCACGACGGGCCACCGGTGCTGGAAAGAAGGCGCACGAGGCTCCACCGCGTTCGGACGGAGCTGGCGAGGACGCAATGGAGCGTGTGCGCGAGGCCATCGCCGGGGCCGCGGAAGGCCTGAGCAAGGCCGATGTGATCGCCGCGACGGGCATCAGCGACGGGCAGTGGAACACCGCCATCAATGCGCTCCTGTCGCAGGGGATCGTGACCAGGACGGGGGAGCGGCGCGGGGCGCGCTATCACATCGTCGAAACTGGAGGCAAGTCCTGATGCACCCGTTTCACGACTATCTGGTCCAGCAGCTCGACAACCTGATCAAGAAGCGGTCCGTGGTCGTTTTCTATGATAAGGAGCGAATTCCTCCCGTTCTTCGACCGCGAGCTGCCCGAGGTCGGCAGGGGATACAACGATCTGCCGCGCGTGTTCATCGGCGAGCGCCTGACCTTCTTGGCCAGGTACGAGGGCAGCTTCTTCGGAGTGCGTGCTGCGGTCGAACCGATCGCCGGTGCGGAGAAGCCCGAACCGCTCATCATCTACCTGCCGGGCGTCGTCCGGGACCGCCAGGCGTCTGTCCTGATGGAGATGGAGAAGGGCGGCGTCTGCTACGAACCGCAGCTCAAGCGCCTCGCCTTGAACGTCCTCCGCAAGAAGTTCACCGACGGTCAGATCGACGAGATGCTCCGTCCCGCTGCGGTCACGTACGACGACATCGTTTCCTTCCTCGCCCAGGGTGACGATGGATCGCAGGCATCGGTGCTGCGTACCCTCTTCGACGGCGCGCAGAGCGAGGCGCTCCTCGCTCGCTGGCTCGCCGACGAAACGAAGGACGATGCGATCCAGACCAAAGACGCCGGCCATGAGCTGTTGAAGCTCATCGAGGCGCGGCTGGGCCTTGCCCTCCCCGAGACATCGACCGTGACCGATGCTCGCGAGAAGACGCTGCGCTACGTGTTGGTCGGCGAGTTTCGGTTCGACCTGAGCTGCGATCCACCAGCATCGGTGAGCATGGTCCCAGTTCCGTCCGGCAAGGAGCAGGTGGACCGCCTTTGCGAGGTTGCGGAGACGCTGCGCAAGAAGCACGCCGAGCAGTATGTCGTCCTCGCCAATCGGGTGGCCTCGGATCTGAACCTGGAGGCCGCCGAGATCGACGCCGCGCATCTCGGCCGCATCGACACGTTTCGCTTCGAGGAACGGCGACTGCTGGCCTACGCCGGCGACCTGATCGCGACCAGGCGCTACGACGAAGCAGCCAACATCGTCGCCGGCCGTTCCCGAAGCTTCTGGGTGGACCGCGATGTGGGCCGCCAGGCACAGTGGGAGGTCTGCCGGCTCATGGCCGAGTTGGGCCAGGAGATCGAGCGGGTGCGCCCGAGCCTCGCCAAACTTGGAGCCGATCCCGCCAAGTGGGTCGCCGCCTACACCGCCGAGGGAGGCTGGTATCAGGTCGATGCGCTCCAGCGCCGCCTGGAGACCTGGGCGGCGAAGATGGGTGAGGAGCCCGAGACAGAGAAGGCCCTCTCGGTCATCCGTCGCGAGCACGAGGAGCTCCTCAAGCGCATGGCCGAGGGCTTTGCCAAGGCGCTCGGTGGGGCCGGGTGGACGGTGCCCGAGACCATGCACCAGAGCCGGATCTATGCGGACGTGGTGCAGGCCATGGGCGGCCGCACTGCCTACTTCTTGGTGGACGCGCTGCGGTTCGAGATGGGCGTCGATCTGGCGCAGCAGCTCCAGGGGGCGCTGGACCTGACGGTTCGCCCGGCCATCGCCGCGCTGCCGTCGATCACTCCGGTGGGGATGGCCGCCTTGCTTCCGGGAGCATCGGCCAGCTTTGCTGTCGTCGACCACAAGGGGAAGATTGCCGCCAAGGTCGAAGGCTCGGTCATGCCGGGGCTAAGCGAGCGGCTGAAGTTTCTCAAGGCCAAGGTGCCGAACGCGATCGACGTCACCTTGGGCAAGCTTCTGAGCACGCCCCCTTCGAAGCTCGGCAAGCTCGTCAGCGAGGCGTCTCTCGTGGTGGTGCGCTCCCAGGAGATCGACTTCATGGGCGAGATGGACAGCGACCTCCTCGCTCGCCAGGTCATGGACACGATCATCGGCAACGTTGCACGCGCTGTGAAGAAGCTCGCCGCCGCGGGGATAGAGAACCTCGTCATCACCGGCGACCACGGCCACCAGTTCTCGATCCGCAAGGACGAGGACATGCGCACCGACAACCCCGGAGGCAACACGCTGGACATCCACCGGCGGTGTTGGATCGGCCGGGGCGGGGCCACGCCGTTGGGAACAGTGCGCGTGACCGGCGCAGAGCTCGGCTACCAGACAGACCTGGACTTCGTGTTCCCGACGAGCCTGGGTGTGTTCAAGGCGGCCGGGGGACTCTGCTTCCACCACGGCGGCTTCAGCCTCCAGGAGATCGTCATTCCTGTGCTGAGCCTGCGCATGCCATCCCGTGAGTCCAAGCCACCCAAGGAGACCGTGGCGCAACTGTGCGGCGTGCCAGACAAGATCACAAACCGGACCTTCGGCATCCGCGTGGTCGTGATGCCGGGTCTCTTCGCGCCCGAGGCCGTGGCGCTGCGCGTGGTGCTCGTCTGCGGCAGCGAGCAGGTCGGCCAGGCCGGCATGGTGGTCGGCGCTGACTTCGATCGCAACAGCGGCATCCTGCGCGTGAAGCCGGGATCAGAGGCCAGCATCGGGTTGATGCTCACCCGCGATGACTGTGCCGCCATCCGCGTCGTGGTCCAGGACCCTGCGACCGACGCCGTGCTCGACCAGTCCGAAGAGCTACCGGTGAGATTGGGGATTTAGCCATGGTCAACGAACAGACGCTGACAAGAGACGCTCTCGACGACAAGGTCAACCGGGTCTTCGCCGGCAAGGTCGTGCGCAAGGACCTTGTCCGCAAGGTCAAGGTCGGCGCCAACGTCCCCGTCTTCGTCCTCGAGTACCTGCTCGGCAAGTACTGCGCATCCAGCGACGACATGGCGATCCAGATGGGGCTCCAGGTCGTCAACGACACGCTGGCCGACAACTACATCCGGCCGGACGAGAGCACCAAGGCACAGAGCAAGGTCAAAGAGAACCACAAGTACACCTTCATCGACAAGGTGAAGGTGCGGCTGGTCGACTCGCAGTACTGGGCCGAAGTCACCAACTTCGGGCACAAGTACGTCCACATCCCCGACCACTACGTTCGCGACTTCGATCGGCTTCTCACCGGCGGCATCTGGGCGCAAGTGGACATGCGCTTCGAGTACGACGAGGAGTCCAAGGGGAAGTATCCGTTCTGGATCGACAAGCTCACTCCCATCCAGCTCGCGACGTTCGACCTCGACGAGTACCGCAAGCTTCGCGGAGAGTTCACGACCGACGAGTGGCTCGACCTGATGCTGCGCAGCATGGGCTACGAGCCGTCAGCCATGGAGCGGAGGCTCAAGCTGCTCTTCCTGACGCGTCTCATCCCGCTATGTGAGCGCAACTTCAACCTCGTCGAGCTCGGTCCTCGCGGCACCGGCAAGAGTTACGCGGTCCAGGAGCTCTCGCCCTACGCGGCATTGCTCACCGGACCGACGACGGTGGCCAATCTCTTCGGCCAGCAGCAGGGTCGGTACAAAGGAATGGTGCAGATCTGGGACGCCATCGGTTTCGACGAGGTGGCCGACCTCCAAAAGATGCCCAAGGAGGTCATCACGATGATGAAGACCTACTGCGAGTCTGGGCAGTTCCAGCGAGGGCAGGAGGCGATGGCCGGCTACGCTAGCATCGCCATGTTTGGCAATACACAGCAGCCCGTCGACGTGATGGTGCAGACCGGGCACCTCTTCGCGCCCATGCCCGACGTGATCCGTGACGACATGGCCTTCATCGACCGCCTGCACTTCTACCTGCCTGGCTGGGAAGTGCCCAAGATGCGCAACGAGCACTTCACGGACCACTACGGGTTCGTGGTCGACTACCTTGCCGAGGCGCTGCGCGACCTGCGAAAGCACAACTTCACCGAGATCATCGACCACCACTTCTCGCTGGGCGCTCACCTGAACGCTCGCGACCGCAAGGCGGTCCGGCGCACCGTCTCGGGGTTGGTGAAGATTCTGCACCCCCACGGCCAGGTCTCGCAGGAGGACCTCGGGGAGATCCTCGAGCTCGCGCTGGAGGGCCGGCGACGGGTCAAGGAGCAGCTCAAGAAGATGGGCTCCTTCGAGTACTACCAGACCTCGTTCAGCCCATCTTATTCACGCTCCGTCTCGCAACATCGCGGAAGCCGCTGCGAACCAAGCGCAATTGTCACGACGGCTGCACGACGGCGAATTGGCTTC
>Ga0209018_1001257_pt1 | contig 20902 bp, 16 predicted proteins | sample YNPBryBLVA2012_FD_185814 | JGI IMG/M metagenome (GOLD analysis project Ga0209018, IMG submission 185814) | Anoxygenic and chlorotrophic microbial mat microbial communities from Yellowstone National Park, USA - YNP Bryant BLVA 2012 (SPAdes)... ...
CCTGGGCAAACTGCACAGCAGAGGGCTGAGATGTCTTCTTCTGTCTTCCCCCAGCCGTGTACGAATGGCTTCGCGGGCAGAGAGGATTGCTCATGGGGTTGGGTTTGGCATCTTCCCTCTCTCCAAGCGTGGTGCAGAAGGATTCCCACACCCTGCGAGGCGTCCTCTTGTCTTGCCAGAAGCCATCCCTTGCCCCAATGCTTTCGATCGCGTGGCGCGCGATGGGGGCGTACGCCGGCGACCGTCCCTTGCGCTCGAAGGCATAGCCGAACAGGAACTGCGAGAGCGCAAGGATCGGATCGACCTCTGCTTCTTCGCTCACCACCATCATGCCGGCCCGATACAAGCTCGCCACTGCCTGAAACAGCCTGAGCTGCTCGTAGACGACTATGGGCTCTACTGCTGCATCCATGGCCACTACGCTGGTACCGCTCAAAACGAACGCCGGAAGCAGACCCACTCCCGGTCTGGATCGACGGCGTCCACCTTCCATCCCGACGCAAGCCAGGCCTGGGCGTATGCGTGGTCACTGGGCGAGCGGGGGTTTGACCACCAGGCTCGATGGCGTCTGGCGCTATCGGGAAGCGCATCGCCCAGTATCTGCTCGATCTGTGCGAACGACAGCGTGCTCTCTGTCAGATCTGGCGCTGCATTCTTCAGAAAACGACGTAGAGGATCGTACTTGCCCATTGCACCCCTCCGGGCAGGTAGTGCTTTGCGGGCAGCTTTCTCCTGCGGAAATCGCACTGTGATGTCTTCATAGAAGAACGTCGAGTTCTTGACCGTTGCGACAATCTCATCCACCACCTTGGACTGCGCTGCCCGGCGACTCTCGAATTCCAGGGTTGCGACTCGCGGCGCTGTGGGGTCCATCCTGACAAAGACAGAATCTGCCGTCAGGGCCAAGCGTTCCCCCGCTGCCCGCAGCGCGGACTCGATCTCTTTCCACGGGTGGGGTGAACACACCACCTCGACCTGCACACGCATCCGTGTTGCCTCTCTACGATGGTAATTCTCGCATCCGTCAACTCATTGACCAGCGCGTTCAGTTCTCGCTGCCGCGCGGCGATCCGCGGTGCCCGCCCCGCTGGCCTTGACGATTATCGGCGTTATGCTTCCGAACCCGCCCCGCCGTACAGCCTCGCCACCCGCGCATCAATCTCCCGTTCCAACTCCGCCACCCGCGCCGCCGACTCCGCGGGCAGGGGATAGCCGTGCTGCGCGAACTCGGCCAGGATCGCGTCCACCAGCCGGACAAACTCCTGCTGTGCCTCCAACGGCAGCGGGGCGATGGGCAACGGCTTCCAGTCGTCGGGGTAGATGTGTATCTTGCTCCGCCGCCGGCTGGCCAGCCAATCGCGGGCGAAGGAGGAGTTCATGATCGCCAGCAGGTACTTCGGTTGGAACTGCTGGGATACCCGCTCGCGGTCCTCGCGGTCACCATCGGGTGCCTGATAGCGATATTTGGCTGCCTTCTTGACAGACTTGTTCACCACATCCTTGAGGAAGTGCCAGGGGACAAACCCCACCGAACTGGCGTCGAAGTGAAGGTGGTTGTCATCGTAAATCACTTTCAGCGTTGCACCAGGCGTACGGACCGCGATCAACTTCTCTTTGGCCTCATGCATCTGCGAAAACGTGCGGCGACGGAACTTGCCCGGAGCTCGATCTGTGCCCCACTCAAGATATCGCACGTTCCGCAATGCCCATTTGAGAACGTCCTTACCCAAGACGAATCTCTTCGGATGCGTATCATCACAGACACTCGAAAGGACGTCCTCAGCGTCGAACTCACCCTGAGTACCTCGCTCGTCGGCGTTGATAACCATGCCTACGCTGATGTAGCATACGTTCTCTAATGGTACGAATGCACGATCCGCCTCCGTTGGCCCGCGCCCGCCGGGACGGAAGAGAGCGGGGCCGAAGACTGCCTGCGGCAATACCGGCAGCGCCTCGACGTTGTCCTCGAAATCGTCGGGCTTCTCCCCCCACCGGCGGAAGCGCAGCGGCGTGTGCGCTGCATCGGGCTGTGTGCGGGCGAAGTGAACGATGGTGTTGCTGACCCCGGCCTCGAACAGGGGGATGTCAGAGCAGAAATCCAGCCGGACAACGCGGGCGCGAGCCAGGAAGAACTCGTGTGACTTCTTGGCATACTTGGCGGCGTTGTAGGCGTCGGCGATGATGAAGACCATCTGCCCGCCGGGGCACAGCAGTTGCCAGGCCCGCTCCAGGAAGGGGATGTAAAGGTCCCATTTCTCGTACAGGGTCTCGTAGGCCCTGCCGCTCTTCAGGTCCTGGCGGTACCGCTGCCAGCGGGCGATGGCCTCCTGGCGCTCGGCCTCATCTTCAATGTGCCGGTACTGGGCGTCGGCGCGCACATAGGGCGGGTTGGCGACGACGATGTCGAACCCCGCCGGGCGGCCCTGGCGGGCGGTCAGTTCCATCTGCCCCGGCGTCACGTTGACCAGCGCGGACATCGCCCCGGTCATCGTCTGGGGCGCCCAGCCCGGCCCGGCGAAGACCTCGGCGAAGGTCACGGCCCAGTCGAAGCCCTGCCCGCCGCCCACGCTGGCCCAGGCGGCGATTCCCTGGCGCAGTCGCTCGATCTCCTGCCGCAACTGGGCCTTCTCCGGGCCGTGGGCGGTCATGAACTGCCCCTTGAGCCGGAAGTACTCCTGCACCTGCTGGTGGTGAAACAGGCCGGGCTGGAGCTGACCTGGCGCGGGACCGGTGAGACTGTCGCCCACCTCGATCTTGAACTCGAGGTTGGGCAGCGGCGGCGGTGTCTCCCCTTCGAAGTCCACGATCAATGACAGCCACAGCCGCAGGCGGGCGATGTTGACGGCGAAGGGGTCGATGTCCACCCCGTAGAGATTGCGCTGGATGATCTGCAGCTTGCGCTCGTAAGCGGAGAGAGAATCGAGCCGCTGGGTGGCGAAGAGCGCCTGGCGCAGGTCAACCAGCTCGTGGAGCATGCCCACCAGGTAGGCCCCGCTGCCGCAGGCCGGGTCGCACACCCGCACCGTCTGCAGCGCGTCCAACAGCGCCTCCGGCTGGCGGATCCCTGAGCTATCCCGCTGCTCCACGAAGGCGGCGATGGCCTCTTCTGTCTCCTGGGGGCAGGTCTCGCGCAGGTAGCCCTTCAGCGCCTCGCGGCCCATGAAGGCGACGACGGTCTTGGGGGTGTAGTAGCTGCCGCTCTCGTGCCGCCCGGTGATCAGCTCCTCGAAGATCTTGCCCAGCATCTCGGGGTCAACGGCGACCTCGACGTCGAGGGGGGTGCTTTCGGTGACGGTGAAGTTGTAGTGGTAGACGAGGTCGTCCAGGATCGGGCCGAAGATCGCGTCGGGCACGGTCACGCCCGGCTGACGGTCGAGCGCTTCCTGCTCGAAGAGGCCGCCGTTGAGGTAGGGCACCTGGCCGATGCGCTCGCCGAGGAAACCGCCCTGGTTGATGCGCATCAGGTCGACGTGGGAGGGGTTGTTCAGGCCGCTGAAGAAGAGCAGGGCGAGCCGGTCGCGGTAGAAGTTGACCTCGGCGTTCCCGGCCCTGGCCTCGGCCCGATGGGCCTCCCACAGCGCATGCAGGTAGTCGTCGCGCCCGGCCAGGGAGAGCCAGCCCTTCCGCTCCAGGAAGGTGGTAAACAGAAGGCGGTTGAAGAGGAGCTGCGTGAAGAGGCGCAGCTCCTCGCCCGCCAGTCCGGCGATGCGGGCCTCGGCGTCCTCGAAGAGGCGACGATAGTCGGAGAAGAACCTGCGCGTCACCGCCTCGACGTCGAACGCCTCGTCGTGGCGCTGCTGGACGGCCAGGGGCGAAGCCGCCGCCAGGTCGCGCACGTCGAGCAGGGCGACACGCTCGGCGGCGGTGCGCAGTCGCTCGTGCGGACCGACGGCGATGCGGCGGAAGATGCGCCGGCGGGCGGCTTCTTTGTCGTAGCGGACGTTGACCAGGTGCCAGTGCTGCTGCTCGGCGTCGCTGAAGACGAAGAGGGCGTAGGGGTGGTCGGGCAGCAGCTCGTTGATCACGGCCCGCTCGGCGGCGAGAGAGAGGGGGAAGTCGCGCCCGCGTTGTGCTGCCGACAGCCGGGCGTAGATGGCCGGGAAGTCGCCGAACCGCGACTCGTTGCGGGCCAGGATCAGCGGCGGTTCGGCCAGGGTGTCCCGCGCGCGGTCGGGCCAGTCGCGGCAGGAGAGGGGAATGTTGGCGTGGCTGTAGTTCAATTCGGTACAGAAGAGCTGTTTGACGGCGCGGAGGCCGTCGGTGGGCATCCGGCGGAGCAGGTCGTGGACGCGGTTCTGAGTGTCTGTCGGCATCGCGTTATCACCGTGGCGGGCGAACGAGAAGCCCGCCGCACCGTTCGTTTGATGGTGGGTGGGCGCTTTCTGTACGGTCAGTATAGCACAGCACCGAGGAAAGACAAAATCAGTTCTCACTCCTGAAGGGGGAACAGGCGCCCTCCCCGCTTTTGAACATCGCCTGTGACACCAGCCGCATCGAGCACCGAGACGCCTGTCCACAGCCACTGCTGCGTGCGGAGGAGATCGAGGGGCAGGTGATCAACCTGCTCCGTTCCATTGCACACGGTCTCCCCTCGGACTGGCGCGAGCAGGTGCGGGCGATGGTTGTGCCGCCGGCGCAGCGGGCAATCCTGGAGCAGCGCGAGAGCGAAGCCCTTGCTCGCCTGGAGCGGGCGCGGCGGTTGTACCTGGACGGGCACATGACATACGAGCAGTTTCTGGATGAACAGCACCGCGGCCAGGTTGCCCTGGCCGACTTGCGCCCGGCGAAAATAGATGCTATAATCGCAGTTGGGAATGTTCTGGAGACATTCGACGCTCACTGGGAGCAAGCGACGGAACCTCTACAACAAAATGGACTCCTACGACTGGCACTCGCAGGAGTCCGGGTCGAAGGGTACAAGCTGACTGCTGCACAGCCTACTCTACCCCTTTACCCTCTGGTGATGCTGACTTGTCGGAGCGGGGCCGACGGGTCTTGAACCCGCGATCTCCGGCTTGACAGGCCGGTATGTTGACCAACTACACCACGGCCCCAGAACAGGCCATATCATACCACAATCCCCCTGTTCCGTCAAACCTGCCCTCCCGCCGCTACCTTCCGCTCGCGGCGGTGTTGTTCCTTGTAGCCAATCCACGAAAACACGGGAGGGAGGACCTTGAACCGACGTATTGTGGTTACCGGCCTGGGCGCCGTCACTCCGCTGGGAAACGACGTGCCCGCGCTCTGGGATGGATTGCTCGCCGGGCGCAGCGGGGTGGGCCCGATTACCTTGTTCGACCCGTCCAATCTGGACGTGCGCATCGCCGCCGAGGTGAAGGGCTTCGATGCCGAGGCGCTCTTCGGACGACGCGAGGCCCGCCGCAATGACCGCTTCACCCTCTTCGCCCTCGAAGCTGCCCGCCAGGCGGTCGCCGATGCCCGCCTGTCCTTCGATACCCACAATCGGGACAGGATCGGCGTGCTGATCGGCAGCGGCATCGGCGGGGTGCTCACCCTCACCGAAGCCTATAGCCTCATGCTGGAATCTGGCCCCCGCCGGGTCAGCCCCTTCCTGATCCCTATGATCATGCCCAACGCCGCCTCCGCAGCCGTGGCGATCGCCCACGGCCTGCGCGGCCCTAACATCGCCGTGGTCTCGGCCTGCGCCACCGGTTCCCACGCCATCGGCGAGGCCGCGGAGATGATCCGCCGTGGCGATGCTGAGGCCTTCCTCTGCGGAGGCAGCGAGGCGGCGATCCACCCGATCGCCATCGCCGGCTTCAACAACATGGGCGCGCTGTCGCGACGTGATGACGATCCCGCCCGCGCCAGCCGCCCCTTCGACGCGGCCCGTGACGGCTTCGTCCTCGCCGAAGGGGCCGCCGTGCTGCTGATCGAGTCGCTCGACCACGCCCGCGCCCGCGACGCGCATATCTACGGCGAACTAGTCGGCTACGCCGCTACCGCCGACGCTTTCCACATCACCGCCCCCGAAGAGAGCGGCCAGGGCGCCGCGCTGGCGATGCAACTGGCCCTCCAGCGCGCCGGTTTGCCCCCCACCGCTGTGGACTATGTCAACGCCCACGGCACCAGCACGCCGCTGAACGACCGCATCGAGACGGCGGCCATCCGCACGGTCTTCGGCCCCCACGCCGACCGGTTGGCCGTCAGCGCCACCAAGTCTATGATCGGTCACCTGATGGGCGCCGCTGGCGCAGTCGAGGCAATCGCCTGCCTCAAGAGCCTGGAGTCCGGCTGGGTCCACCCGACGATCAACTACGAGACGCCCGATCCCCAGTGCGACCTGGATTACGTGCCCAATCAGGCGCGACGCATAGAGCCGCAGGTGGTTCTCTCTAACTCCTTCGGCTTCGGCGGACACAACGCCTGCTTGATTTTCCGCCGCTGGGAAGACGCATGAGCCGCTACGCGCACGTCGTCGGCTGGGGGAAGTGCGCCCCTCAGCGTGTGTTGACCAATGACGATCTCTCCCGTATGGTGGATACCAGCGATGAGTGGATCCTCACCCGCACCGGTATTCAGGAGCGCCGACTGGCCGGGGATGACGAGACGACGGTCAGCATGGCCGTCCAGGCCGCCCATCAGGCGCTCGAGGTGGCCGATCTCAGGCCTGCCCAGCTCGATCTGATCATCGTCGCCACCGTGACCCCCGATCACCTCTTCCCCGCCGCGGCTTGTCTGGTGCAGGATGCGTTGGGCGCCGCCCGCGCCGCGGCCTTCGATCTCTCGGCAGGCTGCTCTGGCTTCATCTACGCCCTCAGCGTCGCCGCGCACCTGTTGTGCGCCGGGGCCTATCACACCGCGCTGGTCATCGGCGCGGAAACGCTCTCCCGCATCACCGATTGGCACGATCGCAATACCTGTGTCCTCTTCGGCGACGGGGCAGGGGCGGTGATCCTCCAGGCGGGCGAAAACGAAGGCGGGGTGCTGGCAACGGTGCTCGGCGCCGACGGCTCCGGCGGCGACCTCCTCCAACTGCCCGCCGGTGGCAGCCGGATGCCGGCCTCCCACCAGACCGTGGCCGAACGACAGCACTTCATCCAGATGAAGGGCCAGGAGGTCTTCCGCTTCGCGGTGAAGACGATCCCCGCCGCCACCCGCCAGGTGCTGACGAAGGCGGGCCTGGCGCTGCGCGATGTGAACCTGCTCATCCCGCACCAGGCCAATCAACGGATCATCGAGGCGGCGACGCGCTCGCTCGACCTGCCGCCCGACTCGGTCTACAGCAACCTGGAGCGGTACGGCAACACCTCCAGCGCGTCCATCCCCATCGCTCTGTGCGAAGCGGCGGAGAGCGGACGCATCCAGCCGGGCGACCTGGTGGTCTGCGTCGGCTTCGGCGCCGGCCTGACCTGGGGGGCGGCGGCGATCCGCTGGACCCGCCCTCAGCCGCTCCCCCGCCCGCCCTGGCAGCGCTTCGTCCGCCGCTCGCTCTACGTCGTGGCCGCGCTGCGCTCCCGCCTGCGGCGCTGGTGGCGCCGGCTGCTGGCCCTCCTGTCCAGGAACGACGGGCAATAGACGACGGATGACTGCCCACAGTCACCTCCAGCGGTTGGAGGAAATGGAAGCGCGCGCCCGCCTGGGCGGCGGACCCGAACGAATCGAGCGGCAACACGCTCAGGGCAAACTGACCGCCCGTGAGCGGTTGGAGGCGCTGCTCGACCCCGGTTCGTTCTACGAACTGGATCGCTTCGCCGCCCGACTGTCGGAGGGTGGGGCGGACGGCGGGGACGAGGCCCCGCTGGGCGATGGCGTGGTCACCGGCTGGGGCCAGGTGGCCGGACGCCCGCTCTATGTCTTCGCTCAGGATTTCACCGTCCTGGGCGGTTCGGTGGGCGAGGTCCACGGGCGCAAGATCGGTAAGCTGCTCGACCTGGCGCTGCAGAACGGCGCGCCGGTGGTCGGGCTGAACGACTCCGGCGGGGCGCGCATCCAGGAGGGAGTGGATGCCCTGGCTGCCTACGGGGAGATCTTCTACCGCAACGTCCTCGCCTCCGGCGTGATCCCCCAGATCACGGTGATCATGGGCCCCTGCGCCGGCGGCGCGGTCTACTCGCCTGCCCTCACTGACTTCGTCGTGATGGTCGAGGGCAGCGCCCGCATGTTCATCACCGGACCCGATGTGGTGCGCGCCGTGACCCACGAGGACGTCAGTGCCGAGGAGCTGGGCGGGGCGGAGGTCCATATGCGCCGCAGCGGCGTGGCTCACTTCGCCGCCGCCGACGACCGACAGGCCCTGACGTTGGTGCGCCAGCTCCTCTCGTACCTGCCCCAGAACAACGCCGACGACCCGCCGTTCCAGCCGTCCACCGACCCGCTCGATCGCGCCGACGAGGCGCTCGATGCGCTGGTGCCGGAGGACCCAGCGCTGGGCTACGATATGTTCGAGGTGATCCACCGCGTGGTGGACGATGGCGAGTTCCTGGAGGTGCAATCCGGCTTCGCGCCCCATCTGATCGTCGGCTTCGCCCGACTGGGCGGGCACGCGGTCGGTTTGATCGCCCAGCAGCCGGCGGTGCTGGCCGGCGTGCTGGACATGGACGCGGCGGACAAGGGTGCGCGCTTCATTACCTTCTGTGACGCTTTCAACATCCCCCTGGTCACCTTCACCGATACGCCCGGTTTCCTGCCCGGCGTGGCCCAGGAGCACGGCGGGATCATCCGCCACGGGGCGAAGATGATCTACGCCTACGCCGAGGCGACCGTCCCTAAGCTCTCGGTGATCACCCGCAAGGCCTACGGCGGGGCGTACATCGTGATGAGTTCCAAACACCTGCGCGGCGACCTGTGCCTGGCCTGGCCGGGCGCCGAGATCGCGGTGATGGGGCCGGAGGGAGCGGTCAATATCCTCTTCCGCCGCGAACTGGCCCAGGCGGAGGACGCGGAGGCGGTGCGGGCGAAGCGGGTGGAGGAGTATCGCGCCCGTTTCGCCAACCCCTATATCGCCGCCGCCCGTGGATACCTGGATGGGGTGATCCGCCCCTCCCAGACCCGCCCGACGCTCATCCGCGCCCTGCAGGCGTTGCGCGATAAGCGGGTGCGAAGGCCCTACCGCAAGCATGGCAACATACCGTTGTGAATGACCAATGACCAATGGTCAAGACAACACGCAACACGGAACACGCAACACGCAACACACCATGATCCATAAGGTTCTGGTCGCCAACCGTGGCGAGATCGCCGTCCGTGTGCTGCGCACCTGTCGGGAACTGGGCCTGGAGACGGTGGCGGTGTATTCCGAGGCCGACCGGGAGGCGCTCCACGTCCGCTACGCCGACGAGGCCTACTGCATCGGTCCGCCACCGGCGCGGGAGAGCTATCTGCAGGGCGAGCGGATCATCCAGGTGGCGCTGCAGGCCGACGCCCAGGCGATCCATCCCGGCTACGGTTTCCTGGCCGAGTCGCCCACCTTCGCCCGTGCCTGCGCTGCCGCCGGCGTGATCTTCGTCGGTCCGCGCCCGGAGACGATTGAACTGCTGGGCGACAAGACCGCTGCCCGTAGGCTGGCCCGCCAGTTGCGCCTGCCCGTCCTGCCCGGCAGCGATCACCCGCTGGATAACGCCGGTCTGCTGGCTGCCGCCGACCGGCTCGGCTACCCGCTGCTGCTCAAGGCGGCGGCGGGTGGCGGCGGCATGGGCATCCGCGCCGTCCACTCCCGCGCCGACCTGGAAGCGGCTATCCCTCTCGCCCGGCGGGAAGCCCAGGCCGCCTTCGGCGACGATGCGCTCTACCTGGAACGGCTGATCGAGGGCGTCCGTCACATCGAGGTGCAACTGCTGGCCGACGCCTGCGGCCACGTCATCCACCTGGGCGAGCGCGAGTGCTCGATCCAGCGCCGCCACCAAAAGCTGATCGAGGAGGCCCCGTCGCGGGCGCTCGACCCTACCCTGCGTCAGCGCCTCTGCCGCGCTGCCGTCCGCGTCGCCCGCGCCGTCCACTACGTCGGCGCCGGCACCGTCGAGTTTCTGCTCGACCCCCAGAAGGGCTTCTACTTCCTGGAAGTCAACCCCCGCTTGCAGGTCGAACATACCGTGACCGAGGCAATCTGCGGGGTGGACATCGTGATGGAGCAGTTGCGCATCGCTGCCGGGCGGGAGCTCCGCTATGCCCAGCAGGACATCCGCCCGCGCGGTTGGGCGCTGGAGTGCCGCATCCTGGCGGAGGACCCGGCGCGCGGTTTCGCTCCCTCGATCGGACGGGTCACCCGCTGGCGCGAGCCGGGCGGCCCGGGCATCCGCGTGGACAGCGGCGTCGGTGAGGGTGTCACGGTCACGCCCTACTACGACTCCCTGCTGGCCAAGCTGGTCGCCTGGGGTGACACGCGCGGAGTGGCGATCGTCCGTATGCGCCGCGCGCTGGAGGAGTTCCAGATCGGCGGCGTGACGACGAATCTGGAGCTGCATCAGGCGCTGCTGAACAGCCACCGCTTCTTCGGCGGGCAGTTCCATACCGGCTTCCTGGAAGAGGGATTTCCACTGCCGGAACCCGAACCCGAGGAGTACCGCGCCGCGGCGTTGACGGCGGCCCTGCTGGACTGGCGCCGCCGCCGTGGCGACCGCCCGCCCGATGGGACGGGCGCCAACCGCTGGCGCACGTTCGGACGCTGGGAACTGTTGGGAGGACGGGATCGGTGAAGTACCGCGTGCTCGTGGAAGAACGCACCTTCGAGGTCGAGATCGGCCCGGACGGGCGGGTATGGGTGGACCGTCAGCCGGTTCACGTGGATATGGAGGGGATTGACGGGCTGCCCCAGTACTCGCTGCTGGTGAACCATCGCTCCTACGAGGCGCACGTCGAAGCGGGGGACGATGGGTACCGGGTCACCGTCGCCGGGCGTCCCTATCGGACGGCCCTGCAGGACGAGCGGCCGGCGGCGCGGCGGCCCTCCGACTGTCTGGCGAGCGACGGCCCCTCCGACCTGGTCGCGCCGCTCCCCGGCCTGCTGGTGGAGGTTCGCGTGACGGATGGGCAGTGCGTCCAGCGAGGTGACGTCGTGGCGGTGCTGGAATCCATGAAAATGAATCTGGAACTCCGTGCTCCCCGCTCTGGGACCGTGCGCCTGTTCTGCACCGGCGGACGGGAGGTCGCCCAGGGGGAAGTGTTGGCCGTGGTCGGTGGCACGGCTCAGACGTGACGATCATCCCCCACTTGTCCCCTGCGTCAATTGCGCTATACTCGTACCTGCTGGCCCTCCCGCAGGTTTGGGTGAACTGCGGGAGGGTGGCGGGCAGGTGGTTTTCTGGAGGTGCCCATGAAGGACAGAAAGCTGCTCATGATCCCCGGCCCGGTCGAGTTCACCCCCGAAGTGCTGCGGGCGATGGGGATGCCCACGACCAGTCACATCGCCCCGAACTTCGTCGAGGTTTTCGGGCGGGCGCTGGAGCGACTAAGACAGGTGTTCCTGTGTCCGTCCGGGCAACCCCTCGTGCTGGCCGGTTCGGGCACGCTGGCGATGGATTCCGCCGCCGCCAACCTGGTCGAGCCGGGTGACCGGGCGCTGGTGGTGAACACGGGCGTCTTCGGCGACCGCTTTGCCTCGATCCTGGAGCGGTACGGGGCGACGGTGACGCAGGTGCGCGCCCCGTCCATCGGCGACGCCCCGCCGCTGGACGAGGTCGAATCCGCGTTGCGACAGGCCGATTACAAGCTGATGACCATCACCCACGTGGACACGTCCACTGCCGTGGGGGTGGACGTGCGGGGGTTGGCGGCGCTGGGCCGCGCCGCCGGCGCGCTGGTGGTGGTGGACGGCGTCTGCGCGGTGGCCGGCGAGGAGCTGCGCCAGGAGGAGTGGGGCATTGACCTGGCCCTCACCGCCTCGCAGAAGGCGGTCGGTGTGCCGCCGGGACTGGCATTGCTGATGGCCGGGCCGCGGGCGATGGAGGCCTTCCGCCGACGCCGCACTCCGGTCGGCTCCTACTACGCCGACTGGACGCACTGGCTGCCGATCATGGAGGCCTACGAGGCCCGTCGCCCGTCCTACTTCGGCACGCCGGCGGTCAATCTGGTCTGGGCGCTCGACGTCAGCCTGGGGCAGATCCTGAACGAGGGGCTGGAGGCGCGCTTCGCTCGCCACCGCGCGCTCAGCGCGGCGTTCCAGGCGGCGATGGCCGCGCTCGACCTGCGTCCCCTGCCCGTCAGCGCCGAGCGGATGGCCCACACGCTCACCGCGCTCTACTACCCAGACGGGGTGGACGCCCGCCTGTTGGGCCATATCTCCGCCGCCGGGGCCATCGTCGCCGGCGGGCTGCACCCGGCGATCAAGGAGCGCTACTTCCGCGTCGGCCACATGGGCGCGGTGACCCCCTCCGACATCCTGGCCACGGTCGGGGCCATCGAGCAGGGACTGGCCCAGGCCGGCTACCGCTTCTCCCCCGGCGCGGGACTGGCAGCGGCGCAGCACCACGCAATAAGCGATAAGCGATGAGCGATGAGATTGTGGCTGCCCTGAGGCAGATTGTTGGCGCCGACAGTGTGCTGCTCGACGCCGAACGGTTGGAGCCCTACAGTCACGACGAGACGGTGGGCCTGCGCGCTGAACCGGCGGTCGTGGTGAGGGTCACCAGCGCTGCGCAGATCGCCGCGATCATGCGCTTGGCGCAGCGGGAACGGGTGCCGGTCACGCCGCGCGGCGCTGGCTACGGCCTCAGCGGCGGCGCGGTGCCGGTCTGCGGCGGTATCGTCCTCTCCACCGAGAAGATGAACCGCATCCTGGAGATTGACCGCCAGAACCTGATGGTTACCGTTGAGCCAGGCGTGATCACCGGCGACATCCACCGCGCGGTCGAGGCCGAGGGTCTGTTCTACCCGCCCGACCCGGCCAGCCTCGATTCCTGCACCATCGGCGGGAACGTCGCCGAAGGAGCCGGCGGCCCGCGCGCAGTCAAGTACGGCACGACCAAGGATTACGTCTGCGGCCTGGAGGCGGTGCTCCCCTCCGGCGACATCATCACCTGCGGCGGGAAGTTGGTCAAGGACGTCACCGGCTACAACCTGATCCAGTTGCTGATCGGCTCGGAGGGAACGCTGGCCATCGTCACCCGCATCGTCCTGCGCCTGATCCCCCTGCCGCCGGTGCAGGTGGACCTGCTGGTGCCCTACGACGACTTCCAGGCCGCTGCCGATACCGTCTCTGACATCATCGCCCACCGCATCGTGCCGACGACGATCGAGTTCATGGAGCGCGACAGCGTCCTGGCGGTCGAGGAACACAGTGGCAAGACCGTCCCCCACCGCGACGCGGCAGCCCACCTGCTCATCCAACTCGACGGCAACCGGCTCGATGCGGTCGAGGCGGACTTCGAGACGGTCGGCGAACTGTGCCTGCGCCACGGTGCACGCGAAGTGTTCGTGGCCAAGGACCGCCGCACGCGCGACCGGCTGTGGGAAGCGCGGCGGCTGATCATCGAGTCGCTCAAGCACGCCAGCCCGATCAACCACATGGAGGACGTGGTCGTCCCTCGCGCCCAGATCCCCGCGCTGCTGCAGGGGATCAAGGAGATCGCGGCGCAGCAGGCTGTGCGCATCGTCTGCTTCGGCCACGCCGGCGACGGGAATGTACACGTCAACGTGCTGAAGGACGACCTGCCGCTGGAGCGTTGGGAGGAGCTGGTACCGGCGGTGGAGGAGCGCATCTACCGGCTGGCCCTCTCGCTCGGCGGGACGATCACCGGCGAGCACGGCGTCGGGGTGACCCGTCGCCGCTACCTGCCGCTGGCGCTGGACGCGGCGCAGATCGAGATCATGCGCCGCATCAAGGCGGCGTTCGATCCGAACGGTATCCTGAATCCGGGGAAGATATTTCCGTAGAGGGGGGACGAGGAGGTCGCCCGATGACGTCTGGTCGCCGGCCTCGTCGCAGGCGCAAGCTGAGCCCGCAGGAACTGCTGCAGGTTATCCAGCAGTATGTCCAGTGCAACACCTGGTACTGGTCGCGCCGCACGCTGGAGGAGTACCCCGAACTGCTGACCGAGGAGGCCGAGGAGCTGTTTGACCGTCTGATCGAGGCCCAGACCGACAAGAGTGTCCGCCGCTACCTGGAGGAGCATCGCAAGACGCTGCGCCGCTGTCGGGAAGTGGGGATCGAGGAAGCGTTCGCCGAACGGGAGAAGGGGATCGCCTGAAGCCGTTCCCGTGCCCCGAAGTTGTGCTTTGTCGGTGATAGTGGTATGATCCTCGCGCTGCCCGCTGTCATCAAGGACTTCCCCTACAAATGGCGCGCCTGCTCATTGGCTTCGCTCTGGGGGTCGCCGCAGCCGTGGCGTTGCTCCTCTTCACGCCGCCGGGGACGCCGTGGGTGACTTTCGCTTGCTAACCTGCGGGGGTAGGGGGTAGGCAGATACCAGGAAGCGCTGATGGAGGGAAGATGAGCACGGATTTCCGCATCGCGACACATCCCATCCTGCCGGTGGAGGAGCGGCCGGAGTTCGATTTCGTCTGGCAGGGCCGGACACTGCGTGCCCGCGAGGGCGAGACGATCGCCTCGGCTCTCTTTGCCAACGGCGTGCGCGTCTTCGGCACGCACCACAAGGATGGCGCGCCGCAGGGCATCTTCTGCGCCAACGGGCAGTGCGCCCAGTGCACCGTCGTCGCCGATGGCCTGCCGGTCAAGTCCTGTATGACCCCCGTCCGGCCAGGGATGCGCGTCGAGCCGTTGGTCGGCAACCCGCTCCTGCCCGACGTGGCAGGTGTACCGGAGATGGCGGCGATCCCGACCGTCGAGGTCGAGTGCCTGATCATCGGCGGCGGGCCGGCGGGACTGTCCGCCGCTATTGAGCTGGGCAAAGCCGGCGTGCGCACGCTGATCGTGGACGACAAGCATCGCCTGGGCGGTAAGCTGGTGTTGCAGACGCACAAGTTCTTCGGCTCGGTGGACGCTTGCTACGCCGGCACGCGCGGCACCGACATCGCCACCCGCCTGGAACAGGACGTGCGCCAGCTGCCTACTGTCCAGGTCTGGCTGAATACCACCGCCCTGGCCGTCTTCTCCGACCGCAAGGTGGGCGTGCTGCGCGAGGGCCATTACGTCGTCGTCCAGCCGCACGTGCTGCTGGTGGCCACCGGCGCGCGGGAGAAGTCGCTGGTCTTCCGCGGCAACACCCTGCCGGGCGTCTACGGGGCGGGGGCGTTCCAGACATTGGTCAACCGCGACCTGGTGCGGGCGTCCAGCCGGCTGTTCATCGTCGGCGGGGGAAACGTGGGGTTGATCGCCGGCTACCACGCCCTGCAGGCCGGCATCGAGGTGGTTGGGCTGTGCGAGGCGCTGCCGGAGTGCGGCGGCTACAAGGTGCACAAGGACAAGCTCGTCCGTCTGGGCGTGCCGATCTACACCTCGCACACCGTCGTCAGCGCCAACGGCGAGCGGGAAGTCAAATCGGTCACCATCGCTCAGATCGATGCCCACTGGCAGCCGATCCCCGGCACGGAAAAGACCTTCGCCTGTGACACGGTATTGGTGGCAGTGGGGCTGGATCCGGTGGACGAGTTCGTCCAGAAGGCGCGCGAGTTCAGCCTGCCGGTCTACGCGGCGGGCGACGCGGAGGAGATCGCCGAGGCGTCGGCGGCGATGTTCACCGGGCGCATCCGTGGGTTGGAGATCGCCAGGGCGCTCGGCCGCGACGTGGGCGAGGTGCCGCCGGAGTGGCACCGCACCGCCGAGATCCTCAAGTCCCGCCCCGGCGCGGTGATCACCGAGGACATTCCGGAAGTGGAGGAGGGCGTCTTCCCGGTCTTCCACTGCTCGCAGGAGATTCCCTGCAACCCCTGCACCTCCGTCTGCCCGCAGAAGTGCATCGTCATCGAAGAAGGCGACATCCGCGGCCTGCCGGAGTACATCGGGACGGAGTGCGTGGGCTGCGAGCAGTGCGTGGCCATCTGCCCGGGATTGGCGGTGACGCTGGTGGATTACCGCAAGGACCGCGAGTTCCCCACCGTGACGGTGTCCTACGAGTTCCCGGCGGAGACGATCCACGAGGGGGATGTGGTGACGGTGCTGGACACGGAGGGCAACGTGCTGGGCAACGTCGAGGTCGTGCGGGTGCGCACGCCGAAGTTCGCCGACCGCGCGCTGCTGGTGCGCGTGTGCGCGCCGCGGGCGATCGCCCGCCGCATCGCCGGCATCCGTCGCCAGCAGCCGTGGGTCGGCGAACCGCTGGAAGAGGCGATCCAGCGCGTCGCCGACGACGAGGTCGTCTGCCGCTGCGAGCGGGTGACGGCGGGGGAGATCCGTGCCCTGATCCGCGCCGGCGTGCGCGATATGAATCACCTCAAGGCGATCACGCGCGCCGGGATGGGCGCCTGCGGCAGCAAGACCTGCGCCAATCTGATCAAGCGGCTCTTCCGCGAGGAGGGCGTGCCGGCGGCAGAGTTCACCGAGAACGTGCCGCGGCCGCTGTTCATCGAAGTGCCGCTGGGGGCGTTCGCCGGGGTGGTCAGCGGGGAGCGGCCGACCGAAGCGGCCCCGGTCACTCACGCCACCGACGCGCATGAGGGAGGGATGTAGGGGGGTCAGAAAGGCGTCTCGTAGCCGACGTAGCCGCGCAGCCCGGCATCCTCGAAAGGTCGCCGGGCTGCTTGCATGGCTGCTGGGGAGGGTGGGGCGGCCTGCGCGTAGCGGTATTCCAGCCCGAGCTGCTCGTACTTGGAGCTGCCCATCCGGTGGAAGGGCAGCAGGTTGACTTCCTCCAGGCCCAGGCGGGCGACGAAGGCGGCGGTGGCGGCCAGGTTCTGCGGCGAGTCATTGAACCCCGGCACAATGGGCACGCGGACGATCAACCGCCCCTCCCAACGGGCCGCGGCCAGCGCCTCGATGTTGCGCAGGATGAGCGCGTTGTCCACGCCGGTCCCCGCCCGGTGCGCCGCCGCGTCCATGTGCTTGATGTCCACGAATAGCCAGTCGGTCCAGCGCAGCATCTCGAACAACAAGTCGGTGGGGACGTGGGCGCAGGTCTCCACGGCGGTGTGCATGTAACTGTCGCGGCAGCGCCGCAGCGCGGCGAGGAGAAAATCGGGCTGCATCAGCGGCTCGCCGCCGCTGAAGGTCACTCCGCCCTCGCTGCCCCAGAATCCCTGGTCACGCTGGAGCACCCGCATCAGTTCGTCCACAGTGATCGAGCGGCCGGCGACGCGGAGCGCCTCGTTCAGGCAGGTGCGGGTGCATTCCAGGCCGTCGCAGCGGCCGCAGCGGTCGCGGTCGAAGTGCAGGCCGCCCGCTTCCGGCCTCTGGATCGCGCCGTGCGGGCAGGCGTCGAGGCAGCGCCGGCAGGTGGGGACGCACTTTGTGGCGCGAAACATCACCCGCGGGCGCAGCAGTTGCCCTTCCGGGTTGGCGCACCAGGCGCAACGCAGGGGACAGCCGCTGAGGAAGACCAGCGTCCGGCAGCCCGGCCCGTCGTGGACCGAGTAGCCCTGGATGTCGAAGATCATGCCATTTGTCATGGTGTATGACGCGGTGACGCGGTGATGCGGTGACGCGGTGATGCGGTGACGCGGTGATGCGGTGATGCGGTGACGCGGAGACGCGGTGATGCGGTGACGCGGTGATGCGGGGATGCGGTGACGCGGTGACGCGGTGACACGGTGATGCGGTGATGCGGTGATGCGGTGACGCGGTGAAACGGTGAATCACCACATCACCGCGTCCCCGTGTCCCCGTGTCTCCGTGTCACCGTGTCACCGTGTCTCCGTGTCACCGTGTCTCCGCGTCACCGTGTCACCGTGTCACCGTGTCTCCGCGTCACCGTGTCTCCGTGTCTCCGTGTCACCCTTCCCTCCAGGCAAACCACTCGCAGGTGACGCCGGCCAGGTCGGGATAGGTCATCGGTCGGCTCTCCACCGCCCCGCAGGTGCCCAGGTATGGTTCGTCGCCGGGTGTGTAGTGGGCGCAGTGTCTGCACCTGGGCAGCCGCTCGAAGCGCTCGCAGGCCTCCCCATCGGCCAGCACCAGTTGCTTGCGCAGGTGACAGATGCCCTTGACGACATCCACCGGCGCGTAGTTGCGGCAGTCGAGGTTTTTGTCCATAGTCGAAACCTGAAGCCCGGTTTACACGCCCTCGTACTCGGTGCGGGCGATGACCTCGTCCTGGATCGGCTTGCCGATCTCGACCCAGTACTGGGTGAAGCCGGCCACGCGCACCACCAGGTCGCGGTGCGCCTCCGGGCGATGCTGGGCGTCGCGCAGCACGCGCGAGTCCACGATGTTGTACTGGATATGGAAGCCGCCCCGGCGCATGTAGGCGCGGGTCAGCTCCAACAGCTTTCTCGACCCCGCCAGGCCGCGGATGGCGCTGGGGTGGATCTTCAGGTTGAGCTGCGAGTTCTGCGATTGGGAATGGTCCCAGCAGGTAGCCGAGGCGAAGAGGGCATAGGGGCCGTTGCGGTCGGTGCCGGGGTAGGCGGACATGGAGGCGTCGGCGAAGGTGGTGCCGGCCAACCGGCCGTCGGGCGTGGCGATGGTCGCCGCGCCCATCGGCGCGTGCGTGCTGACGGAGATCTGGCAGGGGTAGTAGGGGTGGGCGTTGAGCGACTCGTAGTCGCGGCACATGCGGCAGAACCACTCTTCCCAGTCGCGCAGGATCGCATCGGCGGCGGGGTCGTCGTTGCCGTACTTGGGCGCGGTCAGGCAGAGGTAGTGCAGGCGGTCGTACTGCTCCACGCCCTCCCGTTTCTCCTGGTCGGCCAGCGAGTAGGAGCCGACCTCAGCGGCGGTCTTGAAGCCGAAGTTCTCGCGCAGCGCCTGGCGCATCTCATCCAACGTCGCCGCCCGCTCCTGGTAGACGATCCGCCGCAGCGCGGCCAGGCTGTTGACCAGGTTGATCGTCCCGCAGGTCTCGACGTTGTGGGTGGCGTTGTAGCGATAACCCAGCTCGTTGATCAGGTGACCGCTCTCCAGGCAGTCCGGCTTGAGCAGTGAGTTGAAGACGGCCATGTTGTTCTTGCGCCAGATGTCGTGCTGGATGTTGTTGGCCAGCGCAAGCACCTCGACCGCCTGGGCGAAATAGGCCTTGACCTGGTCGAACAGCTCCTCGTAGGTCGCCAAGGCCCGCCCGTGGGCGGGGAAGACGCGCTGGCCGGTGCGCTGATCCACTCCGTCGAACAGCACCAGCTCGAGGATCTTGGGCATGGAGATGAAATGGACGCCGACGCTGGTCGGCTGGCCGGAGCCGCCGGGGATGGCGTAGCGCTTGCCGTTGAGCGTCAGCTCCAGCCACGAGCAGGGCGAAGTCTCCAGGCAGCCGCCGATGGCGACGGCACGGGCTTCCGGCAGGGTCATCCCCTCCGGCCCGTACTGGCCGAGCAGGAACTCGATGGCGACGCGGTTGTTCATGAAGGCCGGGTAGCCGGTGCCGGTCTTGACGCACTCGACGGCCTTGAGCAGGAACGGCTCCGGCAGCCGGTCGTCGTAGAGTACCGAGAGGGTGGGCTGGGTGGTGACGCAGGTCGTCGCCGCTTCGAGGATCAGCTCCTCCAGGCGGTTGCAGGCGGGGGCGCCGTCGGCGGTCAGCCCACCCAGGCTGAGGTTGTTGAAGGTGTTGCCGGAGAGCACCCCACCGACCACGCCCATCGAGGCGAAGCAGTCCAGGCAGGTGAACTTGACCCGCAGGCACTCCAGCAGCTCCAGCGCCGCTTCCTCGGTGAGCCGCCCGGCGGCGATGTCCTGCTCGAACCACGGCCAGAGCACCTGTCCCAGGCGGCCCGGCGACAGGCCGGAGATGGCATCCTCGTTCAGCACGGCCACGTGGATCGTCCAGCAGAGCTGCATCGCCTCGCGGAACGTGCGCGGCGGGTGGTGGGCGATCCATTCCAGACAGGTAGCGATGTCGCTGTACTCCTGTCGCTGGAGTGGCTCCTCCTCGCGCGCTTCCAATCGGCGGGCCTCTTGCGCGTAGTGAAGGATCCAGGTCTGGATGCCCTCCAGCACCAGGATGGCGGCCTCGTAGTTGTAGAGGCGGTTCATGCCGACCAGCCCATCGCCGTCGGCGCGGCCGGCGACCTGGGCCTTCTTCTGCCGCGCCATCTCGATCAGCCCGTCGAAGCCGTGCTGCAGCGGGTAATAATAGTTGATCACCTCGCGGCCCTGCGGCAGGGTGTAGCCGGAGTCGAACATGCAGACCACGGCCTTCATGAGCGCTTCCTTGACCTCGTACCCCGGCACCATCTGCTCGTACTTGTGGCCCAGGTCGTCCACCGACTTGCCGACCCAGGTGCGGGCAACCTGGAGCATGGCCGGGACTTCCTCCTGGCGCATGCCGAACTTGCCGGCGATGGAGACGACCTGGCCGAAGTTGTGGGTCACGTTGCCGCCGCCGGCGCCGAACTTGGAGACCTTGTCGGCGCTGGCGCTGCCCTTCTCCAGCGCGGCCTGGTACAGCTCGTCGCCCTTGGCCATGTAGTAGCCCTCGGAGAGCCAGGGCATGGGGAACGAGCCACGGTAGTGGTGGGTTTTGCCCATGACGATCAGCTCGCCGGGGTAGATGGTGGGGGTCAGGTGGGAGAAAGCGCACTTTAGCGCCAGGGCGCGGCGCACGACGGGTACTTCGCCGTCCAGCTCCATATAGGCGCGGGTGTACCAGTAGGGGAACTCATTGCTCGCCGAGGAGAGGGTCTGGTAGTAGAGATCGCGCAGGCGCGCGGCGCGCGGGCACGGCTCCCGCCGCACCTCGCGCTCCCCTACCTCCTCCGGCGCCGCACCGCAGGCCTGGAAGCTCAGTGAGTAGCCGGATTCTTCGAGGACTTCCGATAGCTTCTTGCTCATCTGGTGTGTCTCCTGATGGGGAGAGTGAAACGTGAAGCGTGAAACGTGAAGCGTGAAACGTGAAGCGTGAAACGTGAAGCGTGAAACGTGAAACGTGAAGCGTGAAACGTGAAGCGTGAAGCGTGTTCC
>Ga0209018_1001258_pt1 | contig 20896 bp, 17 predicted proteins | sample YNPBryBLVA2012_FD_185814 | JGI IMG/M metagenome (GOLD analysis project Ga0209018, IMG submission 185814) | Anoxygenic and chlorotrophic microbial mat microbial communities from Yellowstone National Park, USA - YNP Bryant BLVA 2012 (SPAdes)... ...
CTGGACCCGGCCAGTCCCGAGCTGCGGACGCTTCAGGCGCGAGTGTGCCTGGCCCGCGGCGATCTGGCCGGTGCCGAGCGAGCGCTTCAGGATGCCGCCGGGCAGACGCCGCAAGCGGCGGAAGCGGAGTACCTGCTGGGGGTCATCGAGCAGCAGCGTCTGCGCGCGGAGCGGGCGCTGGAGCACTACCTGCGCGCCGTCGCCGCCGCACCGCAGGAAATCACGTATCTGGTGGCGGTAGTGGAGACGATGTTGCAGCTCGGCGAGGCCGAGGGGGCACTGCTCCTGCTGCGCTCGCGTGAGGATGACTTCGGCTGGACGCCTGTGTATCACGCCGCCCTTGCCGAATGCTGCGAGCAGCTCGACGACTGGGAGGCCGCGGCTGCCGCCTGGCAGAGAGTGGTCGCCGCCCGCGCCGACCCCGTGGTACGCGAGCGCCTGGCCCTGGCCCTGGCGCGCTGCCAGCGCTGGGCGGAAGCCATCCCCCACCTCCAGGCCCTGCTGGACGAGCAGGCGGCAGACGGCTCCTCGCAGCGTCCGGACGAGCAACCGGCCGTGTCTCTGAGCAGCCTCCGTCTGGCCCTGGCGCGCTGCCTGCTGGAGACGCGCCAGGCGCCCGCCGCACAGACATACCTCAGCGCCGTGCTGCGCGACGACCCGCAGAATGTCCCGGCGCTGCGACTGCTGGCACGGGCCTTCGCCGAGCAGAAGGAGTATGAACTGGCGCATCGCACGGCCGAGCACGCCCTGGCGCTGGAGCCGAACAGCACCGCCGCCATGGAGCTGGCCGCCGCCCTCGCCTGCCGCGCCGGAGACATGCCGCGGGCGCTGCACCTGGCCCGGCTGATCCAGCAAGCCCCGGGCGCCGACAGTCCGGTGGCCCGCGCGCTGCTCGCGCAGGCCACCCCGGCTTTCGAAGCGCCCGAACCCTGACGGCCCCCCGCAACCGCCACGCCTATGATAGACTCTTGCGGGCGTTTGCGCGGTGCGGCCACGCCCCTGCCTGCTGAGAAGTGCGCGCGTGTCGGATGCCGAAACACGACTGCGCGTTGCCGTCGCCGGCGCCTCCGGCCTGATCGGCGCCGCGTTGTGCGACTTCCTGGAGACCGGCGGCTGCACCGTCCTGAAGCTGGTGCGGCGCCCGGCACTCAGCGGCAGCGAGATCGCCTGGGACCCGGAGACCGACAGCATCGACGCCGCCGCACTGGCCAGCGCCGCCGCGCTGGTCCATCTCGGGGGCGTGAACATCGCCGCGGGCCGCTGGACCGCCAGACGCAAAGCCGCCATCCGCGACAGTCGCGTCAACAGCACGCGTCTGCTGAGCCGGACGCTGGCACAGCCCGGCCCGCGGCCGCGCACGTTCGTGTGCGCGTCGGCGATCGGCTACTACGGCGACCGCGGCGACGAGGAGCTGACGGAGGAAAGTCCGCCGGGCGCCGGCTTCCTGCCGGACCTGTGTCAGGAGTGGGAAGCGGCGACGGAGCCGGCGCGGCAGGCCGGGGTGCGTGTGGTGAACCTGCGGATCGGCATCGTGCTGACGGCGGGAGGCGGCGCCTTGCGCCGGATGCTGCCGGCGTTCCGCAGGGGGCTGGGCGGCGTCGTGGGCAGTGGCCGGCAGTACATGAGCTGGATCGCCCTGCACGACCTGGTTCGCGCCATCGCGTTCGTGCTGCGCAACGGCAGCCTGCACGGGGCGGTCAACGCGACGGCGCCGCACCCGGTCACGAACCGCCAGTTCACCCAGACGCTCGGGCGCGTGCTCGGCCGGCCGACGTGTCTGCCGCTGCCGGCGCCGCTCGTCCGTCTGCTGCTGGGCGAGATGGGCGCGGCCCTGTTGCTGGCCGGCGCGCGGGTGTTGCCGACGCGGCTCCTGCGGGCCGGGTTTGTCTTCGCGCACCCGCACCTGGAGGAGGCACTCCGCGCCGCCCTGGCCGCGCCCGCGGGTCGGGAGGAGCAAGCGCCAGGACGACGCGCGGCGAATAGTGCGGCAGGCAGCGCTAGGGGCACAGGAGCAACGTCGTGAGCCTCGTGCGCCAACCGGCGCAAAGCCGTCCGGTCCGGCAAGCCGCACCCTGCCGCTCACTGGTGCGGAAAGCCGCAGCCTACCGCGTTCGATGCGCTCAGTTCGGCGCGCTCAGCATGGTGCGGCAAGCCGCAGCCTACTGCGTGACCTCGCGCAGGACGTGATCCTCGACGTAAATCGGCACTTCGCTGGCCGCGCCGAGGGCGATCGCGTCCGACGGACGACTATCCACCTCGCGCAGCTCGCCGCCCTGCCGGATCACCAGCTTGGCGTAGAAGGTGTGATCCCGCAGATCGTTGATGACGATCTTTTCCAGATCGCCTGACAGCGACTCGATGACATTGGCCAGCAGGTCGTGCGTCATCGGCCGAGGCAGTTGCAGCCGCTTCAGCCGCCGGTCGATCGCCAGCGCCTCGGTCAGCCCGATGACGATCGGCAGCGTGCGCTTCCCGCCGCGCTCGCGCAGCACGATGATCTGCGTGTCGCGCGTCTCGGAAATCACGATCTGAACCAGGTCCATCCGGATTTCCATGACTCGGCCTCAGCTCACGCCTCAAATGAGGCTATCCGTCGGCGCCGCAAGCTGTCAAGCAACGATTCGGGCAGCGGCTTGACGCTGACGCGCTGCCGGCTATATGACCGGGCGCAATCAGACGCGAGTGACAGCCGGCACCGTCGGCGAGCAGCGCGCTGCGGTGGCTGGGGCGCTTCGACGCGGCGGCGCGCTCATGGGCGCGGCTCCGGCGCTGCGTCGGATCGCGCACGCTGACAGAGGCGGGCGCCAACGGAAAGCGGGAGCTGGATCGTGCTGCGCACGCTCGGCGCGCTGGTGCTGATCCCGGTGGGAACCCTGCTGCTGTACCTGGCACTGGGCCGCCCGGAAGAGCGGGCCGATTTCGTCGTCGCCTCCGACGCGCTGGCCACGCTCGATCCGCAGCGCGTGAGCTGGCTGGATGAAATCCAGATCGCCAACACGCTGTTCGAGGGCCTGACGCGGCTCACCCCGGAAAACTTCCAGCCGGAGCCGGCCGTCGCCCTGTGCTGGGACGTCGACGCAGACCAGCGCCAGTACGTCTTCCATCTGCGTCCCGACGCGCGCTGGTCGAACGGCGAGCCGCTGACGGCGGAACACTTCCGCTTCGCCTGGCTGCGCGTGCTGGACCCGCAGGTGGAGTCGCAGTACGCGTTCCTGCTCTTCGTCGTGGCCGGCGCGGAAGATTACTATCGCTCGCGGCTCAACGACGAGCCGGGCGACGACCTGCCCGGCGAGCGCGTCGGGGTTGCGGCCCCCGACGCGCAAACCCTGCGCGTGCAGCTCGCCAACCCGTGCCAGTATTTTCTGGACCTGACGGCGTTTCCGGCGCTGGCCCCGCTGCACCCGCCGACGATCGAGCGCTGGGCCTACCGCGACGGCCGCGTCCTGCGCGCCACGCAGCACCTGTGGCTGCGCCCGGAGCACATCGTCAGCAACGGCGCGTTGAAACTGGCCCGCTGGGACTTCCGTCAGCGGCTGCTCCTGCACCGCAACCCCTTCTACTGGGACGCCGACGCGATCGAGATCGACACGCTGGAGATCTTCATCACCGCCGACCCGAGCGTCGCCCTGCTGGGCTACGAGACCGGGCGGCTGGACCTGGTGGGCGGACTGGAGCCGGAGGTCGCGCGCGTGCTGTACGCGCAGCAGCGGGCCGGGCGGCGCGGCGACTTTCACCTCTCCGAGCGCTTCGCCACCGAGTTCTACCGCATCAACTGCCGCCGCCCGCCGCTGGACAACCCCGACCTGCGCAAGGCCCTGGCCCTGGCGATCGACAAGCCGGCGCTGTGCGAGCACGTGCTGGGCCTGGGCGAGATGCCGGCCGACACCTACGTCCCGCGCGGCGCGCTGCGCTACATGCCGCGACGCGACCGCGCCGGGCGCACGATCTACTACGACCCGCCGGCCGGCCTGGGCGCCGGCCTGACCTACGGGCAGCGCGTCGAGCTGGCGCGCCAGTACCTGCACAGGAGCGGCTTCGACCGCAGCGCCGCCCAGCGCCCGATCGAGATCGCCTATGCCTCTGATCCGCCGCAGCAGCGCCGCGTCGCGGAGGCCATCCAGGCGATGTGGGAGACCGCGCTGGGTATCCGGGTGGAGCTGCGCTTGCAGGAGCGGACGGTGCTGGCCGCCCGCATCCGCAGCCTGGACTACGACGTGGCCCGCAGCAACTGGTTCGGTGACTTTCTGGACCCCGCCGCGTTCCTCGACATGTTCACCTCGACCAGCGGCCAGAACCGTACCGGCTGGGCGCACGCGCGCTACGACGAGCTGATCGCCTCAGCCGCCCGCGAAGCGGACAACGTCCGGCGGCTGGCGCTGCTGCGGGAGGCGGAGCGCATTCTCTGCGAGGAGGAGCTGCCGATCATTCCGCTTTTCTTCCGCACCGGCAACTTCCTGCTCAAGCCGCGTTTCGCCGGCCTGCGCGACAACCCGCGCGAGATCCTGCCGATCCACCGCGTGCGCCTGCGCGACCGGGCGCCTGACGCGCGCACCGGGCCGGGCATGCAAGCTGCCTGCTGCCGGCGAGGGTGAGGATCGCAGCCACGGCAGCATCCCAAACAGGGTCCGTTTCAGGTGGCTCACATTCGCACGGGCAGGGCACAAACCCGGCTCGAATCCGCGTCCCCCACCTCTGAAGACGTGGACCACCCAGGCCTTCCGCTGGATCGCCGTGAGCAGGAGCGTTGCGGGGACGGCACCGTGAAGCATGCGCGTCAGCGGCCCGAAGCTGAGGCTCACCTGAGGGCGGTTCTCCACGAAGACGTGCTCACTCATCGCCCCCGGGAACCCCACGTTCAAGCGCGCTCAGGCGGCGGCGCTTGCTCAGAAACCGGAGTGAGCCGACCGACAGGGTAAGCAACCCGACCAAAATCAACAGCCAACCTGTCAGCCGAGCTAAAAGCGAGTCAAAAAACCTCATCAGCGATCCGCCGACGATCAACAGCGCGAGGCCGGTCCGCGTATACGCCAGCAGCGTGCGTTCGTTGGCCAGCGCTGTGCGGTCAATCGCCAACTTGTCGCGTAACGTGAGTTCCCCTTGGGGGCCTTGGCGATCCGAAGGCTCACGTGCACCCATGCGCACCATTCTCCAGGACTCCCCGACAGGACCGACATCGTGTGCCCGTTGCCCCGCGCGGTCAACCTTGCCGGGCGGCCCACGCCTTCAGCCGTCGGGGAGACGAATCCGGTTGCAATTGGCGCCCTCCACCTCTGAAGAGGTGGGCCACCCGGCCGACGGGGAAAGCCACGACTACCTCTCAGCCCTGGGGGGGGTAACAGCGGCTTACTTGCCGCAGCACTTCTTGTATTTCTTGCCCGAGCCGCACGGGCACGGGTCGTTTCGCCCGGGGTGCTCCGCGGCCCTGGCTTGTTCAACGGGCGCGTCCGGCAGCGGCGCATCGTCCGGCGACACGACCATCCGCTGCTGCCGCTTGCGTTCTTCCCGCTTCTCGTAACGCTTCTCGATCTTGTCCGGTTTCGCCACAGCGATCTCCTCCTGCTGCGCACCGGCGTACTGCTCCAGAGGCTGTTGGCCGGCTCATGGTCCGTCGAGCGGGTCGCGAATGATGATGCGTCCGCCGGCGACGGAGACGTTGTCGTAGGGTGCGGCGCCATCGCGGTCGATGTAGGCGAAGATATAGTAGATTCCGGGGTCAAGATCGTTCGGCACCTGATACTGGAACGAGTTCCGTGCGCCGCCGCCCTCGGCCGGCCAGTCCGCCAGCTCCTCGCTCTCCGGGTCGCCGGTTTCGGCGCCTTCGTCGGGCACAGGGTCGTCGTCGATCGTAATCCGGATTTCCGCCGACTCGCCGGGGTCACTGTCGCGCCAGCGGATCAGGACATAGGCGCCGGGCTGCACGGTCTGATCGCGGGCCGGTTCAAGCACGCCGATCAGCGGCTGCTCTTCTTCGCTCCGCCGGTAGACCAGGCCATCCGACTCGACCATGGCCGGCGAACCCGAGCCGCGGTTGAGGACCAGCACGATGCGGTAGATGCCGTCGTCGACCGCGGCACCGCTGCTGTCGTCTCCGTCCCAGTCGAAGGAGTCCTCGGTGGCGCCCGCTTCGATCAGGCGCTGCGCAAGGATGGCAATCTCGTTGCCGCTGTTGTGATCCTCGTCGGTGTCGATCTTCAGGGTGACCGTGACGTCGTCCGCCTCGTCGAGCGTGAACGCGATGGTCAACGGGTCGTCGCCGGCCAGGAAGTCCACATCGTCCTCCGGCTCAGTGATGGCCAGCTCGGCGGCGTTCGGCTCCTCGGGCACGATGAGCTGCGCCAGTCCCTCGACGAACCGGTCTTCGTTGATCCCGTCCGAGACCAGGGCGTAGAGGTAGTACGTGTCGGCCGCCACCCGCTGTCCATCCGTGCCCGTGCCGGTCCACTCCAGCGTCTCGAACCCGCTGCTGGCGGCGATGCTCCGCTCGGCGATGGTGATCTCGTTGCCGCTTTCGTGGTCCAGATCCGGATCGATGCCGATCTGCGCCGTCCCGTCACCGTCCGGATCGAACGCCGTCCAGCGGATGGTGATCGTCGCCTCTTCGGGCGCGTTCGGATCGTTGGGATCAGGCTCGACCAGCTCGGTGTCTTCGGTCGGCTCGGTGAAATCGAAGCTCGGCGGGGTGTTGATGGTGATCCGGCCGGGGGCCGTGTCCTCGTCGGAGCGCTCGCCGGCCTCCACACGTCCGACGATGCTGTAGCTGCCGCCCTGGAATTCGCTCGTGTCCCACGCGACCGTGTCGGAGGTGCCGGCGGCCGGCAGCCGCAACCCGCCGGCCAGGATGGTCTCCTCGCCGTTGTCGCGGTTGCGCACGAGGATAGTGGCGAGGGCGTCGGCGTCGGTCAGGTTCACGGCCGCCCATTCGATCTGGATCACGGTGCCCAACGGCACCTCGCGGTCCGCCTCGGGCTGCATCAGTGAGATGCCGAGCACGGTGCCTGCCGTGGCGCCGTCCTCGGTCTGGTTCAGATTCATGAGCGGAAAGCACGTCGCTCCGGTCAGCAACAAGGCGACACCTGCGATCGACAAGGCAGCGTAACGCATGCGCATGTACCTCGGCGCGGTTCGGGGGGTCGACGATCGAACGCTGTTCAACAGTTTATCGGCAGTTGCGGGCCGGATCGAACAGTTTCGCCGCGCTCCGCGGCGCCGACGGCGCACGTCTGGCACGCCCCGGCACGCACATTATTTGCCGCACCGCCTGACGGTCAAGGCGAGGCTTGGCGGGCGGCGCGCGGGGCTTGTAAGATTGCGGCACCGTGCACCGGCCGCTTGCCGTCGGCAGCGGAACTGAAGCTCGATTCCGGACATGCACCCGGCCGTCCGGGGGCTGCTGCCCGAAGGCCGGGGCGCGGCCCGGCCGTTGCGCTGCTCTGCGTCCCGGGGCACGGCGCGCGCGACGGCCGGGACGGAGCCCGGTCGGCCCCGTGCCGTGCGTCGGAGCGCCATGCGGTGCGCCGGCGCGGACGCCTGGCGTTGCGAACCCGGAGGGCCTGTGGGCGGTGAGCGCTCGACAACCCTGAGACTGCCGCGCTGGCTGGGCGCGCTGCTGTCCCTCGGGCCGGTGGCGCTGTATCTGGCGGCGACGGCGTACGGCGTCCTGGAGGCGCACTCCTCGACGGATACGTGGATCGGGCTGGCGGCGGGGCGCCAGATTCTGACGGCCACGGAGTTCCCCAAGACCGACACGTTCAGCCATACGTTCTACGGTCACATCTGGTACAACCAGAACTGGCTGACGCACTTGTGCCAGTACTGGCTGTACTCGCGGCTGGGGCCGAACTGGGTCATCTACGGCACGTGGGCACTCAGCGCGTCGGTTTTTCTGCTGACGCTGCTGGCGTCCTACTGGCGGAGCGGGACGTGGCTGGGGGCGATGCTGGCGGCGGCGGTCGTGGCGCTGGGGTGCCGGGATTTTCTCAGCGCCCGGCCGGCGACGACCGGTTTCTTCTGCATTGCCGCCCTGTGGGCGCTGCTCTGTGCCCTGGAAGGGCAGGGCGGGCGGGTCCGCTGGTGGCCGATCCCGCTGCTGCTCCCGCTGCTGCTGCTGTGGGGCAATGCGCACGGGAGCTTCGTCTTCGGCTACGCCGTGCTGGCACTGTACATAGGGCACTGGTTCGTGCTGCGGACGATCCGCCTTCCGCAGCGCTGGATCTCGCTGGGCATTCCTCTGGCGGCATTGCTGATCGGCGGCGTGCTGTACAGCATTGTTCCGCGGGAGGCGGCGCCGAGCGCCGGGCAGGCGCTGAAGATCGGAGCGGTGAGCTGGAGCCTGAAGAAGCTGGCGCTGACGCTGGGCATGCTGGCCGCGTATGCGATTTACTGGCTCTTCGCCCGCAGCTTGGCGGGCCGGCCGGCGATCAGCGACCGACAGGCCGCGGTCCTGGTGGGCGTGGTGGGCGCGGCGCTGGTCCTGACCGCGCTGCTGAGCCCGTTCGGCATCGAGAACTTCACGCACGCCCGCAAGATCGCCGGCAGCGAGGTCTTCCGCCAGGTTTCCGAGTGGTGGCCGCCGACAGCGCGCGGGCGGCATTTCCCGCCCGTCTGGCGGTTCTGGGTAATCCTGGGGGCGTCGCTGGGCCTGCTGGCGGCCTGCGGGCTGATCCGGCTGGCCGGCCCCCGCGGAACAGCGCGCCCGGCGGCCGACGGTCGCCTCCGCACCAGCGCGCTGGACTTCGCGCTGATCGCTATCGGCCTGTCGATGACGTTCTGGGCCCGGCGCTTTGCGCCACTGTACTTCATCTTCGGGGCGCCCATCTTTCTGACGTGGATCATCCGCCTGCTGCGGCCTCTGCCGCAACGGTCGCGCGAGTACCTCAGGCTGGGCGTCATGGCGTGCGCCGGCCTGCTGGCCGTCCTGACCATCTGGGAGACGACGCGGAAGGCGTACGGCGAGCTGGTCGAACACTATGCCCGGGAGCCGCAGTTCAACCTGCTGGAGCGCGTCACGCGCTATGATGCCACGCCGCACGAGGCGATTCTGTACCTGCGCGAGAACCGTCTGGACGTCAACCTGCTGGTGGAGTGGACGCAGGCCGGGCCGGTGATGTTCTACGCGCCGAACGCCAAGGTGTTCATGGACGGTCGCGCGCAGCAGGTTTACGACGAAGATCTGTACCGCAAGTACGCCAACCTGATGGTCACCCCCGACACGCCGCGCCAGTACATCGCCCGCGTGCTCGCCGAGCACAACACGGACGGCGTGCTGCTGCGCCGCGGCAGGACGACGGAGAATCTGTGGCGCGCCCTGGAGCAGTCGGGGGAGTGGGTGCCGGTGCTGCTGGGCATCCGCTACGGGCACGGGCTGTTCTTCCGCAAGGGCAGCCGGGCGCTGGAGCAGGTGGCTGAACTCCTGCGCCGCGGCCAGGAGTGGCGCCCCAACGTGGTCGGCGCCCTGTTGGCGCGCGGCTTCGTGTGGGCCGCACTGGATCCGCCGGACCTGACCCAGGCGGTCTTGTGCTGGCAGGGGGCCGTCGATCAAGATGTCGGCACCGGTGCGGTCTGTTTCCGGCCCCTGGTGCGCGCCCTGCTGGACAGCGGCCGGACGCAGGAAGCGCGCGACTACGTGCAGAAATGGTACCGCGAGCTCAGCCAGCCGCAGCCTGATCTGCCCGAGCAGAACCGCCGCGAGCTGCTGCGCATCCTCGCCGACTGCTGGCAGTACATCGAAACACCGCCCGGCAGCGGACCGAACCGCGGCGCCGGCGGCTGAGACCCGCTCAACCGGCCGGCCCGCTGACGCCGAAAACCTCTTCAGAGGTGCAGCCGCAATGAAACGTGCACACAGACGGACGCACATCGGAACGATCCTCGGCGCGACACTGGTCAGCCTGAGCGCCGGCTGCTCCGGCGGGCTGATCGCCAACCTCACGGAGGAGCGCCAGGGCGACATCACCGTGCTGATCATCAACAACACGCCGTACCGCGCCAGCTTCTCGCTCGGCAGCTATGACGCGCTGGACCGCGACCCCCCGGGCGCTGTCGATTTCGTTCAGCAGCGCGTCGAGGGGCACACCACCGCCGCCGTCATCACGCTCCAGTGCAAGCGCAACGTGGCCCTCGGCACCGCAGACCTCATTCAGCGCGCCCGCGACACGGACGAGGACGAGGCGGCCGACTTCGACCCCGACGCATTCTCCGAGAACGTCAACTTCTCGTCGGCCCCGGCCGACTCCGACCTGGCCGCCTCGCCCACCGCCGGCTACGCCGAGGGACGCGAGGTGCTGCTCGGGGTGGACTACAGTTGCGGCGACCAGCTCATCTTCACGCTGGAGGAGGACGCGACGGCGGCGGGCGGTTTTCGCGTTGACTTCTACCTCCTCCCCGACGAAGAAGAGGACTCCTGAGCGGTCGGAAAGCGCTGCTTCGCTGCGCGCCACCGGCGCGGGGTGCGGCACGCGGCCCAGCGGGGCGGGAACCGGCGCTGCGGTGTACCAGCCCGCGCCCGGCCCGCAGCGGCAGGCGGCGCCACGCGACGACTGCTGGCGTGCGCGCACGACCGCCGCTACCTTCTAAGCGCTCGCCGCGAGCGACCCGACCCGGTAACCGGAGCAACGTGCGGACATGGCCCGACTGCCCATCGCCGACAAAGTCGCCGCCGACATGCAGCACGCCTCATGGATCCGTGAGATGTTCGAGAAAGGCCGGCGGCTCAAGGCCCAGCTCGGCCCCGACAACGTCCACGATTTCTCGCTGGGAAACCCGAACGCCCTGCCGCCCGAAGCGTTCTTCAGCGCCCTGCGGGCCGTGGCCGCCGAACGCGCGCCGGCGCTGCACCGCTACATGCCCAACGCCGGCTTTGACGAGGCGCGGGCGGCGGTGGCCCGGTTCGTGTCGCGGGAGTATCGGCTGGAGGTGGAGGCCGGCGACGTGCTGCTGACGTCCGGCGCCGCGGGGGGACTGAACGTCGTGCTGCGGGCGATCTGCAATCCGGGGGACGAGGTCATCCTGCTGGCGCCGTTTTTCCCCGAGTACCGGTTCTACGCCGAGCAGGCCGGCGCGCAGGTGGTAGTGGTCCAGACCGATGAGGCGTTCCAGCCCGACCTGAAGGCGGTCGAGGCCGCCATCACGCAGCGCACCCGCGCCATCATCATCAACTCGCCCAACAACCCCAGCGGGGCCGTGTATTCGGCCGAGAAGTGTCGCGCTCTGGGCGAGCTTCTAGCCGGCTACGACAGCGACGAGCGCCCCCTGTACATCGCGACCGACGACCCGTACCGCCGCATCCTTTATGACCTGGACTGGTGTCCGACTCCGGCGCCGTACTATCGCCGCACGATCATCGTGTCGAGCTATTCGAAGGACCTGAGCATCGCGGGCGAGCGCGCCGGGTACATCGCGGTTCCCCGGTCGGTGCCCGGCCGGGAGCTGCTGCTGGGCGCAATGACGATGCTGAACCGGACGCTGGGCTACGTGAACATGCCGGCGTTCATGCAACGGGTGATCGCCCGCTGCGCCGACGGGCTGTGCGACGTCGGCTTCTACCGCACCAACCGCGAGCTGCTGTGCCACGCGCTGCGCGACTTCGGCTACGAGCTGGTCATGCCCGGCGGGGCCTTCTACGCCTTCCCGAAAACGCCGATCGACGACGATGTCGAGTTCGTCAACGTGCTGATGCAGCAGGGCATACTGACCGTGCCGGGGCGGGGCTTCGCGCGCCCCGGGCATATCCGCATCAGCTTCTGCGTGGAGCGGCAAACGATCGAGCGCGCGCTGCCCGGCTTCCGGGCGGCAATCGCCGCGGTGCGCTGAGCCGCGGCCGCGTTCCATGTCCGTCCGCGATCCGGCGCCGGAGGCATGCACGAGGGCCAGGCCCATATCGGGCCGCGGGCGGCCGGGAGGGCCGCACTCCCCTGCGCGGCGCGACTGGCGCCGGTGGCGCAGCCGGGACCGTTTCCGGCGTCTGTCTGTTCACTTGAAGGCAGTGGATACCGGGTCAACTGCCGAGCGGTCGCCCGACGCCGACCGCGACGCGCAGTTGTTGCGCCGAGCGCCCGTCGCCAACCCGCCGATAACATCCTCTGACGCGCCAGAACCGTACACGCAGGAGACACGCGTGCTTACACAGTACGAGATCGGCGTCATCGGGGCCGGCAACGCCGCCGAGGGCATCGTCCACGGCGTTCTGCGCAACAGCGTGCTGCTGGACGACCGGATCATCGCCGCCGACCCCGACCCGCGCCGGCGGAAGGTGTTCGAGGAGCGTTTCCGCATCGCCACCACGGATGACAACCGCCACGTCGTCCGGGAGAGCTACATCGTGCTGCTGGCCGTCAAGCCGCAGATCTGGCGGAAGGTGGTGGCGGGGTTCGCTGATCTGGTGCGCGAGAACCAGGTGATCGTGTCGATCATGGCCGGCGTGCCGACGCGGGCGCTGGAGGAGAGTTTTCCGGGCATCAAGGCGCGTGTCGTGCGCGTCATGCCCAACTTGGCTTCGCATGTCGGCGCCGGGATGGCCGGCGTGCATCCGGGGCGCTACGCCAGCGAAGCCGACCTGCTCCGCGCCCAGCGCATCTTCGACGCCGGCGGCAAGAGCATCCACGTCGAGGACGAAGCCCTGATGGATGCCGTCACCGCCGTCTCCGGCACCGGGCCGGCGTATTACTACTTCTTCACCGAGGCGCTGGTCGAAGCGGCCCGGCGCATCGGCCTGTCCCCGCAGCATGCCAACCTGCTGGCCAAGCAGACCGCCCTGGGCGCGGCGCGGATGATGCTGGAGACCGGCGAACCGCCTGACGTGCTGCGCCGCAAAGTCACGTCGCCCAACGGCACGACGGCGGCGGCGATGAAGTCACTGGACGAGAGCCAGGTGTTCGAGCACATCGTCGCCGGCGTCATCGCCGCCTTCAGACGCAGCCAGGAGCTGGGGCGCATGAACGGCACGACAGAATAGCCGGCCGGCCGGACACGCCACGCACGCAGTGCGCCGCGGAATTGAACGCCGCGGCACACGACTAGCGGCGCCGGCCCAGCGCCGCCAGCAGCAGGCGGCCCATCTCGGTCAGAAAACGCTGCCGACTGAAGCGTTGCGCGTGCGCGTGCATCCGCAGCGGATCGAAGGCGGTGCGCTCGCAGCGCTGCACGGCGGCGATCAGGCACTCGACGCTCTGCTCGCCGAACCATACGCCGGTCACGCCGTCCACCACCGACTCGGTCGCCCCGCCCACGCCGTAGGCGACCACCGGACAGCCGTGCGCCATCGCCTCCACGGGAACGATGCCGAAGTCCTCCTCGCCGGGGAACAGCAGGGCGCGGGCGCGGCGGTAGAAGTCGGCGAGCTGCTGCGGATGCTGCCAGCCGACGAAGCTGATCCGCGGATGGCGCTGCGCCTGGTAGCGCTGCACGTCCGGTCCGTCGCCCACGACAACCAGGCGCCGGCCCAGGCGCCGGCAGGCTTCCAGCGCCAGGTCCAGCCGCTTGTACGGCACGTGATGCCCGACGCACAGGTAGAAGTCGTCGCGCCTTCCGCAATACGGCGCCGGCGGCAGATCCACCGGGGGATAGATTACGACGCTGTCGCGGCCGTAGTGGCGCCGAATGCGGCGCGCCACGTGGCGCGAGTTGGCGACGAACTGATCGACGCGCTGCGCCGCCCGCCGGTCGGCCGTTCGCAGGTAGCGCACCAGCAGCGGCCACGCCGGCCGCAGGAAAGACGGCAGCGTGGCACCATACTGCTCGGACAGATCCCAGACGTAGCGCATCGGCGAGTGGCAGTAGCAGACGACCGTGCTGCGCGGAGCGGGAGCCATCGCCTTGGCGAGCGCCGCGTCGGAACAGACCACCAGATCGACCGGCGGGAGGCGGATGCGGCGGGCAACCCACGGCAGCAATGGCAGGAGCCTGGGGTAGTGGCGCCTGGCGCCGGGAATGCGCTGGAGGAGCGAGGTGTGGACCGGGGTGCCGCCCAGCGCCATGCCAGTCGGGTCGAACACCAGCGTGTAGACCGGCCGCCCGGGCAGCAGTTCCAGGAGCGCTTCGAGGACCCGCTCGCCGCCACGGCGCCGCACCAGCCAGTGGTGCGTGAGCACGGCGCTGACTTCCGCCAGTTCGGCGGTCAGGTCGCGGACGGAAGCCGCGTACTCCACGGTCACGGAACGTGCCCCGTTCACACTCGCTCCCGGCCCTGACGCGGGGCATCTTAAGCGTTGGCGTCCCGCCCGCGAACCGTCATAATCCGGGGTTGGAGGCAGCGATGTCCGGATGTGACAGCCCGACACGCCCCGCAGGCCAGGGGTCTCAGCCGCGCGCCCGGCTGAGATGGTCCGCGGCGCTGCACGCCGCCCTGCTATTCCTCGGCGCGTGCTCACCCGGGAAGGAGCGGGAAGCTTTGCCGCCGCCCGCATCCGCACCCGCGACTGCTCCGACGACGCCGGTCGAAGCGCAAGGCGAATCGGAACTGCTGCTTCCGGAATCCGCGACCTGGTCGTGTGCGGAGGCGGCGAGCCGGCTGAGCGACGAGCGCGCGGCGGTCAGTGCTGCGGTACGCCTGGTGCGACTGGCGGGTGCAACGCCGCTGTGCGTGCCCGATCCGCTGCCGCCGGAGGTGGGCCGGCGCCTGCGCGTGGTGCGGCTTGACGAGGGGCGCTGGGCACTGGGGCTGAGCACGGGGAGCGGTCCGTGCGTCGCCTCGCCGGTGCTGATCGCGGCCGACGGAAGCGTCACGGAGCCGGTGCAGGGGGCGGACGAGGAAGTGGCGCTGCTGTGTGCCTCCGAAGATGCGGAGGTTTTCCCGCATCTGCTGTTCCTGCCGGGGAAGGTGTGCCTGCTGGGCGAGCAGATCCAGCCGGCGCTGCTTGCCAGGTCGCCCCCGGACCTGATGTTCGAGCTGCGCTTCGAGAATGACGCCCCGTATGTGGCGCTGCTCTGGCACGCCTGGGCGCCCGCAACCGAGGGGCCGGAAGCCGCAAAGCGCCAACCGGTCGAGGTCGCGCGCTACCGCTACGACCCGCATGAGCGGGCTTTCCTGGGACCGCTGTCAGACAAGCTGCCGGAGCCGACCGGCGGCCTTTTCGAGCTTGATCTCGACCAGAGCCAGGCGCTGGTTCCGACGGGCGGGATAATTCCGGAACCGCCGCCGGTCGAGGCGCCCGACGCCGAACCGGGCGAGGAAGAAGGGATGCCATACTGAACAGGGACCGCGGGCCGCAGGGACCGGGGCGACCGAGACGGCAGCCAGTGGCGGGCGCTGCGGAGGGTGCGAGCGTGAAATCGCCTAGAACGCGGGGCGTTGCAACCGGCAAGCAACGAGCGGCGCGTCGGCCCAAGCGCCGGCGGGAGATTGCCGGCCTGGCCACGGCTGAGCGGGCGGCGCGCCGCGGCGCCGCCGCGCCGCGGCCCAAAGCCGTGCGCTCGCGCGAAAGCCAGGCGCAGCGCGGGCAACGGGCGGCGCGGATTCTCCAGGCACTGCGGCAGGCCTATCCGAACGCGACCACCGCGCTGCATCATCGCAGCGCGCTGGAGCTGCTGGTGGCGACGATCCTCTCGGCCCAGTGCACCGACGAACGCGTCAACCAGGTCGTGCCGAACGTGTTTCGACGCTACCCCGACGCGGCGGCGCTGGCAGCAGCCAGACCGGACGAACTGGAGGCCCTGATCCGCTCCACCGGTTTCTACCGCAACAAGGCCAGGAGCCTGATCGGGGTGGGGCGGGCACTGCGCGACGAGTTCGGCGGGCGCGTCCCGGACACGATGGAAGAACTGCTGCGGCTGCCCGGCGTGGCCCGCAAGACCGCCAATTGCGTGCTGGGCACGTGGTACGGCCGAAACGAGGGGATCGTCGTGGACACGCATGTAGGGCGGCTGGCGGTGCGGCTGCGCCTGCTCACGACCGCCCGCAACGACAAGGATGCGGTGAGGATCGAGCGCGACATGATGGAGCTGTTCCCGCGCGAGTCGTGGACGTTTCTGGCGCACGCGCTGATCCTCCACGGCCGCCATGTGTGCACAGCGCGCAAGCCGCAGTGCACGACGTGCGTGCTGGCCGCCGACTGCCCGTCGGCGGGTAAGTGCGGCTGACCGGGGCTGCGGGAGGAGCGCGGCAAGCACCTGGCGTGTCTGGTTGCGGGAACCGGGCAGCCGTCCCGGCGGGCATCGGCGCCGGGTCTGCGGGTCGGGCGCTACGGGCCTGGTGGCTGCGGTCGGGGCGGGGCGGCGCCGGTGCGCAGCTCGACGGTCAGGTAGCCGCGCGGCCCGGCCACATCCGAGTAATCATCGCGGTACGTGACCCGCTCAGCGATGCGCGCGATGGCCACGGCGCGCTGCAAGGCCTCCAGCGGATTGATGAACGGGAGGGGCACGCGCTTGCGCAACACCTGGCCGCCACGCTCGATGAGCAGCTCCACCCAGCGGGCGTGCGGCCGCTGGCTGAGCGCCGTACGGGTCTCCGCCACGATGTCGTCGGTGGCGAAGCGCCGGTTTTCGTAGCCGACGATGAAGTCGCCGGGCTGGAGCCAGCCCTTGGCCGGCCCGTTGGGGAGGACCTCGTTGACGCGCAGGCGCTTGTGTTCCGGCTCGGGGGTGACGTTGATGCCCAGACGCACCTCTCCCCCGCCGGGCTGCCGTTCGCGCCACCAGCGCTCGTCGAAGACCTCGGGGCGTGTGCTCCGCAGGTAGTCGAGCCAGCGGGCGCCGATGTCGGCAAGCGGGCCGCTCTCCAGGGCGATGATGATCGTTTCGCGCCCGGCTGGCTGACTGCTCATCGGCTCCGGGCCGCGTCCCAGGGTGCCAACCTGTCCGCTGCGCGCCGCGATGATCTCCCGCAGCCAGTCCCGGTGCGACGCCACAATCAGCGTGCCGTCGTGAATCGTCCAGCAGCAATGCACCTCGCCGACCGCACTGCGGGCCGCCGCCTTCAGCAGCGGACTCAGCTCCAGCACGGACACCGGATTCTCGCCCAGCCGCTCCTGGCGGATCGGCTCCAGCAGCGGCAGCCCGCGCTGGAACGCGAACACCAGATAGGCCGCCATGCCCGCCCGGACCACCTGAAGCACGCCCTCCGCCGCCTGCGCCGGGTCGCGCGTCTCCAGCAGAATCGCCAGCGCCGGCACCGGCGGGGCGCCCGGCGCACGCCCCTGCGGCAGGACCGGACCGACGGCCAGGCACGTGTCGGCGCCCAGCGAGCGGATGAAGCGCTCCAGGGCGTCCACCTGCTGCGGCAACTCAAACACGCCGCGCAGGAAGTTGCCCTGCGGCAGCTCCTTGAACTTCTCGCCCAGACCGACATAGTCGACCAGTCCCTCCCAGGCCAGCAGCGTCTGCCTGGGCAGCCGCTCCGCCAGTTTCAGCGGCGCGGCAGCGATCGCCTCCGGCTTGCCGTCGCTGACCACGGTGAAGCGCAGCAGGGGGCCTTGACGGTGCAGGGCAAACAGCACGTTCTGGGCCCCACGCAGCGGTCCGCCGAGGTTCGGCAGCACCGGCGCCGACGCCGGCTGGCTGCCGGGCTGCGACCCGGGCGGGATCGACGGCACGGGCAGGGGCGCCGCGCGCGCCAGGCGCAGGAAAAGCACGCCGGTCGGCTCGTCACCGACGCGCGCCAGCAGTTGCCTGTAGACCGGGTCGTCGGCGAGCGACCTGGCTTGCGGATCGGCGGCAAACTGCTGCATTTGGCGGAAGAAGCCGTTGGGCGGGAACGGGTCGCCGAAGCACAGCAGGCCGTCGAACTCGGCCACGTCGATGCTGCCGAGCAGGCGGTAGGTCTGGGGGCGCTCAGGCGGGAGGACGCGTCGCGCCTCCCACTTTTCCAGCAGCGCCTGCGGCGAAACTCCCGCCGCGGGGCGGCAGAGCACCGTAGCGTCATGGGCCAGCCCCAGACCCTCGCCGACGAACGCCACCCCGCCGGCAAAGAGGACGCGGATGGCCTCTTCCGGCTCCATGCGGACGGTCTGGCGGATGCGCTCGCGCCAGCGTGCGACCTCGTCGGGTTGAGCGGGCTGGCCGACCAGTTCCGCCAGCGTGCTCCAGATCTGCGGGTCGGTAAGTGCGCTCAGCAGATCGCCCGCTTCACGAATCTCTGCGTACAGCCCGACATCGGCCGGAACCCAGCGCGCCAGCGCGTCGGCGGCGCGCGCCACACCCCCACCAGCCAGCGCGCACGCTGCCAGCGCAAAGAGGGTCCGTGGCCGGGGGAGGAAACGGAACTGGTGTGGGTGCTTCACGGTGTCGGCAGTCTACAGCGAGAAGGAGCCCGCGGCGTCGGGAGCCGGCTCGCTGTCTTCCGCGGCAGGCGGCGCGGGGAGCTGCAACAGCAGCTCCAGGGGGTTAGGCAGCCGCGCCTCGGGCGAACCGGACAGGTCGCCCAGGACCGACAGGCTGGTCGCGTAGCGGGCGACGCCCCGCAGGTCGTTTTCGATGTCCCGCAGCCGGGAGCGGGCGGCAGCGAGCTGGTCGGCGCGGGTGTAGATCAGGTCCTGGAGCTTGATCCGGTTTCGCTCGTCGATGGCGCGCCCCACCTCTTCAGCGAACGTGCGCGTGGCGCTGACCGCGGTCGACTGCGAGGCGGACTGCCGCCCGCCCCACCAGGCCACAGCGAACACGAGCACCGCCGCCGCCTGGAGCCCGATCGTGCCGGCGATGACCAGGCGCCGTCGCCGCTTCTGGAGCGTAAGCACCTGGCGCCGGCCGACGTCGTTCATCACACGGTCGGTGAAGTCGGGCGACAGTTCGGGGCAGCGCGCGTCACGGGCAAGAACATGCTCGCACGCCTCGATCAGCGCCAGCTTCTGCTGGCACAGCGCGCACCGCAGCCGGTGGGCGTCGAACTCCAGCCGCAGCGAGCCGGAAAGCTCACCGTCCAGGTAGGCGTCAAAAAGGCGTTCCGCGTCCAGGCAGTTCATCCGAAGCTCACATCACCAAGCGACCGCACTGCCAGCCAGTCGGCCACCAGCTCCTGGTCCAGAAGCTGCCGCAGCTTCTCCCGCGCGCGGTGCAGGTGGCTCTTGACCGTCACGGCCGGAATACCCAGCACCGCCCCGATCTCCTGACAGCTCTTGCCCTCGCGGTAGAAGAGCAGGACGGCGCTCTTCTGCGGCGGGGAGAGCTGGTCCACCGCGGCCCAGATCAGGTCCCGGAGCCGGCGGGCCTCCTCGCTGCTGGCCAGCGACAGCGCCGCGTCCGGCTCGCCGTCGCCGACGTAGGAGAAGTCCGTCTCGCCTGACATCGCCTTCTTCTTGCGGAGGCTGTTCAGGCACAGGCGATACGCGATGGTGAAAAGCCAGGTGCTGAAGGCGTAGTTGGTCGAGTAGCTGCCCAGCGACTCGTAGGCCTTCACGAAGGCCGCCTGACACAGGTCCTCGGCCTCGTGATGGTTGCGTACCATGCGCCAGACGAAGGCGAAGAGCCGCTCCTGATGCGCCTCCACCAGCTCGCGGAAGGCCTCGGCGCTGCCGCGCCTGGCCCGCGCGATCGCTCGCCTTTCTTCATCGCGCGTCATGCACGCTCCCGCGATTCCGGAACTCGCGATGTGTGCATTCGCCACACACTTATACTCTATTCGGCAGGACAAGTTGCGGCCTGGCCCCGCCTGGTTACACTGTAAGATCAACATGCCGAAAGGTCCACCGCCCCCGCCGGAGATTCGCAACAAGAAGGCCCGCTTCCGGTTCGAGGTGCTGGAGCAGGTCGAGGCGGGGATTTCGCTAACTGGCAGTGAAGTCAAGAGCTTACGTCACGGGCGGGCCTCGCTGGACGAGGCCTATGCCCTGATCCGCGACGGCGAGGCCTTCCTGCGCGGCTGTAATATCGCACCCTATCCCCAAGCCGGGTACGCGCAGCACGAACCTACCCGCGAGCGCAAACTGCTGCTGCACCGGCGCCAGATCCGCAAGCTCCACGCCCGCGTGATCGAGCGCGGCATGACGCTGATTCCGCTGAAGGTGTATTTCAGCGAGCGCGGGCTGGCCAAGGTGCTTATCGGGCTGTGCCGCGGCAAGAAACTCTTCGACAAGCGCGAAGCGATCAAACGCCGCGACCAGCAGCGCGACATCGACCGCGCCGCGCGGCGGCGGCTGTAGCGCGTCTCCTCAACCGGTGGGTCGGCGAATCGGCGCCGGACGACCGGCGCGCGGCGCGACGGGGCGTCGGCAGGAGGCCGCGCCGGCCGCCGGGACGCAGATCCGGTCAGTCGTCCACCACGTAGCCGAGGGCCTTGAGCGCCTCCAGCGCGTCCGCCTCGGGTAGGCGAGTGCCGGCCGGCGACTGGTAGCGCGGCACGGTCTTCTCCCACCATTCCAGGAACTTCCGGAGCCGCTCCGCTTCCTTCCAGTGCGCGAACTCCACGTTCCGCTGCTCGCCCGGGTCGTTCGCCAGGTCGTACAGCTCCCGCGTGCCGTCCGCCGAGCGAACGTACTTGTAGCGTGTGGTCACGGCAGCCAGTTGCGGGCTGGCGCGCCGGCGCAGGTCGGGATCGGATTTGGCCAGCAGGCGTTGGGCCAGGGGCCGCGCCGCGCCGAAATGCTCGGTGACCACGATGCGTTCGGCGCTGCCGGGTTCGGGGTGGGCCAGCAGGTCGCGCGCGTGCGGGTTGAGGTCGCCGGGTTGCGTCCCGACGGCTGCGTGCAGCAGCGTCGGATAGAGATCGGACAGTTGCACCGGAGCGGCGATGCGTCCGGGCCGCGGCGGTCCCGGGGGCCGGATCAGCAGCGGCACGCGCGTCAGGTCGTCGTAGAGCAGAAAGTGGTGCGACCACATGCCGTGCGTGTCCAGGTACTCGCCGTGGTCGGACGTGATGACGATGAGCGTATGGTCCAGCAGGCCGCGCTGCGCGAACATGGTCACCAGCTCGCGGACGCGCCCGTCGAGGTAGCGGACAGCGGCATCGTACTGGCGCTTGATCACCTCGCGGTCG